>Ga0209272_10001867_pt1 | contig 12600 bp, 6 predicted proteins | sample tdDd002_FD_187125 | JGI IMG/M metagenome (GOLD analysis project Ga0209272, IMG submission 187125) | Marine sediment microbial communities from the Atlantic coast under amendment with organic carbon and nitrate - tdDd00.2 (SPAdes)... | ecosystem: Environmental > Aquatic > Marine > Coastal >... | reverse complement strand
TTCATATTTGGTTTTGCATTTATCCCTGCAATGGGTATCCGCGGTGCGGCTTTGGCCACAGTTATATCAAGAGCGACTACGCTCGTGGTTTCTTTAAATGTTCTTGTACGCAAACAAAAAATAGTGAGCCTGAAATTTATGACATTCCAAGCAGTGATGGATTCGTGGAGAAAACTTTTATATATTGGACTTCCTAACGCTCTTACAAAAATGCTAACGCCTATAGCTGCAGCTGTTATTACAGGACTCATTGCAAGATACGGAAAAGAAGCAGTTGCAGCCTTTGGCATTGCTTCAAAACTAGAGATGTTTGCACTTATAGTTGCAGGTGCATTAACTACAGTGATTGCGCCTTTCATTGGACAAAATATGGGCGCTGGTAAAATGGAGCGTGTCCGTGAGGCCATAAAAGTGAGCGAGATATTTTTGATGGTTTTCAGTGCAGCCTTGGCTGTGATACTTATGTTCTTCGGTAAGAATCTGGCGCAGATATTCACGTCAAATAGTGAAGTGATTCAAATTGTTCAGGGCTATATGCTCATTGTGCCGCTTTGTTATGGATTCCAAAGTATTCTACAGATCAATACCACAGCCTATAATGTTATGAACAAACCTTTTATGGCTGCGATGATCATGATTGTAAGGATGTTTGTACTCTATATTCCTCTTGCACTTTTTAGTGTGAAATTTATGGGGCTTCAAGGGATCTGGCTGAGCATGTTTGTTTCCTTTTCAATTGTTTCGATTGTAACGCACCTAATGCTAAAATCTGAGCTTAAGCAAGTTGACGTATTTGAAGAAGTAGCAGCATAGTGATTATTAACAAAATTATTGAAGTCCATTTTAATATTGATAATTAATTAATGAGAGTGATCAGTTCAAGCTGATCGCTCTTTTGTTTTGTTAAACAAAAATGCAATATATCAACTAAAATCACAAAGTTGATCTTACAATTTTAGTAAATATAGTGCTAAAGTTTTAGTTTGATCAGTATGAAACATAATGTCGAAAAAAGTATTGTAATGACATAAAACATTATTACTTGTGCAATCGGTTGAACAAGTTTGTTCGAATCAAGTCGAAGTCAGCTATAGAACAATAGAAGTGCAATTTCGTACACACGTTGTACACAGTTATTAAATTTCATAATTCCATTGATGAGCAAGAAAATGGTGTGATATAATCTGCAAGGTTTGAATGTCATGAAAGACAAAAGTAATTTGTTCGATGAAATTCCGCAATTCAAGTCACGGTTGTTCAAATTTACTAAAAGTTTATCTGTTTCAATGTATCATAGTGAATTTCAATTTAAATTGAAATTGAAATAGATGAGAATTAAGGATGAGAATACTCAGAAGTATCCATCCTATGTATAGAAGAAAGAATAGTTCTACTTTTTATTCAATGGTGTAAGAGGAGGCAATATGAAAGACTGGAATACAAAACGCAATATCAGTATTATTTTAATTATGGTGATGCTTATTCAAATGCTACCGATTGGGGCGGTTTCATTTGCAGAGGACACATCAGCAGGTTCAGGTAGTGGCGTGAGTGTCGTGAGTGGCGGCGCGATTGTTGCTGATCTGGTGGAGAAGGTTGAGATTAACATTGCTACTGAAGAAGTATTGACAGGAACAGCACCTTTTAGTACTGGCAGCGTTCAAAAAGCTGGACTAGATTTCAAAGCAAATGACGATTTTGTGCGTACCTTGGATACAGTGACTTATGCTTTAAGTTACAGCGTGACTGAGGAAGATAAGAATGCTGAGAATATGACACTTATCGGTGTTATTCAAGATCAGACATCAGGAGAGCAGAGTGCAAAGTGGGACTCAAGTCTTACATTTTACGATGGGCTTACTATTTCAGATAATGGACAAGAGTTTATCTATAATTTAGGGAATAGAAGTGGTGGTACAGCATTTACGTTTTCACCGAGTGCGTATGTATCGATTACTTCGAAAAATGGTAATAAATTCGATGTACATTTTGAATTGAAGGCAGATAATGCAGATCAAAAACACACAGAAGCAAAAACATCCATCGTTTCGGCAGGACCTCGTGTTGATTTGATTCTTACAAAAGATAGAGATGATACAATCGTCGCTGATGACGGATCTGTAGGGGTTCTTTCAACGTATGGAATCGCACTTGTTTTTGAAGATGGAAAGGGCGCTGAACTTCTTAAGGATCCTATTACTTTCAATGTAAATATGAAAGATTTTGGTGTGCCAAATGTGAAGCTTCATGATGAAAATGGTTTTGGCATTAATGGTGATGGTTACCGTGTGGATGCACTTCCTTACGGTGATATGAGAAGTAATGAACAAGATCGTTGTATTGAGGATAGTGGTGTCATAGCTGCGACTCAAAATGCGGCAGGTCAAGATATTTCAATTACGATAAGTGCAATGGACTTAGAATCTTTGCATCTTCCAAGTAAGACTGCTGGTGGTTCTAGTATAAATACCACTGATCGATATATATTTGCGGGATACTTGAAACTGCTAATAGATAATGATGACCTTAGCGTTGGGCAAAATACAGTGACATTGGAGTATACAGATCTTCATGTAGAGAGTGTAAGTTCTCAACAGAACTACAATGGTGGTAATGAACCGTTAGGCAATAATAAACATGAGCATGACATTAATAAAAGAAATTCTGGTGAATCAGATTTTGGACTTCGTGTGGATTACTCAAAATCTGTCATGACCAATACAAAGCTCGATACAATGACGAGTTCAAGTGCTGGCGATGGCACGGTGGTACCAGGACAAGTGTTTGGTGCAACGGCATATATACGTAATGGTGGATTTGTGAACTTGAACCACATGGCGATGATATTGAAGTTCGATCCTGATGTTATGGAGTTAGCTGAGTATACCCATACTGACGGAAATTCATATATCCATCGTGCTTATGACACATTTGACAGTAAGCATAATGTTAAGTATGGCATTAATACTTTTTCAGATTATGATGATATTAGAAATACTGTAACCACAGTAAATGGGCTTTGGTACGATAGTTTAGAAGAAGCACAGGCTGTAGGTTTAGGCCCTGTATCCATGGTGAAAATAGAATCAAATGACGGTTATGCTGTGAAATGGCATGAATATATGTCTTTGAACCTGAGTCTTAGAGCAAAAACGGCAGATATAGGAACAATCCTACCGATCTTTGCTTCAGGTCATGCAGATGAAGTTAATAGTGGCACTTGGAACGATAGTGATTTCATTCCAGAGACAAATGGAAATGCTGGGAGAGGGCAGAGACTCAAAATTACAGAAGTCATTTCACGAATAGAAAAATCAGATATAACGCCTGGTAAATCTGTTGAGACGAACGGAAGTGTTCAGACATCCATTTATGATCTGAGTGGAGATGATGTCGAAGTAAGATTTAGTTTAGCACCATCACTTACGGCCGACGCTAGACTGGGTGATATCACTGTTTCAAAAGATATTATGATTGAAGATATTCTTCCAAGTGGTATGGAATATGTGGGCGGATCAGCGACAATTGATCCGGAAAAAGTGGAAGTTTTAAGCTCTGGTGATACTTGTATACTATGGAACCTTGGTCAAGTACCACTAAATCATAGTATTGATCCATTGGAGTATTCAGCACGTATCAGGTACGATGTTAAAAATAACACAACACTTGTGAATACAGCGGTGGTTTCCTCGGAGGCAGATCTTAGTCCTGAAGCATACAGAACGGCAACGTATCCGATTCTTACGCATAACAATCAAGCATGGGGCATTCGTGAATCAGTCATAACGCCACTTGTTGAGATCAATGATGCCATTGAGTATCAAATTGAGTATAGTCAATTTGATAATAAAGACTTGAAAGATTTTACACTGATAGCATTGCTACCTAGTAATGAAGATTCAGATCATCTGTCTAATTACAGTGGCAGCTACGAGATTCAATCAATTGATGTGCATAACGATGAAGTTGTAAGTGCCACACTTGAACCAGTTAATGACGTAGAGCTTGATCCATCGATTGCATGGCGGCATTGGATTCTTTATGATGATTTAACTGCAGAAGAAAAGAGTAAAATTACAGCACTGCGATTCGATAGTTCGCTATATCGACATTCTGAAGGGGCAAGACATATTGAAATCACTTTAGATCCAACAGGTAACACTGATGGTGATATATACGGTACATTTGTAAGCGGTCGTACTGCGGATATTAATCAATTGATTCGTTCAAAGAATGTACAAGCTGCAGCTGTTTCGAGTTCTATTGGAGACACGGTTTGGCAAGATGATAACAAAAATGGTCAAGTTGACTCAGGGGAGTCAAGACTTTCTGAGGTCACGGTAAAACTGCTCCAAGGAACAGTCGAAGTTGCGAGTGCAAAGACTGATGATAATGGACAGTATCTATTCCAAAACCTTCACTCTGGGACTTATGAAATTACTGTTGATGCCTCAACTCTTTCAAGCGGTTTGATACAGGTTTATGATCCAGACGGTTCATCGGATCATAGTACATCGGTTGTTTTAGATGCAAAGACAGTACACGATACTGCTGATTTCGGATATATGCAAACAATAGCACCGAAGCCGGTTTTATCAGAAGGTGAAATTGGCGATTATGTATTCTTAGATGAAAACAAAGACGGAGAACAAGACGCTGGTGATATTGGTGTTGCAGGTGTAACTGTAATACTGACAAGTTCTGCACTGAGCGCTCCTTTGACAGACATAACAGATACGAATGGTAAATACAACTTCACAAAGTTGGCTGCTGGTACGTATGAAGTGACAATCGATCAAGGCACAATAGGAGATCGTAACTTAACGATCGACCCTGATGTAGTAGCGGATCCCAGCAAAACGGTTGATGGTTCATTTACAGTGACAATTGATGGCGATGACAAAATTGTTGATGCTGATTTTGGACTTGAATATAAGCCAGTCTTTGTAGTAGAACCAAAAGGTGAAATCGGCGATTATATCTTCTTGGATGTAAATGAAGATGGACTTCAAGATGCTGGTGATACAGGTGTTGAAGGTGTTAAAGTGACACTGAAAAACACAGATACAAATGCAATCAAAACAGCAACAACAAATGCTGATGGTCAATATAACTTCACGAAGCTTGAAGCGGGTAATTACGAAGTAACTGTAGATCAAAATACAATCGGCGATCGCACTTTAACAATAGATCCTGATGTGGTAGCAGATCCAAGCGTAACTGCTGATGGAACATATACAGTAACGCTTACAAAAGATCAAAAGCGTGACGATGTAGACTTTGGTGTGAAAGATAAACCAGTTGTTATTGTAGAGCCAAAAGGTGAAATCGGTGACTATATCTTCCTAGATGTAAACAAAGATGGAATTCAAAATGCTGGTGATCTTCCTCTAGTTGGTGTTAGAGTACAACTTGAGAAGTCAGATGGAAGTGTTGTTGAAACACAGACGGACGAGAATGGACTTTACAAATTTGAGAAACTGGTTGAAGGACGCTATATAATTAAAGTTATCGCAAGTTCTCTTGATATCAGTATGAAACTTGCTATTGATCCAGATCAAGTCGTTGATGGAGCGCATGTTATTACACTTGAAAAAGATCAAGTCATTGACACGGTTGACTTCGGTTTCATAAAGAAAACTCAACCAGATAATACGCCAGATCCTGGTGACAACGATAATAATAATGACAATGATAACGATGACGATAAGAAAAAGAGCAAGAAAAAAAGCAGCAATGATAACAATGATTCAAATAATGACAACAGTACCAATGAAGAAGAGAACAGTACTGAAGAAGAGGAAACTACTGAAGAAGAGGAAACTATTGAAAAACTCATTCGTTCAGGAAAGCTCAAAGTACATTATATTGATGAAATGACAAATGAACTACTGACAAATACTCAAACGTTGACTGCATCGATCGGTTCAGTGTATTCAACGGAAGTAAAATCATTTGATAACTATATGCTGGTAGATGTTCCTGGAAATAAGGATGGTCTCATTGAAGAGGATGAAACAGTGGTGTCTTACTATTACACGAAACTCATCACAATCGATGATGAGGAAATCCCTTTGGGTGTAACAACGTTACCGAAAACAGGTGAGGCTTCTCATATACCATTTACAGCATTAGGAGGAGTGTTGATCTTCTCAGGTGCAGCAGGAATCCTTCGTCGTAGAAAAGAAGATGATTTATGCGAAGATACAGAGTAAGTGTACTCGTAATAATCCTTGGATTTCTGATTACTCTGACACCGCAATTGAAATCTTGGTATAATCAGAAACAGCAAGATGAACTTCTGGATCAGTATAGAAGTCAGTTGGTTGAAAATACAAGCTTCGATGAAACTGATGTTGAGATGCAAGAGATACTGCCATCAATAAGTTACGCGTATGACTCTAATGGACTTGAGGTCAACAGTCCAGATGAAATAGAAGTGGATACTGAGTCGATAATCGAGAATATACCTGAAGCAGTAAAAATTCCGGTTGTTGATCCGAAGTTTCGTGCAATAGGCATTATGAAAATTGATGCCATCGGATTTGAGCAAGTGATTATGCCTACAGCAAGTCCTGCAGACTTAAATACTTCTGTTGGTGTTGTTGAAGGTACAGGACAATTTGATTCTGGTCAAAACATTTGCATTGCAGGTCATAGAAGTAAACGTGATGGTCAAAATTTCAATAGACTTGAGTCGTTAAAAGTTGGAGATGAGATTCAAATTGAAACAGAGTCACAGACGCAGTACTTCGAGATGACAGATAGTCTGGTTGTAGAACCTGATGAAGTGTGGGTGTTGGCTTCGTATGACGACGATACCACTTTAACTTTAATCACGTGTACCCCTATTGAGAATCCGACTCACCGATATATCGTAAGAGCAAAACTAATAAATCCCTAAGTCAATAAGAGAGGGCCCCTGTTTGAGTACAGGGGTCCTCTTTCTCATTTTAATTACACGTTAAGTAAGCCACCACACTCTCGTATGATTCTTTCCAACCCATCTTGCATGCAAATCGCATTGCATCGAGCCCTTTACATAAAGCAACACATCGAAAACGTTCTTTAAAATGAGGCACTGAAATGCCTTCAGAAGTATAATATGCCTTGAATAATTCTGCAATTTCGAGTTCTGGATTTTGCATTTGGAGTAGGGCCACGTCGAATAGGAAATCTCCGTATAAGGCATTGTCCCAATCAATTAAACCTGATATTTTTTTATTGTATAGAATGTTGCCTAAATGGAAATCTCCATGAACAATGAACCGTTGGCCCTCGCAGTACTTGGAAAGAGACATCATTTCCTTGTAAAGGGCGTCAAAAGTATCTCGTTTTAAAAAACTATTATCAAAGAGGTCGTACCAATTCGTCCAGAAGCCATCCTGTTCCTTTGCAAAGAATCCTTCGAGGAAGCTGTGCCAGCTTTTATACTCACCCTGTCCGTTTTTTTGAATCCATCCATAGCCAGAAGTATGGCTAATGCTGGAGAAATGAACTTGTGTAATGTATCTTATAACTTCTGGCACAAGAGGTTCGAGTTCTGCTTTAGAAAGTCCACGCAAGCTATCTCCTTTGATTCGTTTTGTTACTTCATAAGTTAATGATTTATATGTTCCCCAAGTGAGGGTGGTGTTCATAGAGACCGTTGTTTTTTTAAGACACTGAACGATTTGAGATTTGACGTGCACGTGTCTTGATTCTTTCGAAAAACTGATGACATATTGTGTATTTTCGTGTTCAAAGAAATATACGTCTTTGACGTAACCTCTACCAGCGGGCTCGATTTCGTGGACTTGATTTCCCATTAAATCTTTTAAAAGTTCAGAAACCTCAGCGATGGTGAGTTTTTCGCTATATGGAAGTAGATGGTCAGGGTGATCGCTATCCCATAAAATAACCCAAAACTTCTGTACACCAGCACGTTTTAACGCTTCATGTCTATGGTTTCCATCGTTTATTTCCAAGTATCCGTCACTATGATTCACAATAAGCGGTGGCATGTTCCAACCGTCTTTGATCATTTGCGACAAATGAGAAACGCGCTTTTCCCAGTTGATTTTGGGTTCGAAAAACTTGATATCATCTTCGGGGCCACAGCAGCGGTATATGTCATCGAGATCAATGAGAACAGGGCCGAGCCAGTAGCGTTTTTGAAGTCGCAGACCTTCTGAGAATGGCGCATTGTTGCCGACTGAATTCAAAAATAAGTGAACCCACTGCTCAATATTGCCATTGTTCCCATACTGAATGGCTTCGTTTACACTGAAATTCAAATTGTCCATATTAAATCCTCCGTTTTAAGTGTTCCACAAGTTTCTGACATATAAAAAGACCGCAAGAAGGGGCTCTTCCTGCAGTCTTATAGACAGAATCATATACACACGAAGGTCTTGATCAGAAGGAAACAAAAACAACTGAACAAGGGTTGGAACTAACAGTGTGGATTGAATGAGTTGGACTTTAGGAGAGATGCAACCTACTTGCAAAATGACATACACAAATAAACCTAATGGATTAGGTAGAATGTCATTTCATTAAATTCTGCAAATTAAAAGCAAAATTAGAACTACCAAGTAAGTGTCATCATCATGCGAAAGTCCTCCTTAATGTAAAAAGTTGTATTACATGTTTAATTATATAACATATAAGGCATGTTCGTCTACATCGGCATAGGTGAAAAGAAATTGGGTAAATACAACATAATATTCATTTAATGATAAGTGTAGATAAAATATTTCTAAATTAAAGGAGGCATCCTATGCACGATAAAATAAAGCAGGATAAGCAGATTATTAAATTTTGCTTCTATGGCTTCTTTAAAAATCTGAAGTTTTTCGAGCCTTATTTACTCGTTTACCTGATATCACTGGGTCATTCACTATTTACGATTGGATCTCTATTTGCATTTCGTGAGATCATAGTTTACGTATTTGAGATACCGTCCGGCATGATCGCAGACCATTATGGGAAGAGGAAAGAGTTGTTGCTATGTTTTGCTTTCTACATTGTGTCCTTTGTATTCTTTTTTATCGGATCGTTTTGGGCTTTGGTTTTGGCGGTATTGTTCTATGGTCTTGGGGAGGCCTTCAGGTCTGGAACACACAAGGCCATGATTATTAGTTTTTTAGAACAGCGTGGTTGGGCTGATGAAAAGACGTTTGTTTATGGTCGTACAAGGTCGTTTAGCTTACTCGGGTCCGCACTCAGTGCACTTTTGTCGATCGTATTTGTTCTTAATTTGCCAGGTCTTCGATTTATATTTCTGATTGCCATAATCCCATATATCGCAGACTTTTTCTTGATACTGAGTTATCCAGATGAGTTGGATGAACCCTCTGGCGCAGAGTACTCTTTTAGTGCATTTAAGGAGTTGGGCATCGGGCATTTAAAAAGCTTGAGGACGAATCGAAAGTTAAAGAGTGTTCTCCTGAGCTCAGCACTGTACGATGGGGTATTCAAGACCATCAAAGATTATATTCAGCCGATTGTTTTGGTTCTAGTGATGACAACAGGACTGTTTAGAATGGGGAGTTTGGAAGTTGATCAGAGAGGAAAAGTAATTTTAGGCGTGATGTACTTTGTTTTTTACATGTGTAGCTCGTTCGTATCAAGAAATTTATATCTCGTAACACGTCGGATCTCTGCAAAGTGGCTATTTGATATAAGTTTCATTGTGTCTGGTGCTATTTTTTTAAGTTTGGCCTATTTTATTAGGACTGGAACAGTGGTTGGTATTACTGTGTGCTTTTTCTTGCTATATATATTAAAGGATGGTCGAAGACCTCTTTTTGTTGAGATTGCAAGTCGGTACATGAAAAAGAATGAAAGAGCGACTATGTTGTCTATTGAGAGTCAGTTAAGGGCACTGTTAATGATCGTATTTGCGCCGCTTTGTGGATTTATTGCGGATTCATTTTCCATTGGAACACTATTTGTTGTATTATCTTTGCTCTATTTCGTGTTCTACATTATCAATAATTTACTTATTAGAGAGGTTCGTAATTGAAGAAAATTATGGAATTGAATTAAGATTATTAAGACTAGTCACGGGTATATCATACCTAAGGATTTGAGGTGATGTAATGAGTAAAATCTTGGTTGTTGATGATTCTCCGTTAGGGCTTCAAATGATCACTGATGGTTTAACGGAAGATGGATATAATGTGATACCTGTCTCTAGCGGACCGCAAGCTTTAGAGGTCGCGAGGGAAAAAATGCCTGATCTCATTCTTCTAGATATTATTATGCCAGTAATGGATGGGTATGAAGTGTGCAGGGAATTAAAAGAGAATCCTATCACGAAAGCTATACCAGTTATTTTTCTGACTGCGCTTACATTTGAGCAAAGTGAGGAAAAAGGATTATTACTAGGTGCTGTCGATTACATCACGAAGCCGATTTTTATGCCAATATTAAAGGCGCGCGTTCATGCACATATGGAATTGAAACTAAAACGAGATCAGTTGCTTCTTAAGACGGAAGAACTGACCGCATTGAATACGGAGTTAGAAGCTTTTTCATATACAGCCTCTCATGATTTGAAAGCGCCCCTGAATATCATAAAGATGTACTCTGGATTCTTAAAAGATGATTTTAAAGGATGCAACAATCAAGAGGGAGTGGAAGATGTTGAAACCATCGAAGCTGCCTGTACTAAAATGACGCAACTTATTGAGGATCTTTTGCAACTGGCTAAAGTGAAACAAGATGGACTTGTTTTTGAAAACATTAATCTAAGTGGCCTTGCAGAAATGGTATGTCAGGAGATTCAGCTGCTTGAAAAATCGAAAGCAATTGAGTTTATTTGTGAGCCAAAGATGGAAGCTATAGTTGATTTGAAACTTATGCGGATTGCACTTTTTAACTTGATACATAACGCATGGAAATATTCATCGAAGAAAGAGTTTGTTCAAATAGCATTCGGTAGGAAAAAAATTCATAATAGGAATACATATTTTATTAAAGACAATGGCGTTGGTATGGATGTCAAAAAAGCAGAAGGATTATTTACAGCATTCAAACGGTTTCATAAAGATGAGGAGTTTGAAGGAACTGGCATTGGTCTGGCTATTGTGAAACGAATTGTTGAGCGTCACAATGGTGAGATATGGATAGAGAGTGAGCCTGGTAAAGGCACAACTGTTTATTTTACTCTGTAATATTACTCATAAAGCATAAATGAAAGGTTTCTCTTCAAGAGGAGCCTTTTAGTTGTTAAAGGGCGTGAAAAAAAGCAGTAGAGTTATCAGAATAAGCCCTGATGCTTCTACTGCTTTTAACAGCCATTATATTTTATTGATTACTTCTTTTTTAGAACGGGCACCCATACTTCACAGGTGTATTCTCCATTGTCGCCATCAGCCCACTTATGCTTTTCAATACATGGCCCTTTAGCCTGTTCATAGCTTGATGTTGGGAACCACTCTGAGTAAACTCGTTTCCAAATCTGTTGTATGACAAGTGGATTCGTATTGTCGCCTTTTCCTTCAAAGACCACCCATGTTTTAGACGGTACTGTCAACGTAGTCAGCTTCTCTGGAATATCTGTTAAGTGCTCAGGCTTTGTGAAGCCAAACATATATCGTCGTGAACCATCGTCTTTGAAGTCGAATGCAATACCATCAAGTAGGGTGCCTTCAAGGTTACCAACCAACTTGTTGATTTCAGCATGTTCTCCATTATGCCAAATTTTATCGCCAAATTTTGGAATTACCTCATATGGACTTTCATCTTTGGTGATTGTAATAGATAATCCAATAACTTCAAAACCACTTTTTTCTTCAATTTTATAATTCATCTCTGCTTCTCCTTTGATTGAAATTTGAAAGGAAATCTTTGGATACGCTTTGAGTTGTATACCTTTTTGTCGAGCTTGTGTTGGTGGAAATCCGTGAAGTCTTCCGAAGGCACGTGCAAAGGCTTCTGGGGAGTCATAACTGTATTTCTGGGCTACATCTATAACTTTGTCATCCGAATTCTGAAGATCAAATGCAGCCAGTGTAAGACGTCGACGCCTGATGTACTCAGCAAGTGTCACATTTGTTATATATGAAAACATGCGCTGGAAATGATAAGTTGAGCAGCAAGCAATTCTTGCTGCGTTATCGTAATTTATAGTGTTACATAGATTGTTTTCAATATACTCAATTGCATCGTTCATTCGTTCAAGCCATTCCATAATCCACTTCCTTTCAACTTAAGTATATATAGGACAAGTTTTATTTGCCTTGCAGTTTGTGCACCAAAATGCTAGGTTGCTCGATTTATATGAATATTTTACCATGAATACCAGTCAGATATGATCTTATTGTCACGAAGGTGTATAGTATGCTTCAGTATTGGATATCAATACAATAGAGTGTTCCAAAGTCGTGAAAAGATAAGGAGTCTACTTATGAGGATGATAAAAATATTCGCGCTTGTGTGTTTGATTATAATACTGTTGCTAGGATGTCAGCCTAAATCTGAAACGTTTGAAGATGAACCGATTCAGGTTGAAAAAATAGAGACTGTAGATGATAAGATTACGACAGAAACTGTAAAGTTTGACGAATTGATTCAAGCGGAAAAGGATAGTGAAGAAACTATTGTAGATAC
>Ga0209272_10001865_pt1 | contig 12607 bp, 11 predicted proteins | sample tdDd002_FD_187125 | JGI IMG/M metagenome (GOLD analysis project Ga0209272, IMG submission 187125) | Marine sediment microbial communities from the Atlantic coast under amendment with organic carbon and nitrate - tdDd00.2 (SPAdes)... | ecosystem: Environmental > Aquatic > Marine > Coastal >... | reverse complement strand
GTCTAGTTTAAGATTGATGTTGATTTTTAACTCGTCAGCACACTTTAACATCTAAGTAACATTTAGGATTACGCAAACACGTCAAATTTTCCTACGGTTAAATTCTCATCAGAGGTCTAACCAGAGGAATTTTATTTTGAAAGCAATCTTAACATTTACTCTTCTACTCACGTTCTCCATCATTCAGTCAGCCACCAGCAACTTAGCCAATGCTTCTGGGTACACAGAAACTCGGCACCCCATCATACTTGTACACGGCTTATTTGGCTTTGATACCTTGGCCGGAGTCGACTATTTTTATGGGATTCCTCATTCTTTGACCAAAGATGGTGCAACCGTATACGTTGCACAGGTCTCTGCAACCAACAGCAGTGAAGTTAGGGGAGAACAATTACTCCAGCAAGTCGAGATAATACTCGCTGCGACTGGTGCGCAAAAAGTAAACCTAATCGGTCACAGCCATGGAGGACCCACCATTCGCTATGTCGCATCAGTTCGCCCTGACCTGGTAGCTTCTGTCACTAGCATTGGTGGCGTGCATAAAGGATCTAAAGTCGCAGACCTGGTAAGAGGTAATGTCGCAGAAGGCTCTGGGCTCGAATATCTTGCGGTAAAAATGGCAGAGGGACTGACTGCATTGATTAATCTTTTATCTGGTGGCAACGATTTAGATCAAGACCCTCTCGCCTCTCTTGACGCGCTGACAACCGAAGGTTCCCTCACTTTCAATCAATATCATCCAGAAGGAATTCCAAGTACAGAATGCGGTCAGGGCCAAAAACTCGAAAGCAACGGTGTTTATTACTACTCATGGACTGGCGCGGCTAACTTCACTAACTTCCTTGATCCAACAGATGGAGCCATGGTGGTCTTAGGCTGGGCATTCGACGGGCCTAACGACGGCCTCGTAGGTACTTGTAGCACTCACTTAGGAAAAGTCATTCGAGATAACTATAAAATGAATCACCTTGATGAGATCAACGGCCTTCTCGGTATTCATCACCTATTCGAAACGGATCCTGTGACACTTTATCGTCAACATGCGAACCGCTTAAAATTGCAAGGTTTATAGGAGAGTAGTTATGAAAAAGGTCACTCTTGTCGCAATCTTATTCACTACACTTTCCATCGTTTGGGTGACCTTTTATTTCTCCTTAACTTCAAGTAAACCTCAACCAATTAAGCAAGCAATCTCCCAACAAGACACCCAGCCAGATTTTTCGTCTCAGAAAGCGTTTTACGACTACACATTAAGTAGCTTAGGAGAACAAAACTTTGAACAAATAGACCAACGGGTTCAACAGCAAGCAACCAACGAATCCGAATTACCAATCAGTTCCTCATTATTTGAGACCTACAAGGAGTACAAACGAGCTCTTACGGAGCTAACGCCGCTTTCCATTCATGCAATGACAGCGGATGATTTTGAGCAATTTCATTTGGCCATCATTGAGCTGCAAGAACAGTTTTTTACTGACCAACAAATTAATGAACTGTTTGGTGATGAAAATGCTTTGAGAGAATTTGCGATTGAGAAAAAACGCATCAACGAATACTCCCTTGACGGTAATTCAAGCAATGAACAACTCGAAATGGTCCTCTCACAGCAACCTGAATTTATTCAAAAGACAGAACGTAACAATCAACTAGTGACACAGCTGATTCATAGCACTGAACTCAAAGATTCTCAGCAGCAGTATCTAGAGCGAGTGAGCATTGTGGGAGAGGAAGGAGCAAAACGTTTGGAAGCTCTTGACGAAAACCGTCAGCGATTCAGCCAACAATTATCCGAGTTTTTCCAACAAAGAGAGTCAATACTGGCATCGAATGAAATTTCAAATATGGATAAAAGTAAGCAGATTGCTCAATTAAGAACAGAATACTTCGACACATCACAATTAAAACGTGTCGAAGCTTTGGAGCGAATTCATGATTCAGGAAAATAATGTCTTATGCAATCGGCTTTTTTGGACAGTCCATCAAGTGGTCATCAACCATTCCAACGGCCTGCATAAAAGCATAGCAAATCGTCTCACCAACAAACTTAAAGCCTTTTTTCTTTAAGAACTTACTCATTGCTTTTGATTGCTCTGTTGAAGCTGGAACTTCACTCATTTCAGTCCAAGTGTTGATAACCGGCTTCCCTTCCACAAACTGCCACAATGCGTTTGAAAGGCTTCCGTACTCCTCTTGTAAAACAAGTGCCGCTCGTGCATTACTAAATACTGAATTGATCTTACCGCGATGCTTAACCACATCAAAATTAGCAATAATCCGTTCAACTTCGGTTTCATCATATTTCGCTAGTATTTCAAGATCATACTCTTCAAACGCAGCGCGATAACCTTCTCGCTTTTTTAAGATGGTGATCCAACTAAGCCCAGCTTGAGCCCCTTCTAACGTAATAAATTCAAACAGCACCTTATCCTCATATACGGGTACTCCCCACTCCGTATCGTGATAGCCCCTTTCCAATTCATGGTTCATTGCCCAAGCGCATGTAGTATCCGTGCTCATTCGAAATTCTCTCCTTTAAAAACAAACGCCCCCGACAAAGTCAGGGGCGTTTAATTATTAACAATACTTAGTTAGGTACTTTCACTTTGTGGAACAAACGATACAACACTGGCACGACAATAAGTGTCAGCACCGTCGCAAAACCTAAACCAAACATGATCGTTACCGCCATCGGCTTAAAGAAAATATCTGGTAGTAGTGGAATCATACCTAAAATGGTCGTTATCGCCGCCATACATACAGGGCGTACACGGCTAAGTGCCGCGTCCACCACCGCAAGATATGGGTCTTTGCCAGACTGCATCTCAATCTCAATTTGATCTAACAGTACGATACCATTTTTCAGCAACATACCTGACAAACTTAAGAAACCCAGCAACGCCATAAAGCCAAATGGTGTATTGAGAGCCAAGAGACCGGTCGTTACCCCCATGATAGCTAGAGGGACAGTTAACCATACAATCAATGGTTCTTTGACCGAATTAAACAAGAACACCGTCACTAAGAACATGAACAGGTAACCCATTGGCATGGTCGTAAACAGCGAAGCTTGGGCATCACCCGATGACTCATACTCGCCGCCCCACTCCAATGAATAACCTGGCGGCAGTTCAATCGCATCAATTTGTGGCATGAGGCGTTTTTGTAAGGTTGCTGCGGTCTCTTCACCAAGAATATCTGGGTCTGCCATCACCGTTAATACACGTTTACGGTTTTTACGCACAATAATTGGGTCTTCCCAACGAAGGTCATAGCCCATTGTCACTTGTTGTAACGGAATATACTCACTTAGAGCTGGACTCCAGATCTTCATACCTTCGATATTGCGAATGTCAACACGCTCATCTTCTGGTAGGCGAGCAACAATAGGCATGAGTGTCGTACCATCACGATAAACACCCACCGCTTTACCAGAGAAAGACATCGCTAGGAACTCATCCACATCGGACTTGGTAATACCATATCGACGTGCTTGGCTCTCATTAAACTGAGGCTCAAGAATCTTAGTACGCTCACGCCAGTCATGACGAATATTCGTCGCGCCCGGATCGGCATGCATAATGTCTTCAACTTGCTTAGCGATACCACGCAAGATGGTTGGATCTGAACCTATCACACGCGCTTCAATTTTCGCACCGCCACCAGGACCTAACTCGATCTGCTTGAGCTTGTAGTTGATCTCAGGGAATCGCTCTTCCACATACTGCCTAAAGTTAGACATAAGACTCGCAAGTTGCTCATAGTCTTTAACTCGAGTCGTGATTTCACCGTAACCTGCGTAGCTTTTTTCAGGCGCGTAAGTCAGCATGAATCGCTGCAAACCTTTACCCGCGGTTGTCGTCACGTGCTCAACGCCCTCTTGTTCAGAGATCCAAGATTCCAACACTTTAAGCTTCGTATTGGTCGCTCGAATATCTGTCCCCTCAGGCATCCAAATGTCAGCTTGGAACATTGGCGTCGTCGATGACGGGAAAAATGACTGCTTTACCTGACCAAAGCCAACGATACTCGCAGCAAGGCCTAGAATTAACACAATAACGGTCAACCATGCTCGTTTCATACAAAACTCAAGGAAATTTTTGTACATCACGAAGATCATACCGTTATAAGGGTCACTATCTTCTGAACCTGCTTCGATTTTCTGACCTTTGAAGAAAATATCGGCAAAGAAAGGCGTCAAAGAGATCGCGGTAAACCAACTGAGCATCAACGAAATCAGCAACACAGTAAACAAGGTGCCACAGTACTCACCTGTTGCATCTTCAGAAAGACCGATAGGCGCAAATGCTGTTACTGCGATCACCGTTGCACCCAACAACGGCCACTTAGTCTGGGTGACAATATCGGTTGCCGCTTGCAGCCTTGTCCTCCCTTTTTGCGTACCTATCAATATTCCTTCGACCACCACAATGGCGTTGTCTACCAGCATACCAAGTGCAATAACAAGTGCACCTAATGAAATGCGCTGTAAATCAATCGCGAAGTACTTCATGAAGATGAAAGTACCAAGAACGGTTAGGAGTAGAATCAGGCCAATCAGTAGTCCAGAGCGTAGCCCCATAAAGAATAGAAGAACGATAATAACAATCGCGACCGCTTGGCCTAGACTGACAACAAACCCACTAACCGATTTATCAACTTCTTTCGGTTGGCTGTAGATCTCTGAAATGTCTACGCCGACCGGCTGTTGATACTTGAGTTCAGCAAGACGGCGATCGAATCGCTTGCCCACTTCAACAACGTTAACACCTTGAGCAAACGAGACACCGAGGTTAAGTGCCATGTCACCATTAAAGGTAATGATGTTGCTTGGAACTTCGACATAGCCGCGGGTGATTTCGGCCACATCACGCAAGTAAATCAAGCCTTGAGCGCCGCTTTCGGTAAGAATCAAATCACCCAGTTGATCGACATTTTGGAACTCACCGGTAGGTTGAATTCTAATGTACTCATCACCAATTCGAATCGCGCCGGCATCAGAGACCACATTTTGAGTAGATAACAGGTTAAATACCGTATTTGGTGAAAGCCCCAAGCTACTCATACGCTTCATCGAAACTTCAATAAAGACTTGTTCTTGCTGTTGCCCAGACGCTGAGACTTTACTCACGCCGTCAATCAGTTCTAGTTCACGTCTGAGATAATCGACGTAATCAAGTAACTCTTTATAACTGTAGCCCTCGCCTGTTACAGCAAGTAAGATCCCGTATACATCACCAAAATCATCGATGACTTGAGGATCATTCACTCCCGGAGGTAATTGACCTTTTAAATCATTAACCTTACGGCGCAACTCATCCCAAATCTGTGGCAGATCATCAGGGCCATAGTTATTCTTCATGGTCACTGATATTTGCGACAAGCCCCGAGTAGAAATCGAGTTAACCTCATCCACATAGGTCAGCTGCTGAATCGCTTTTTCTAAAGGATAAGTGACCTCTTCTTCAACTTGCTGCGGTGTCGCTCCTGGGTAAGAAGTAACAACCATAGCATCTTTAATCGTAAATGCCGGATCTTCTAATCGACCAAGACCAAAAAACGCTGCCGTACCACCGATTAAAAATATCAGTGAAATCATCCAACTGATAACGCGATTTCGAACGAAATATGCTGCGATACCTGTAATATCATCATCGCTTTGAGGCGAGTTCTTAGTTTGCTCACTCATTGCCTGCCTCCTGCTCAATCACGTCTACTTGCATCCCTTCTCTCAATCTAGATACACCTGCAATCACAACCACTTGGTCGTTAGTTAAACCTTCTAAAACCTGAACTGTATCTTTACTTGCTTTTCCGACCACAACTTTCTTTTTGCTCACTGTATTGTCTGAGTTCAATACCCAAACAAATTTGTTGTCTCGCTCTAAAGGATCACCATCCGCATTAAATACTGATTCAATCGGGACTTGTACACCGGCGTTTAGTTCTAAGCCGATATCTTCACCTTTTGACGTTACCTCAACAGCCATACCATCAAGGATGTACTCCTCCTCAGGCATTGGCAGCGAAAGTGTCACGGTAAAAGTACCTGTTGCAGGATCCGGCTCAGTCGTGAACTCTTTGATTTGGGCACTGTATTCATTGCCACTAGGCACCTTCACTACTGCGTTGACTTTCGACAACACATTTTGGCTAGGCTGATTAATATACAAACGGTCAGGCAATTGAATTAGAACTTCAACGTTATCGACACTATGAATATTCACCACTTGCTGACCAACTTGAATATTTTCAAACTGATCAGCGCTAACACGAGAAATAATGCCATCCACAGGAGCTTTAAGATGAGTAAATGAAAGTCTCAACTTCGCCAATTGCAACTCTGCATAAGCGATCTGTCTGTTTGCTGCGATTTCATCAAACTGAGACTTTGCCAATAGGCCTTTATCAACAAGCGGCTTAGATCGTTTGTACTGGCTGTCTACCACGGTATAACGCGCGGTCGCATTGTCGACCGCCAATTTGTAGTCCGTTGGTTCAATCTCCGCAATCAAGTCACCTTTTTTAACTTGGTCACCTTCTTTTACGTATATTTTACTGATTTCCCCAGCGACCCTAAAACTAAGATGTGAACGTTCGGCAGCATTAGCCACCGCAGGAAAATAAAGCTTATCTTCACTCACTTTATTACTTGAAAGCGCTAACACCTTTACTTTTGCGTCACCAAAATCGACATACTGTGGCTCACCGCCACAGCCGCTAAGAAGCGCAGCAGAAGAGAGTACGCACATTCCTAACCAATGCTTCATCCTACAGCCCTCTCTCTTTAATCCATTCACGGACCTTGATTCCTGGTTCGATGCCACTCACACCAGACATAATGATTTGATCGCCATTTCCTAAGCCATTTTGCACTTGACGTTTATCATTCAAAGTCACAGCGGCTTTCGCGACAATACCTTGATCATCAACACGCCAAACGTAAGTCTGTCCTTGTTCTTCAAACAAAGCAGACTCAGGAATTCTTGTCGCACCTGTTGATTCAACCGCGACATGTACCGAACCGGCCATACCAGGCAAAATTCCATTGTCTTCAGGGCGCTCCATGATCATGGTGACTTTGTATGAGCCCGTTTTAGGATCGGCTTCAGTATCAATTTCTTGGAACGTTAACTCATACTGATTACTAGGGAAGGCATCAAACGTCATCATGGCATTTAAATTTATACCGCTAGAAAAACGACTTAGGAGATAATCCGGTAATTGGAAAATAACCTTCATCAGTTGATCGGTTTGAATGTTTAATACACCTGATTTCGCTGCGATATACTCATGATTCTCAGCTGGGACAAGAGAAACGGTGCCCTCATACGGAGCAACCAGCTTGGTATAGCGAAGGTTTGCTTGTGCTTGCTCTAGGGTTGCTCGAGCGGAATTATGGTTTGCTTTCGCTTGATCAAAATCTTGCTCTGAAACCACTTTGTCTTTTCTTAGCTTTTTGTAGCGTTGATACTGAACATCGGCCAATTTGAACTGTGCTTCCGCTTGTTTCGCTAGGAGGGTGTACTCATCAGGGTTAAGTGAAGCCAGGACATCCCCTTTTGCTACTTTTTGGCCAGCAACAACATCAATAGATTGCAACTGACCTGGCACTCTAAATGCCAAGACTGCTTTATCTCCAGCTTCTGAAGTGGCAGGAAAATGTCGTTCAAAAGTGGCATTACCAACAGAAACAGTGAAGAGCTTTGCAGGCCGAGAATCGGGCTCTGGTACAGGAGGAAGCTCCTTACCACACCCACCGATAAGAGTGGCTGTGGCGAGAAGCCAAACTGATTTGTGCATATTCAATCATCCAATTATCACGATTAGTAACAAAGATAGATGATTGGTAACATGACTTCCACAGTAGTTGGGCTAAAAAGTTATTAAAATTAATAATTTGCTACAATAATAACAGCCCATGTCTCAATCTAGAGTTATAAATTCTTAAACTCACGATTGACTTTGAATGCATCTGAAGTCACATATGCTTCCATTGAACGGACATTGGTTTCTAGATGGTCAAAATCTCTCTCTAGCGTACTCAATAGCGCTTCTGGAGTTTGTCCTTGTTCCCAAGGCTTGCTTTTGAGTTTGTGCTCTTGCTTACTCTTAATAGACTCAACATAATTAGCAGGTTGCTTCTCTAGCATTAGAGTCATCGCAGCGTAAGCAAGCAAAACGAGGAAGCTACCACCGAGTAAGGCTGCTGATATCACTAGGATACGAACTAACCATACTTCAATACCAAAGTAATTCGCTAATCCGGCGCAGACCCCAGAAATTTTTCCATTCGCGGTATCACGGTATAACTCTCGCTTACTCATAACGACGTCTCCATTCCGGTGATTCAGAATCTAAAATGCGTTCCAGTGTATTTACGCGCTTTTGCATTTGCTCTGCTCGCTCCGACAATGACTGCAAGCGCTGAAAATCTTCTTCAGACAAACCACCAGCAGCTCTTTTCTTACTACGGTAATGAAGCACAAGCCACAATGGAGCAACAAAGATCAAAAATACAATTAGAGGTCCTGCGATAAGAAATGACGACATAAGTAACTCCTACTTTTAAGGCATCGAGAGTCAATAGATGAATAAGGGTACCTAGAACCAAGGCATTCCAGCTTTGGCCCTAGGTAGGCAGTGTTTATTATCGAGAGAGTTATTTCTTCTCTTCCATTTGCTGCTTAAGTTTTGCTAGCTCTTGTTCAATTTCATCTTGAGCCTGTAGTTCTGCAAACTCTTGATCTAGGCTCTTAGCATTGCCTGTTTTTGAATACACATCCGCTTCCGCTTCTAGCTCATCAATCTTACGCGAAAACTGCTCAAACTTCGCCATAGCTTCAGAGGTACGAGCCGTATGTAGATGCTTTTGAACATCACGACGATTAGATGCCGCTTGAGAGCGAATTGCTAATGCTTGCTGCTTAGCACGTGTTTCTGTGATTTTGCTTTCTAACTTACCAATTTCGCCCGTAAGTTTTTCGATTGTTTCTTCAACTAACGTTTGTTCAGTATGAAGGCCTTTCAATACGTCTTGCAGTTTTTGCTTTTCAATCAAAGCGGAACGAGCAAGATCTTCTCTTTGTTTGGTAAGAGCCAATGTTGCTTTGTTTTGCCATTCAACAATTTGGTCTTCTAACGCTTCGACTTTACGTGCCAATTCTTTTTTATCAGCGATTGCTTTCGCTGAGTTGGTACGTACTTCAACTAACGTATCTTCCATTTCTTGAATGATAAGGCGAATCATTTTTTCAGGGTCTTCAGCTTTATCAAGTAGTGCGCTGATGTTTGAATTTACAATGTCCGCGAATCGAGAAAAAATACCCATAGCACAGCTCCTTCATTTAATTGGCATTAATGCCGCTAGTGTTGTTTGGTGTTCTCATCTTTGGTTTATAACATTCCAAGATGCATGCCAACTTTTAAATCATTTTATATCAACAACTTACGAAAACACCTCTTGCATAGCAGCGTCAAGTGTGATGAATTTAACCAACAGTAGGTAAAATTAACCAACGGTAGGTCACCATGCAACAAAACCTGATTGGCGAGTCTCCCGCCTTTTTAGCGGTTCTTGATAAAGTGTCAAAGCTCGCGGCGATCGAGCGCCCTATATTAATCATCGGCGAGCGTGGTACCGGTAAGGAGCTTATTGCTCAACGATTACATTACTTATCTAAGCGTTGGGATCAATCTTTAATCTCTCTCAACTGCTCGACTCTTAGTGAGGGGTTGATTGATTCTGAGCTATTTGGACACGAGCAAGGCGCATTCACCGGCTCGAAAGGTCGACATAAAGGTCGATTTGAGCGAGCGGAAAACGGCACACTTTTTCTTGATGAACTGGCAACCGCTCCCCTCTTGGTTCAAGAAAAGCTGTTACGCGTTATTGAGTATGGTCAATATGAGCGTGTAGGTGGTCATGAACTGCTTAACGCCAACGTTCGCTTAGTCTGCGCAACAAACGCTAACTTACCTGAAATGGCTAAAAACGGTGAATTCCGCGCTGACTTACTGGATAGATTGGCATTTGATGTTATTCAATTACCTCCGCTAAGAGAGCGTAAAGAAGATATCTTGCTGCTTGCAGAATACTACGCGATCAAGATGTGCCGTGAGCTAGGCTTTGAGTACTTTGTTGGCTTTAGCCTAGACGCACAACAAAGCTTAGTAGATTACCCTTGGCCAGGTAACGTCCGTGAGTTAAAAAACGTTATCGAGCGTGCTGTCTATCAACATGGCCAACAAGACGCACCGATTGAAAACATGGTTTTTGACCCCTTCGCTGCTGAGTGGCATCAAGAGCCAGAAACCGAAGCAACAAGCGTAGAAAATGCATCAATCAACTTCACTTTTCCACTCAATTATAAGCAGTGGCAAGAAGAGCAAGACCTACAGATCCTCAACGCAGTTTTAGAAGAAAGTAAATTCAATCAAAGAAAAGCTGCTCAGTTGCTAGACTTAAGTTATCACCAACTCCGGGGCATGGTTCGTAAATATAATCTGACCAATCCCGAGTAACAGGACAAAAGTTAAGGTTTACTTTGGTTATGAACAATAATTGATGGTAAATTAATAAGATAATAAGGCACAATGGCAGGTTCCATTGTGCTTATCGTCGGCAGTCGTTCTTTCTATGAAAGCATTCATTAAATTTACACTCAGTTTCTTCAGTTTCAGTCTATTGGTAGGCTGTGGCGAAGCCATTGATCATGACAAAGTTCGCCAACAAGGTTTTGTTTATTGCGGCCAAGGTGGTCCTAACACGTTCAACCCGCAATTGACCGATAATGGCATAACTCCAGAAACTCTTAGCCCTCAGCTGTTTGATACCTTGCTAACTATCGATCCGCAAAGCTTTGAGCCTGCGCCTAACCTGGCGACAAGTTGGAAAGCGAATAAAGCAGGAACAGAGTACATCTTCAAGCTACGCGATGACGTTGCCTTTCAGACAACAGCTTGGTTTACACCCACTCGCACCTTAACAGCAGATGATGTCGTGTTTAGCTTTAGTCGCTTAATCGACTCTTCTAACCCATTCCATTACGTGGGTGGTGGTCTCTATCCTTGGTTTAACGGGATAGATTTTCAAAACCTCGTCATCGATATCGTTCCGTTATCAAACAACCGCGTTAAGTTCACCTTGAGCCGACCGGATAATTCGTTCTTATCGAATATCGCCACCAGTCATGCGGTGATCCACTCTAAAGAGTATGCCGATCATCTCATCCTGATAGACGAGAAAAATCAGCTAGATAGTCTTCCTGTTGGTACCGGACCATTTTTTCTAGCTGAATATCAAATCAATGATTTCATTCGCTTAAAGCAGCATCCTAACTACTGGAGGGGTAAAGCAAAAATGGGTCAAGTGGTGTTTGATATTTCAAACCGAGGCACAGGTACCCTTGCGAAATTGCTTCGTGAAGAGTGCGACATTCTCAATGCGCCGCTTTCAAGCCAACTGCCGATTATTGAGCAGCGTGACAACATAGAGTTGACCGCAAAGCCTGCGATGAACATTTCATTCATCGCAGTCAATACCTCTCACCCTGCACTTAATGATTCTCGGGTGAGAAAAGCACTCAATTACGCCATCAACCGACAAAACATCTTGGACTCGGTTTATTACGGCACTGGAAGTCAAGCTTACTCAGTCTTGCCTCCGTCGTCTTGGGCTTATCACAAAGATGCCACTCAGCTTCGTTATGACCGAAACTACGCGATAGCTCTATTGCGTGAGGCAGGGTTTAGCAAAGGGTTAGAACTCACGATGTCCGTTCCGGTAGAACCCCGCGCGTATAATCCAAGCCCGAGAAAAACGGCAGAACTCATTCAAGCTAATTTAGCCGATGTCGGTATTACCTTGAACTTAATGACAGATGAACGCTATTCCCGTCTCGATGCGAATCAAAACATCGACCTGTATTTAACGGGTTGGATTGCAAATACCGGCGATCCAGATAGTTTCTTCCGTCCACTACTTTCTTGTGATTCGAAACGGGTCGGACTTAACGTATCAAGTTGGTGTAATCCTGACTTTGATTTCTTGTTAGATCTAGCGTTAGAGGTCGATAAAAAACGTTATCGTCTTAACCTCTATAAACAAGCGCAAAATATTCTGAATGAAGAATTTCCTGTAATACCACTTAATCACGGCATGCAACTACAAGCGCAACATTCGTCGCTGAAAGGATTTAAAGTGAGCCCATTTAACGCGCAACCTTTTGACCACGTAGAGAGGGTTCATTAATGTTTCTCTATACTGTTAGGCGCCTTAATCTATTCATTATCACCATGCTAATTTTAACCATGGTGGGTTTTAGCATTTTACGCTTAGCACCTAATTCAGCATGGGCGATACAAGATTTCTGGACGGGCTGGTTAACTTACTTAGGCGAGTTAATGCAACTTAACTTTGGAGTAAATCGCTTTGGTGTTCCTATCATCGATGAGTTGCTGATTGTCTTCCCTGCCACATTAGAGCTTTGTTTCATCGCTTTTATTTTGTCGCTGCTGATCGGCATTCCGATTGGTACATTAGCAGGTATGAAGCAAGGCAAGTGGGTCGATACCTTCATCTCTTTTACCTCTATGTCTGGTTATTCTG
>Ga0209272_10001864_pt1 | contig 12613 bp, 10 predicted proteins | sample tdDd002_FD_187125 | JGI IMG/M metagenome (GOLD analysis project Ga0209272, IMG submission 187125) | Marine sediment microbial communities from the Atlantic coast under amendment with organic carbon and nitrate - tdDd00.2 (SPAdes)... | ecosystem: Environmental > Aquatic > Marine > Coastal >... | reverse complement strand
TTTATCTGTAAGCGCACCAATCACAGAACCGATCGTTGGGGCGGCAGTTATCACAATCGCATTCGTCTAGCATTGGAGATAGTGCGTCGAACCCGGGAAGCCGTCGGCAAGGAATTTATCATCATCTACCGCCTCTCGATGCTGGATTTGGTCGAGGATGGCAGTACATGGCAGGAAGTCGTCGAACTGGCGAAAGGGATAGAAGCGGTCGGTGCCACCATCATTAACACAGGCATAGGTTGGCATGAAGCCAGAGTTCCGACAATTGCAACCAGCGTCCCCCGCGGTGCCTTTGCCGAGATAACTAAGCGGATGAAAAAAGAGGTAACGATCCCTTTATGTACCACCAATCGGATCAACACCCCGGAAGTCGCCGAAGAGATCCTGGCACAAGGCGATGCCGATATTATCTCTATGGCCCGCCCTATGTTAGCCGATCCCGATTTTATGGTAAAAGCCGGGGCGGACAGGGCCGACGAGATCAACACCTGTATCGGCTGTAACCAGGCCTGTTTGGATCATATATTTCAGATGAAGTTGGTCTCCTGCCTGGTTAATCCGCAAGCCTGTCACGAAACTGAATTAATCATCGAACCCACCTCAGAGCGTAAGAGCATAGCTGTAGTAGGTGCGGGACCTGCCGGTCTGGCCGCTGCAACCACGGCCGCAAAACGCGGTCATAACGTCACCCTCTTTGAAGCCGATGATAAAATCGGCGGACAATTCAACATCGCCAAGCAGGTACCGGGTAAAGAGGAGTTCAGTGAAACACTCAGGTATTTTCAAAGACAGATAGAACTTACCGGTGTAGAGCTTAGGCTTAACACTAAGGCTGAGCCGGAAAACCTCACCGGTTTCGACGAAGTGATTCTGGCAACGGGGATCATCCCCCGTCAACTGGATATCCCCGGCATAGATGACCCGAGGGTCATGACCTACCTGGACGTATTGAAGCATAAAAAAACGGTGGGGAAACGCGTCGCCATTATCGGTGCGGGTGGCATTGGTTTCGATGTGGGTGAATATCTGTCCCATCAGGGCCAATCGTCCAGCCTGAACAAAGAGCGCTATATGAAAGAGTGGGGCGTCGACCTGACGGTTTCAACGCCGGGCGGTCTAATGCAACCTCAAGGCGAACCCTCCCCCCGCGAGATATTCCTTATTCAACGCAAGAAGACAAAAGTGGGCGATGGGTTAGGTAAAAGTACGGGTTGGATCCACCGCACCGTGTTGAAAAACAAGGGGGTAAAAATGATCAAGGGCGCACAATACGACAGAATTGATGCGCAAGGGCTGCATATCACTGTCGATGGTGAAAGCCAAATTCTAGCGGTAGATAATATCGTTATCTGCGCCGGACAGGACTCGCACAGGGCGCTTCATTCGCGCTTAATCGCCGAAAATATCAAGGTGAGTTTAATCGGCGGCGCAGATATCGCATCTGAGTTGGATGCCAAACGTGCCATTAAGCAGGGAACCGAGGTGGCCGCTGCACTGTGACACCATAAACTCCAGCGTATAAAAAAGCCCCCTCAACATACAAAAGTACTGAGGGGGCTAAATTCAACTTAGAGTTCAACTATCAAGCTAACCTGTATTGTCCCAAGATAGTCTCGAGTTCCACTGAAGATTGGCTAAGCTCTGAGGCCAATGCGACCGAACGTTGAGCCGTTTGTTTAATCGTATTGGATTGTTCACGAATATCATTAAGCTGGGTAGCAATATCTCTCGCCGAAACACTCTGCTCTTCCGCAGATGCTGCAATCTGAGAACTCATATCGAATACTTCATTGGTAGAGCTAGCCATAGAATCAACATCTTCACCCACTGAAACAATCGCATTACGGCCCTGATCGGCTTGTTCAACAATTTCATGGGTCACGGTCGATAACGTCGACGAACCCGTTTGTAACCCTTCAATCATAGATTGAATCTCTACGGTGGCCTGTTGAGTTCGTCCCGCTAAGGTTCTTACCTCATCGGCGACCACGGCAAAGCCTCTACCCTGTTCACCGGCTCTGGCCGCCTCAATCGCCGCATTGAGTGCAAGCAAGTTAGTCTGTTCAGAGATGCCATTGATGGTTGTCACCACAGCGCCAATCTCAGACGCATTTTGAGAGAGCTGTGAAACTGATTCTGAAGCCGAATCAATCTTATTCACTAAGGTTGAAATACGTGCAACGGCCTCAGAGATCTGTTTCTTGCTTACTTCAGCCTGGTTGGAATTATCTTTTGTTTGATCTGAAGTGTTGGCCGCATTACGCGACACCTCTTCAATGGCGGCAGTCATCTGATCCATAGCAACCGCTACTGTATCGAGAAACTGATGCTGGAAACCAATCAACTCATCACTCTGCTTCGCCTGTTGATTAAACTCATCGGCGGCCTGAGCGAGTGTAGCCGCGTTTTTTCCGATCGCAGTTACCATTTCACTCATATTATCGGCACTGCGATCTATCTCTTTGGCTATCATACTGAAATCATCAACACCAAAAAAATTGAGACGCTGGGACAGGTCGCCGTCGGCCAGACGTTTTATGGCGATATACATATCCCATAAACCACCGCCGAGTGAGGTCGATGTCCAGTAACTTAGCTGGAAAAGCGGTAACAATCCTATCAGAGCAACCCACAACATCATGCTGGCATCAGATATAGCCTGCAGCTCCCACGTCTTCACATTGATGCTTAATTGAAGAGACTGACTCCCAATCGGCGCTCCCACAGTCACCTGCTCTCCCTGACGGGAAGCCTTCACCTGGCTGGTGAGGCGCAAGCCTTGTCGGTCCGCAAATGTTCTCAAATCATCCCCACTCAGGTTCTGACTCGAGGCGACTTTAGCAAAACTATCGACCATTGCCTGTGCTCTTGCCTGCGAAGTGTCAGCCGCGTGTTGCTTAGCATAATTTAAATTCACCAAGGCTATGCTTGTTGTTATTACGGCAACTAACGCACAAATCACAAAAAATTTGCCGTTCAGGCTGAGCTTGATCATCAGCGCATCAATTTTTCTAAATTCAATCTGTTTCATATTCATTACCAACGCGATTATCTTGAAAGTAGATAAGAGCAAAGATTCTCTGCAGTTATCCAGATCGACATTAACAGTCTATTTTAGATATTTCAGTTGTTATAATAGTCAACATAAAGAGGTGTTCGCTCAGCAAAAAATGCTAAGACTCGCCTTGCAGCGAGTTTTCTGGCGGCCGCCTTCGGCGTTGAATAAGCTTGAAAGGGATCCCTTCCATCATTCACCTTGAATTAAACAGCCAGATAACGCTCTGAGTAGATCACTTTCTTATGCCGATTGGTATTAAGTATAATACCAATACAAAATTATTCAGTGCTTGTGCCTGAACTTGTTGTGGCAGCAGAGCTTGTGTCTCTAAACTCAAGCCATTTCAGTTTGATAGTGATGAGTTGTGAGGTTAGCAATGTCATGCTGTAGCCTAATAATGCACCTAGAATTAATGCGGGCAGGATATTGGCCAGATCGGCCCCCATGGCAAACGTCGTACAACAACCGATGAACGCGCCGGGGATAAAAGAGAGCTTTTGATAGCTTGCTTGTAAGCACATCGCTGATGTTGCAATGCCGGTAAACAGATACCCCATTAATGGTGTATCAAAATAGCCACTGCCAGTGATAATCAACCAAGCCCAGAATACACCGGATAGGTTGGTACACCAAGTGACGATCACCCCTTGAAAATTAGCCTTAGGTTGTGCGAAATAAGTACTGCAACCTAAAAAGCCAATCCAGGTGACCAGATGAAATGTGTCTGCTACTCCGCACCAGACGGCTGCAAGTAACCCTGCAGATATGGCAATTTGCCAACGATGTTCCATGTATGACCCCTCATTACATTGGAATATTATTTATAGTTAAATTACTCCCTTTTCGTTAACAAAAATAGGATCTAGGCCATATTTTTGGAATTTGCGCTCAATAAACATGCTATTTTTCCGAAAATATTTTTTTATGTAGTAAAAATACCAACAAATAAGCAACTGAACGAGCCATTGATAAGCCAGTTTAAACAGTCGATATCGAAGAGTTATCTCAAGGCGCCTCCTGCAACAAAAAAAGCCGTAACTCGCAAGTCATGGCTTATCTCAGATATATCAATTAAATACGCAATACGCTAATACCTGTCGGTATAACCACTTGCGTCAGCCAAGTCGGTTAATAAAAAAGCTGATCTGCAACAAAGGGGTTCTGATCTCTTTCATTACCAAAGGTGGAAATTGGGCCATGGCCCGGCACAAACTCGACCTCTCGACCCAGTGGCCAAAGTTTTTTAGTGATCGAATTAATGAGATCCTGATGATTGGAGCGAGGGAAATCGGTTCTTCCTATCGAGCCATGAAACAGTACATCGCCAACCCACGCCCTCTTATCGTTTTCAGAGTAAAACACCACGTGGCCCGGTGTGTGACCGGGGCAATGAATAACGGTTAATGTCAGTTCGCCAACGCTGATACTCACACCATCGTCAAGGTATTCATCCGGAACCAGGATTTCACAGGCCGGGAAGCCAAATTCTTTGCTCTCCTCGGGCAGTGTTTCGAGCAGGAACTCATCGTCCTTGTGTGGCCCTAAGACCTGAATACCAAGGTGTTCTGCTAAACGCTTCGCAGCCCCGACATGATCGATATGACCATGGGTAAGCAGTACTTTTTCTACTGTTACGCCAAGCTTATTGACTTCGGCTAAGATTCGCTCCCGATCGCCACCTGGATCGATCACCGCCGCTTTCATCGTCTTGTTGCACCAGATCAGACTACAATTCTGCTGGTAGGGAGTAACTGGAATAATCTGATACTTCATTGATTCATGCCTGCACTTATTAATCATTGAGTTTACGCTTCTGCCAAGGAGTTCGTTTAGCTCAGATAGATATTTCGTTTTGCTAAAGTATTAAGATTGCATCGGCTAAAAGTAAAGGTTACGTCAACTGCATCGATTTCTCTAATAACTCTTCACAAAAGTTTGAACTGAGATGACCTCAGCCATAAAAACTCACATTTGTTCTTAGCCTATTTTTGTATACAATCCCATCTAATAAACTAATAACAGCAACGCTCAAGGCCTACATGAAACCAGACTTAACCTTCGCAGGCTTAACCGCCATAAAGCACACATTTAAACTACCTCTTGACTACGCCAAGCCTGGTGGCAAACAGATCCAGGTATTCGCCAGAGAGCTTTCTAGCCCGGACAACTCAGGCAAGTCCCTCCCCTTCATCGTCTTCTTTCAAGGGGGCCCGGGCTTTGGTGCTGTGCGCCCTGCCGCCAATGGTGGCTGGATAAAACGGGCACTAAAAGAGTTTCGGGTACTCTTGCTGGATCAGCGAGGAACCGGACTCTCCAGCCCGGTAAACTATATCAGCCTGCAGCATATGAACTCAGAGCAGCAGGCGGAGTATCTAACCCATTTCAGGGCTGACAATATCATTCGTGACGCTGAAGCTATTCGTGAGAAGCTCTGTCCGGGCGAGAAGTGGAGCATCTTAGGTCAAAGCTTCGGCGGTTTCTGTGTACTTAAGTACCTCAATGATGCCCCACAGTCACTCAGTGAGGCGTACATTACTGGTGGGATCCCCTCGCTAACACGCCACGCAGACGAGGTCTACCGGGCCACGTACAAGCGGGTACTAGCCAAGAACGAAGATTTTTTCACACGTTTCAGCGATGCGCAGCAGCTGGTTAGCCAACTGGCACAGCATATCAGTAACAATGAGGTCAGAATTGCAACCGGCGAGCGACTCACGGTGGAGATGCTGCAATTGCTGGGGATCAATATCGGCATGGAACAGGGGCCTGAATCTGTCTATTATCTGCTCGAGCAAGCCCTGATTGAGACCGAGGCCGGAACCCGGGTCAATCCGCTATTTTTGGCTCAATTTTGCCAACTGCTGGACTTTAACACTAACCCCATTTTTGCCCTGCTACACGAAAGTATCTACTGCCAGCAGTCGGCTTCGAATTGGTCGGCTCAACGAGTTAGAGCTCAGTATGATGAGTTTAACCACAGCGCCGATAAACCTTTCCTGTTTACCGGAGAGATGGTCTATCCCTGGTTCTTCGAGCAGTTCACTAACCTCAAACCGCTCAAGCATGCCGCAAACCTTCTGGCGACGAAAGAGGACTGGAGCGAGCTGTATGATCTCGAAACACTGGCCGACAACACGGTGCCCGTTGCTGCCGCTATCTATAGCGAAGATATGTTCGTCGAGATGAACTACTCCCTGGAAACGGCCAAGCAGGTAGGCAAGCTAAAATATTGGCTCACCTCAGAGTACGAGCATAACGGCATACGTATGGATGGCGAGCATATTCTCGACAGACTAATCGCCCTCAACCGGGGAGAGCAGTTGCGATAAGTAGGCTGTTTGCGGCTATCGGGTAACCACTTAAAATATCAACTGATCCACGATAGCCTTAAAGACATGGATGTCACGACAGTCGCGCTAAGGCTTAGCTGCATAATCAATAGCGCAGAGTATCTATCCAATCGATTGTCGCTAAATAATCCAGTGTATCTTGATCGAGGGGGTTGCCCTCAATATTTACAGCGGTAAGATTGTAATTATTATCAAACCTAACTTGTTCAAGATTATTGTTATAAGCCACTAATAATTCCAGTTCCAGATTGTGTGACACATCTAACGTATTAAGCCCAGTGTCATAAATAAATAACTTCTTCAAGTCATGCAGGTTGGACAGATCGATGCCTTTTAGAGGATTACCTTGCAAGCGTAAGTCGCGAATACTTCGAGGATTGCTTAGGTCGATTTCTTCAATAGCGTTATTTTCAACGTTCAGGAACCCAACATCAGTTCCATCGAGTTTAAGCGCTTTAATATGATTATTATTTAGAAAAACAAAACTCAGTTTGGGTAAGTTTGATAGATTCACAGCCTCTACTGCATTGTTATTAATATACAGTGTGGCTAATTCCAAATTCTGAGAGAGGTCGACATTTTTTAAATATGGGTTATTTCTCAAAGTTACGTAATCTAATTTTGGGTTGCCGCTTAGGTCTAGTACCTCTAATGCTGTATATGTAAGAGTGAGCTCTTTCAGGTTATCAAACTGCTCAATGCCTGCAATCGAATCTATGCCATTACGGCTACAACTTAACTTTGTCACCTCTTCAACACTGGTCCAGCCATACTCCTCGGCCCAGCCAATTAAGCACTGCTTCATGGCTGAGTGTTCAAAATACAGATCATCATACCACTCTTTGACTGTGTCTTCTGAGGAGTTACAGCCCATCATTAAAGCGGTAATAAATAAACAAAAAATCTTTCTCATAGCTTTCATTCCCATTGGAGCGCTACCGATATAACTATCCAATTACGATATAATACAGCATCATCATGATTAATAACGCAGAGTATCTATCCAATCAATTGTAGCTAAGTAATCAAGTGTGTCTTTATTTAGAGGGTTGTTCGTAATATTAACACCTTTAAGAATAGGGTTATTATAAAATCTAATGCTTTCAATATTATTCCCCTTAGCACCTAACACCTCAATGTCTTGATTGTATGAAATGTCCAACGTACTAATCCCGGTGTCATGGATAGTTAACGCTTTCAAATCCTGCAGGTTGGACAGTTCAATATCGGTGAGAGGATTGCCTGTTAAGGTTAAATCACGAATACTTCGTGCATTGCTTAGATTAATGTTTTCAATTAAATTATTTTCAACGTTCAGGAACCCGACATCAGTTCCATCGAGTTTAAGCGCTTTAATATGATTGTTATTTAGAAAAACAAAATTAAGCTTAGGTAAATTTGATAGGTTGACTTCCTCTACGGCATTTTCGTAGACATACATTATAGTTAACTCTAAATTCTGTGATACATCGACAGATTTTAAATAAGGGTTGTTACCTATATTAATATAGTCCAAATTAGCGTTTCCGCTGAGGTCTAACTCCTTGAGTGCAGTATAACTAAGATACAACCGACTTAGATTCTCAAACTGTTCAATTCCAGCAATAGAATCTATGCCATTACGGCTACAACTTAACTTTGTCACCTCTTCAACACTTGTCCAGCCATATTCGTCAGCCCAGCTAATCAAGCACTGCTTCATGGCGGGGTGTTCAAAATACAGATCTTCATACCACTCTTTAGCTGTGTCTTCTGAGGAGTTACAGCCCATCATTAAAACAGTAATAAATAAACAATAAATATTTCTCATCGATTCTATTCCCATTGGAGCGCTACTGATGTAGCACCCCACTTAGCGATATAATGTAAAATCAGGTTAGTTATAGGTTTGCTTTAAGTCATCTATCACATTCTGATAATCTTCGCCTTTAATGGTATTAAGGTAGTTGGTGGTTAGGCTACTGACTTTATTTTTCGCCATACTGCTATTGATACCACCATGGTCTTGGTATTTATAGCGATAGGTTGTCCCATCTAAGTCATCTGTCACATAATAGTCATAACAAATGGAAGGCGTTTTATTTTTGAGTTGTAGCTCATCCGCCTCAATCAACACATCGCGGTTAAGTTTACATTGTGTCGTTTGATATGAAGTTAAATACACATTCTCAGCAATTTTATTATCGCTTGCCGCCCCCATAGCTTCAACAGAAGCGGCCATCTGCGTACCTTGGCTTTCTAAAAAGGTAACGCTATTATTTCCAAAGTGAACCTTATCTGCCAGTATGGCATATCGAAATGCTGCCGCTGCTGAGTAATGCACAGTGATGTCGGTATAGTAGGGCTTAGAGGTGTTAAAGGCGGGTGATACATAAAGTGTATTAGATTGCACTTCCATATTTGCTAACAAGTTTAAGTCGCGGTCACCAAAGCTATTTAACTGGTCACTATATGACTTCATGCTGAGCTCTAATGAACTCAAGTTTTGAATCATAACCTCTTTTGCATCATTATCGAATGCAGTCTGTACGATATCTTCAATTTGCTGCAGACTTTCCTGAGAAAGATGTACATAATCCGGTGAGCCGGGGCCAAAAATCGCGTCTTGCAACGCAGATTTAGTCCCATTTTTTATCGCGTTGCCAGCTCCCTCCATAACTTTTCCTGCAACCCATGCCCAGGAAATAAACCTGGGCTCAACCTCATCTGAGTATGAATCAATATCATCACTAGCTGAGGCAGTTCCCATACTTATTATGGTAGCGAAGACAATAACGGTTTTATATTTCATATTATACAATTCCATTTTGCTTAAAAATCCTTATACCTTGCATAATAAGGGGGGCACACAGGTTAGTAAACACCTGCCAACCCACTAATAACAAAGTGTTACAGCGGGTTGTCAAAATGTTTATTTCTTCGTTGAAAATTATATAAACGACAATTGCAAACTCTTTAAACAGGAAACAATAGAATACAACCAACCAACACAGAACAAATAATCAGGTAATAACGCTATTCAATTAAAAGCAGCCGATTAGCGGGAATACTTTCCCATTACATATGTATCATGCATTTGTGTTGAGTCATAAAACAGATATTTACGAGTACCATTAAATAACGAAACTCATATGAGGAAAGGTGTTCTGGCAAGTGAATTATTTAAAATTAGCAACAAAGCTCAATTAAAGGGGATTTCTCCTTTGAAGATGCGATAGATAACCATGAAGCCTAAACTTTCAAGCTGGCTCCTACTTTTTCCAACAACAAAAGTTCAGGATGACAGTAGCAATCCCTGGCCAGAAGCTAAAGCAGAAAATGAAACCAGCCTCCATTCGAAGGCTATCATCTTCTTACTATAAATCTGCTCATCACACGCTGAGATGATGGCAATATCAGCCAATTGATCTCATAGTTAACTGATAGAGGCGCGTGATATGTCGGCCACAAATGTAATAGTTGCCTAGCGGAGGTGAAGCATGATCAATATTCCGAATTTAGAACAGCTGCCAGCGGAGATCCTCGTCGGCATCGCCAACGAACATCTCAGACTCAACTGTCGGGACAGGCAATCTCTGTTCTACGACCTCGACATCCCCAGCACCGTACTGGAGCAGAAGCTCAGCGATTCGGGCTTTGAGTACGATATTCTGGCGAATCAATATCGCTCGATAAAGTAGGCTTAGCCCATATGCCTTAGTAATTAGTTATTAGCTTTAAACTTGGCACTTGCCCGCTTCTTCGTAACAGCGCCACGAGCAGTCGTAGCCGTTGTCGACTTTTTGCGGTTACTGCCGCTCGCCTTACTGTAGTGCTTCTTCTTAAAGCTGTTAAGCGGCGCTTTTACTCCCTGCAGCGCCGAAGGCAACTGAGAACCGGCTTGGGTAATGAGCTCCGACAGTGAATCGATTAACGGCGACATGAAACTTAAATACTTGGCCTCTTTTCGGCTAATCGCATCCAGGTTACTCTCCCACAGTGCCGTCATATCGGGTGTGGTCGCACTCATAGGCAGGCTATTGATTAAGCCTTGACCCACTGGTGTTGAGAGAATCGATTTCCCCTGCCTCGATAGAAAGCTTCGCTTGAATAACAACTCAATAATGCCCGCTCGGGTCGCTTCGGTTCCCAGCCCATCGGTGTCTTTAAGAATTTTTCGGATCTCAGGATCGGTAACATAGCGACTGATCCCCGTCATCGCACCGAGCAGCGTCGCATCGGTAAAATGTTTAGGCGCCTGGGTGTGTTTCTCTACAAGCTCACCCATCCCCGAGTGAAGCTGCTGACCTTTAGTCAGGGGCGGTAGTACCTGACTCGAGTCTTCATCACTATTATCTTCACTGCTGTTATCTTCACTACTATTTTTACTATCAGGTCCATTGTGCTTTGGCTTATCACTGTTTCTAGCAAACAGTTGCTTCCAACCCAGCGACCTCTCCTGCTTCGCCTTAGTCTTGAAATTCCCTCCCTCGATCAGAACCTGAACCTCTGTTTCGCTATAGAGATAGGGAGGGTAAAACTGCGCCAGGTATTGACGGGCAACTTGCAGGTAGATTTGCTTCTCACGGGGCCCCAATTGAGATAGATTCGCGGTTTTTTCGGTTGGAATGATCGCGTGGTGAGCGTCGACCTTCTTATCATTCCACGCCTTGGATTTTATCCTGGGATCGGGGGCAGTCATGCCCTCAAGCAGCTCAGTGGCGCCGGAGCTTACCGCCGAGATGACACGTGGCGCTTGCTGAAACTGCTCCACAGGCAGATAACGACTGTCCGAACGAGGATAAGTGATCAGCTTATGCCGCTCATAGAGAGTCTGGCAGGTATCGAGCACCTCTTTCGCACTCATGCCAAAGCGTTTGGCGGCATCTATCTGCAGTGATGACAGGCTATAGGGCAGAGGCGCATTTTGTTTCTTATCTTTCGCCAGCACTTGGATTACCTCGGCCGGCTTATTTGTAATTCGGCCAACCACGTTTTGTGCTAAGCCTTTAGCGAGCACCCTGCCCTCTTCGTCCATGTAAGGCTGACATGCCTCACTGGGCTGCCATTTCGCCTTAAACGCCTCTTGGTTTTCTGTGGTCAGGTTTGCCAACACCTCGAAGAAGGGCTTAGAGACAAAATTTGCGATCTCTTCATCACGCCTGACCACCAGCCCAAGCAGCGGTGTCTGCACCCTTCCTACCGACAGCACGCCCTGATAACCCACCTTACGCCCCTGAAGTGTGTAGGCGCGAGTCATGTTCATGCCATAGAGCCAATCGGCGCGGGAACGAGCCAACGCCGAGGTCGATAAAGGGATAAACTCTCTATTACTTCGCATCTGACCTAATGCGCGTTTAACCGCCTGTGGATTCAGATCGCTGATAAGCAGGCGCTGGGTGCTATTGAGCTTGTCGCCTTTAACCCCAAGGTGAGCAATCACTTCATCGACCAGTAGTTGTCCTTCCCTGTCAGGGTCTCCCGCATTGACGAGCTGTGACGCCTTTTTCACTAAGCCCCTGAGTACGGTGAGTTGTGAGCGGGTCTTAGGTTTAGGTTTCATCTTCCACTGCTGCGGAATGATAGGAAGGTGTTCAAACTTCCAGGACTTGAATAGAGGGTCGTAATGATCGGGCTCGGCTTGTTCGAGTAGATGGCCAATACACCATGAGACACAATCGCCATTGGCAGCCATGATATGACCATCGCCTTTCTTATGAGGCTTAGGCAGTACATCGGCAATCGCACGGCCAAGGGAGGGTTTTTCGGCAATATAGAGGATCATCTGACGTGAGACACCAAGCACTGTATAAATTACCAGTAACCTTAGCCTAAAGTCGGGTTTGCTGCAATCCTTCTATGACAGCTATCTAAGACCTCTTTGTAAATTTAGTTGAGAACCATTCCCATTTAAGTGTAGGGTTTCCATTATTAAAAACTCTCTTAAGGAAGATAGATGTTAGCAACAGCAACTAAAACAGGCAGAAGTGTAGATAAATTCTTGTTATACCATTTTCTGCTTGTGACCGGCATTGCACTGCTTGTCACCCCACTTATAACCCAAGATAAAACGTTAGGGTTAACGCTATTGGTCTCCTTGCAGATAGCCCTCACCTGCATCAGTACACTAATAGGAATTAATATGGGGCAGAGGCTCGACAGAAGGGCTGCAACCCTGTTGTTTAGTGTCTGGATGTTGGTCTGGCTGGTACACCTGATCTAGCCC
>Ga0209272_10001861_pt1 | contig 12630 bp, 8 predicted proteins | sample tdDd002_FD_187125 | JGI IMG/M metagenome (GOLD analysis project Ga0209272, IMG submission 187125) | Marine sediment microbial communities from the Atlantic coast under amendment with organic carbon and nitrate - tdDd00.2 (SPAdes)... | ecosystem: Environmental > Aquatic > Marine > Coastal >... | reverse complement strand
TATCTACGTGGTTATGGGATGAAAAACGCCTCACGCCACCATCTGGCTCTGGGAATTGGGAATCTCTGTTTAACGGTATTTACCGACTGCAGCAGCGTCAGCGTAAAAAGCGTAAAGAGCTCACCAATCTTATCCGCCGTTTTCGCAATGGTGCTGAATCGCTGCCTGATGCTGTCGTCGTGTTTCGTAGCGAAGGTAATATTGTTTGGTGCAACAAATTAGCGCAACATTTGTTGGGTTTTCGTTGGCCAGATGATTCCGGTCAACCAATCTCTAATCTGATTCGTACACCAGATTTTATCAAATATCTCAACAAGCAAGATTTCTCAGAGCCGCTAGAAATGCGTTCGCCACTGAACGTTGAGCGCATGCTTGAGCTGCGTATCGTACCTTATACGGAAGGGGAGCACCTGATGGTGGTGCGTGATGTGACTCAGCTTAAGCAACTTGAGGGCATGCGACGTAACTTCTTTGCCAACGTTTCTCATGAACTTCGTACACCAATGACGGTTCTACAAGGTTATCTAGAGATGACAGAAGACCCAGATATGGTTGTTGGGCCTATGTGGCCAAAAGCGCATGGCGTGATGACAGAGCAGCTCAATCGAATGAACAGCTTGGTAAACCAACTTCTGACTTTATCTAAGATTGAAGCTGCGCCGATGCATGAGTTGGAAGAAGTGGTGAACGTGCCTGCGATGCTAGAAGTTCTAGAAAAAGAGGCGGCTAGCTTGAGTGGAGAGCAAAACCATAAACTTCATTTTGACGTTGATTCTCGCTTGCGTGTATTCGCTGATGAAGACCAACTGCGTAGTGCGATTTCTAACTTGGTGTATAACGCGGTGAAATATACCCCAGCAGGAGCCGAAATATATGTTCGTTGGTATCAAGATAACCAAGGTGCATGTTTAGAGGTCGAAGACAAAGGTGATGGCATTGAGCCTCAGCATCTTCATCGATTGACGGAGCGTTTCTATCGTGTAGATAAAGCGCGCTCGCGAGATACTGGCGGTAGCGGCCTTGGTTTGGCTATCGTGAAGCATGCATTGACTCACCATGACTCTCATTTGGATATATACAGCGAAGTTGGCGTTGGTAGTAAGTTCTCATTTGTATTGCCTCCTCGATTAGTGGTTAGCTAATGAAGTTAATGCTCACTACGCTTTTATCCTCTCTCGTAATTAGCTTTTCAGTTAACGCGAATGATTTGGCTGATTATCGTAAAGTCCCCGGGATTACCGGCACATTAACCAGCGTTGGCTCAGATACGTTAGCGGGAATGACAACACTATGGGTGGAAGAGTTTAAGCAGCTTTATCCGAGTGTGAATGGTCAGGTACAAGCTTCGGGTTCTTCGACAGCGCCTCCGGCTTTGACGGAAAGAACTGCGCAGTTTGGTCCTATGAGTCGACCAATGCGTAATCGCGAGATTGAAGCGTTTGAACGTCAGCATGGTTATAAACCGACTGAGTTAAGAGTTGCAATTGATGCGATTGGTATTTTTGTTCATCGCGATAATCCAATCAAAGGTTTAAATTTTGCGCAGTTAGACAGTATTTTTTCGTCGACAATGCGCTGTGGAGCGACGACGCCGATACTGACTTGGGCTGAGTTAGGCTTGGATTATCAATGGGCAAAACGCAGTATCCAACTGTTTGGCCGCAACTCTGTATCAGGGACTTACGGTTATTTTAAAAATAATGCGCTTTGTGGCGGCGATTTTAAAAATAGCGTCAATGAGCAGCCGGGGTCGGCATCGGTCGTGCAGTCAGTTGCTTCTGCCGTTAATACCATTGGTTATTCTGGAGTGGGTTATCAAGTTTCTGGTGTTAAGCTACTGCCTATTGCTAAACAGGGTGATGACTATGTGCAAGCGAGTCAAAAGAACATCCTTTCTGGTAAGTACCCACTATCGCGTTACCTCTATGTATACGTAAATAAGCATCCATCAAAGCCGCTATCACCGATAGAGCGTGAGTTCATTCGCTTTATTTTTTCGGCTCAAGGTCAAGAGCTCGTAGAAAAAGATGGCTATATTCCAATCTCTCCGGCACTTGCTCAGCATGAACTGGAAAAAGTCGGTATTGCCACGAAATAGCGTTGGGTTCCGTTTCAGTTAGAAGTGCAGTTCCCATTCTGCCGAGCGCCAATACTCTTGCTCTGTCGTTAAGTCCGCTTGGAGCAGCTTATTGTTATCTAACCAATTTTCTTCATCACAAGTGAGTGCCCACTTATCACCATCAATAGAGAGGGTGAGTTCAGGTAGGGGCTCATCGTTACGTTGACCATGCAATAGAATCGCTAAGCGCAATAGCCGAATTAATCCTACTATCTGTTTTCTCTTGAATAGTGTCAGCTCTTCCATCTCATGCAGTTTGAGCGCTTTTCGTTGGAATCGAACCAACATAGCCAAAACACCTTGCTGCTCACGGTTAAAGCCCGGCATGTAGGTGTGTTTTAAAATATAAGCTGAGTGGCGGTGGAAGGCTTGTAAGCTGATGCTAAGCCCGACTTCATGCAGCAGCGCACTCCATTCCAACAAATCAAATAGCTCTGATTTGGGTTTGATTCCTAACTGCGAATGAACTTGTTCAAGAAATGCTTTAGCTTGCCCTTTTACTCTAGCGGCATGTTCGAGATCAACTAGGTGTTTGCTGGCTAGGTTTTCAGTTGTTCGCATGCGAATGTCTGCGCGCTTGAACCCATCTTCCATTTCAAACAGCAAGCCCTCACGTAAAGCCCCTTCGGAAAAGTGCATTTCGGTTAATTTAAGGTCTTTGAATATAGCGCAAAGAATGGCAACCCCAGCAGCAAAAACCGGCTGGCGCTCTGGTGCCAATCCGGGCAAATCAATCTCTTCAATTGTTTGCCATTCACAGAGCTTATTGACCAGTTTTTCCAGTCGCTTGGCAGTAACAATACCATCAGCGTAACCAAGACCAATTAATACTTCGCGGATTGCTTTAATCGTCCCTGAAGAGCCAAAGGCAATGTCCCAGCCTTTTTTTCTATAACGTGATGCGATGGATTCAAGCTTTTGCTCTGCAGCTAGAATAGCCTTAGTAAAATTTGTTTGGGACAACTTCCCATTGGCGAAAAAGCGTTTGGTATAACTGACGCAGCCCATCTGTTTACTATTAATCAGGCTAGGTTCGAAACCGTGACCGATGATCATTTCCGTACTGCCGCCACCAATATCGACCACGAGCTTAGAGTCTGATTCTGGTTGAGTGTGAGCTACGCCAAGATAGATTAAGCGAGCTTCTTCAACTCCGGGAATGATCTCTATGGGAAACGGTAATATTTCGCGGGCGCGCTGTAAGAAAATATGGGCATTGTTCGCTTGGCGTAACGTATGAGTCGCTGCAATTCGAACATTGTGCTCTTCGAAGCCTTGAATACGTTCGGCAAACATAGCAAGACATTCTAAGCCGCGTTCAATCGCGGCGTTGTCGAGATTCTTTTGTCCGTCTAAACCTGAGGCAAGACGGACTCTTTGCTTGTGACGACTGACAAGTTGTAAATCTTGGTCAACGACGCGTGCGACGACCATATGGAAGCTGTTCGATCCAAGGTCTATGGCGGCGACATCACGTATTTCCGACGTTTGAGTCATAGCTCTCTGACTGCTCTTTACGTTTTTGATGATTACGATGCTTTGTTTGTTTTTCTACATTTTTAAGATAGTCATAAATGGCGAGTTGTGAACGTACTTTTTTGCGATTACCACGAGGTACGTATGTGTTGCTCATCTCTTTGTCTATCCTGCGCGCTTTTACTGTATCGGTAAAATGAATATTAATGATATCAATAATGCGCTGTTTAAGACGTGAGTCACGGACTGGAACACCAACTTCAATTCGGTGGTCGATATTGCGCTTCATCCAATCAGCTGAAGAGAGGTAGACCAGAGGATCGCCATCATTATGGGTGATAATAACGCGCGGGTGCTCAAGGAATCGATCCACGATACTGATGATGGAGATGTTGTCGCTGATGTTTTCAATCCCCGGAACGAGTGAACACATGCCGCGAATGATCATACGAACTTTTACCCCAGCGCTGCTCGCTTCATAGAGTTTATTGATCAACTCTTTGTCGACGAGATTGTTGGCTTTTAGGGTTAAACTGGCTTTTTTACCTAGCTTAGCGTTAGCAATTTCATTTTCAATCAGCTGAGAGAGCTGTTGGCGAGAGTTACTTGGTGAAACGATCAGTAAATCAAAGCTTACCGGTCTATAAGGGTTTTCGATATACCCAAAGACATTACGTACTTCATTTGTTACTTCCGGATCCGCGGTAAGCAGTGAGAAATCGGTATATATACGAGCGTTCTTCTCGTGGAAATTACCGGTGCCAATATGCGCATAGCGAACGATTTCTTCACCTTCTCGTCGGCTAATGAGTAAAAGCTTAGAGTGGATCTTTAGGCCCGGAGCACCAAAAATGACGTGGACGCCTGCTTCAGTAAGAACTCGTGACCACTCAATATTGGCTTCCTCATCAAATCTTGCTTGAAGCTCGACGACGACAGTCACGTTCTTACCATTGTGTACAGCATCAATCAGTGAGTTCATCAATCGAGAGTCGCTAGCAACACGATAAATATTAATCTTGATGTTGATAACTTTAGGGTCGAATGACGCTTGGCGGACCAGCTCACTAATATGTTCAAAGGTGTGGTAGGGGTAATAGAGCAAAATGTCTTGTGCTTTAATTGCATCAAACTTATTTGCGTAGCCGTCGAAATCGGCACATTTCATCGGAGGAAGCGGTTTGTTCTCTAGGTAGTCTCGACCTACGTTCGGGAATCCAATGAAGTCTTTAAAATTATGATAACGTCCACCTGGAATTAAGCTGTCATAGTGAGAGACACCTAGCTTATTGCATAAGAAATCGAGCATCTCTTTTGGCATGTCACGTTCATAAACAAAGCGCACTGGCATTGCCGTTAAGCGCTGATTGACGCCTTCAGACATTTGTTCAAGTAGGCTATGGTCAACTTCGAAGTTGAGGTCATATTCCGCGTCTCGGGTCATCTTCATTGCGTAACCGTTCAGCTCGTCATAGTCAAAGAAGCCACGAAAGAGTTCATCAAGGCAATAGCGAATGATGTTATCAAGTAGGATGATGGTTTTACGACGTTTGCCTTTTTGTTCAGGCACCATGACAAATCGTGGTAAGTGATCGGTCGGAATTTCAATTAATGCGTATTGGTTGGTGAGTTCTTTTTTGAGTTCAACAGCGATGTAAGCATATTCATCCTTTAAGAACTGCAATACGTCAATGTCATCACGCATTAGAAGTGGAGTGATGTGCGGCAGAACTTCCTTACGAAAATACTTTCTTACCCATTTTTGTTGGGCGTCACTCAATTGAGTTTCATTCACTAAAAAGATGCGATGGCGCGCCATATGACGAATTAACTCAGGATAGAGTTCATCGAAACGTTCGTTAAGCTTGAGTGCTTTTGTCTGCATTTTTGTCAGCAGGTGTTTGGAATTGTCGTTTTTTCCATGCTTCTGGTTGATTAAAATTCGGCGCTTAACTCCGGCAAATCTTACTTTGTAGAACTCATCCAAGTTATTGGAAAATATACCTAAAAAACGAATTCTTTCAATCAGAGGAACGTTTTTGTCTGCGGCTTCTTGTAGTACTCGCTCATTAAAGGATAGCCAGCTAAGTTCCTTCTCGATATACAACTTTTCTGAGCTCATAATTCCACCTTATTGACCTAACTAACCATTGTTTTAGGACATATTCCATCCAATTAAGCATAAGCAAAGTAAGATCTTAGTATGACACTTTTATTGCACTTTTTTATTGCATTGTTTTCAGCGGTTTAGTGCGAACTGTAATATAATTGTCACCTAATGGACATATTATACGTCTGGGGAAATTTAACTAAGTGGGACAAATGGGCAAAGCCGAATTTTCATTACGAGAGCGTGATAGAAAGCGATTGATTAAAGATCGCCTCGTTCGGCTTGCGGTATCAACCGGCGGAGTCGGCGTATTGGCGGCTTTGGTGTTGATCTTTGTTTACTTGGCGATGATGGTGCTTCCGTTGTTTGCTGATGCACATTTAACCCCAGATGTGGCTGAAAAAAATATTAATAGCTCTCAAGCTGTTGCTCTGGGCATCGATGATTATGGCGAGCACGCGTATGTGATCTCTCAACGCGGTCAGATTGCGTTTTGGCAGCTTAACTCAGAGTCGAGCGCGCCCGAGAAGCGTGTTGTCTTGGGGAGTGATTTTCAGCTATTTGCACGTAGCGTTGCGTCTAGTGGTTGGTTTGGTTTTGCCACTGAGCAGGGCGATGTGACCCTATTTCGCCCGCAAATGAATAGCACTTTACAGGGCCAGCAGCGTGTTTTTTCTCCGCGAGTCGAGCAATACCCAGAGACCTTATCTTTTGATAGCAACGCTTCTTTAACGCAGTTTAGTTTTGCGTTAAATCAGGGCTGGACTATCGCTGGTGCTTTTTCTGATAATTCTGTTCAGATCACTTGGAAAGATGACATTGGCTCAAAGCGCAGTTATCAGTTTAATCAGCCTTTTCAGCATCTTGATCAGCTTTTGCTGACACCGGATGGTAAAACTCTGTATTTACGCAGTGGTTCTGAGTTAGTGATTGCTAAGAAAACCGCTGATTCCTTTACAGTGCGTGAAATCGTGGATCTGAGTTTGGGCCAAGAAAAGCACGCAGTCACAGACATCAAGCTGTTGAGCGGAGCGTATTCGCTACTAGTGAGTCATAAAGATGGTCTGGTTTCGCAATGGTTTGATGTATTGAATGATGGAGTGAGAAGCTTCACCCATATTCGAGAATTTAAGCTCGCTTCTGAATTGCAGTTCTTACTTCCAGAGACTTATCGAAAAGGCTTTTATAGCTTTTACATTAACGGCACGGTTCAAAGCCATTACACCACGAGTGAAAAACTGGTGATGTTTAATCGAGCTTACGATAAAGCGCCTTCTTTGGCGGCCATGTCAAATAATGAAAAGTATCTTATTGCGTTGGCTGGAGATAAGCTAACGCTCGCTAAGGTTGATAATCCATTCCCCGAGGTTTCACTCTCTTCGCTTTGGCAAAAAGTATGGTATGAAAGCTATCCAGAGCCGGAATATGTATGGCAAACCACTTCTGGTAATGATCAGTTTGAAGCTAAGTTCAGTCTGGTGCCAATCGCCTTTGGTACTTTAAAAGCTGCCGCATTTGCAATGTTGTTTGCTGTTCCTATTGCGGTGTTTGGCGCGATTTATACCGCGTACTTTATGACAGCGAGCATGCGCCGTGTGGTTAAGCCTTCCATTGAGTTAATGGAAGCACTCCCTACAGTGATCATTGGCTTTTTAGCGGGTCTCTGGTTTGCACCGATTGTGGAGCGTCATTTAGCATCAGTGATTGCATTGATGCTGTTCTTACCTATTTCGACCATTGTTGTGGGGGCCATCTGGCATAAATTGCCGAAAGCTTGGGTTGGACGCTTTCCGAATGGTTGGCACGCTGTGATTTTAATGCCCGTGATTGCATTACTTGCCGTCGGTATTTTATCCCAGAGTGGCAATATCGAGCAGTGGTTCTTCGCGGGTGATGTTCGAGTTTTTCTCGCTGAGCAGGGAATCGATTTCGATCAACGAAATGCGCTGGTGGTTGGTTTCGCTATGGGCTTTGCGGTGATTCCTACCATTTTTACTATCGCAGAAGATGCGATTTTCTCTGTGCCTAAACATTTGTCTGACGGTTCACTGGCTTTGGGAGCGACCCCTTGGCAAACATTGATTCATGTCGTACTACTAACCGCAAGCCCAGGTATTTTTTCAGCCATTATGATGGGGCTGGGTCGGGCAGTAGGAGAAACCATGATCGTCCTGATGGCGACAGGTAATACACCGATCATGGACTGGAATATCTTGGAGGGGATGCGCACCTTGTCTGCGACCATTGCTGTTGAGATGCCAGAGTCTGAAGTAGGCAGCTCTCATTACCGAATTTTGTTCCTCGCTGCGTTGATATTGCTTGTCTTTACGTTTGCAGTGAACTCAGTCGCGGAATGGGTGCGACAAAGGCTGAGAGAGAAGTACCGTGCACTATAAATTGAAGACGTTAATAGGAAATTATTGTGTTTAAGTGGCTCAAATCAGGGGCACCATGGATATGGTTAACAGGCGGTGCAGTTAGCATCAGCCTGCTTTCTGTACTTGGGCTATTGCTGTTGATTGGCTGGAAAGGGCTCTCTTACTTTTGGCCAGCGCCTTTATATCAATGGCAAACTGAGGAAGGTTCTACCTTGGTTGGTCAGCTGTATGCTGAAGAGTACGTACCAATCAGCCACTTGAAAGAGATGGACATTACACTGCCACCAGAAGTCATAGATAAAGGGTTGGTTAAGCGCCTCAGTATCAAAGTGGCCAACCGAGATATTTATCCTGCAGATTTTATTTCGATTCTAGAGGTTGATGTGTTGAGTCGAAGTAAACCTCAAGGTTGGGCTGTGGTTGAGCGTACTCGAGGTGGTGATTTTTATGGCGTACCGCAAGGCTATTATCAAGACTCTGGTGAAGTGTCGAATGACTTTCATTCTGAAATGACACGTGCCTTGGCCTTCGCAAATACGTTGCGCGATGAAATTGATAGGTTGGTGAGTAAACAGATTCGTGTTCTGAGTTCTCAAGCAGAGCAACTTAGATTAGAAAAGCGCAGACGTGAACTCAATGGAAATTTAGATCAAGCCTTTATCACACGTTATGACACGCAAACCAATATCATTAGCCAGCAGCTGATTGATATGGAAGCACAATTGGATACGCTAAGAGCGCAACTGACAGAGCAAGGTTTGTTAATTGCTGATGTTTCTGGGGCTGTGCATAAAGTACCGTTGAGCCATATTCTTGATATTTGGTATCCAAACCAGATGTCGATACTGGATAAGTTTGTTCAATGGGGTAAGCAAGCGTGGAAGTTTTTGTCTGACGACCCGCGAGAATCAAACTCAGAAGGCGGTGTTTTTCCAGCCATGTTTGGCACTGTTCTTATGGTTCTAATCATGTCGATTATTGTGATGCCACTTGGGGTGATCGCAGCCATTTACTTACATGAATACGCTAAAAATAATGCCTTTACGCGAATTATCCGTGTTGCGGTGATTAACCTCGCGGGTGTGCCTTCGATTGTCTATGGTGTGTTTGGTTTAGGCTTTTTCGTTTATACCTTAGGTGGCTCTATTGACTCGCTGTTTTATGCAGAGCGATTACCAGCGCCGACATTTGGGACTCCAGGTCTGTTATGGTCAGCATTAACGTTAGCGGTATTAACGTTGCCAGTAGTTATCGTTGCGACCGAAGAAGGACTTACCCGAATCCCTAGTTCAGTGCGTCATGGCTCACTCGCATTAGGAGCCACTCAGTTTGAAACCATGTGGCGAATTGTTCTGCCAATGGCCAGCCCGGCGATTATTACGGGGCTTATTTTGGCGGTTGCGAGAGCGGCGGGCGAAGTAGCGCCATTAATGTTAGTCGGCGTTGTTAAGCTTGCTTCGACGCTTCCAGTCGATAGTCAATTTCCATTTTTGCATTTAGAACGCAAGTTTATGCATTTAGGTTTTCATATCTATGATGTTGGCTTTCAAACAACTAATATTGAAAGTGCCAGACCGTTGGTTTATGCCACTTCATTTTTACTGGTGACTGTGATTATTGGCTTAAATTTAACCGCCATCAGCATTCGTAATAATTTACGAGAGAAATACCGAACTTTGGGGCAAGATTAGAGATGTTTTCCGTTGATCAAACTTTGGGTTATCCACCGCCGCTCGATGTCAGCAATTTGACTGATGAGCAAACGGCGATTGCTATCGAGGGGCTCAATCTGTTTTATCAAAACAGTCAGGCTTTGAGTGATATTTCGATGCGTATTCCTAAAGGGCAGGTGACGGCATTCATCGGTCCATCTGGGTGTGGTAAGTCAACACTATTGCGCTGCATTAACCGTATGAACGACTTAGTCGAAGGGTGTTCAGTCTCTGGCAAAGTAAAGTTGCATAACAAAAACGTTTACGATCCAGATGTCGACGTTGCGACTTTACGTCGTAGAGTGGGAATGGTGTTTCAAAGACCAAACCCGTTCCCAAAATCGATTTATGAAAACGTCGTTTATGGCCTGCGTTTGCAAGGTATTAAAAACAGTCGAGTTTTAGATGATTCCGTTGAACGTTCTTTGCGAGCCGCGGCTTTGTGGGATGAGGTTAAAGATCGTTTACACGAGAATGCGTTTGGTCTATCCGGGGGGCAACAGCAAAGATTGGTCATTGCTCGAGCCATTGCAATCGAGCCAGAGGTCTTACTTCTCGATGAGCCCACATCCGCACTTGACCCGATTTCAACGTTAACGATTGAAGAGCTGATCAACGATCTTAAAACCAAATATACGGTTGCCATTGTCACGCATAACATGCAGCAAGCTGCCCGAGTGAGTGATCATACTGCCTTTATTCATATGGGGAAGTTGATCGAGTACTCAGATACGGATTCAATTTTTACCTCGCCATTGAAAAAACAGACGGAAGACTACATTACTGGTAGATATGGCTAGGTTTGTTCTTCATATTTGAAACTGTAGCGGCGTTAAATGCGATATTTCCCCCTAATTACATAGACGAGCTATGCTCATAGGGCTGAAATCTCTTGTTGCCTTGCTATAGTTCCAACTATTTACAACAATGACAGTTTGCTACTTAGCCAATACGTAACGTTTCCTATTAATCAGCAAAAGAGACCAACTTTATTTATGAATTTTGGACGCCATATTTCAGGTCAGTTTAATGTCGAATTGGAGTCAATCCGTACTCATGTCTTAACTATGGGCGGCTTGGTTGAACAGCAGTTATCTTTTGCGATGCAAGCGCTGCACAAAGAAGATATTGAATTGGCAAGAAAGGTAGTTCGAGATGATCATAAAGTGAATTCGATGGAAGTTTCTATTGATGAAGCTTGTACTCGTATTATTGCTAAACGTCAGCCCACAGCCAAAGATCTGCGTTTGATTATGGCAATCATTAAAACGATTACAGATCTTGAACGTATCGGTGATGTTGCAACTAAAATAGCCAAAGTAGCAATTGAAAGTCCATCATCAAAAGAGCGTCAATTTCAAGTGTCGCTAGAACCGCTTTGTCGCCAAGCCATTGCTATGCTTCACCAAGTACTCGATGCGTTTGCTCGTATGGATGTAGATGCGGCGGCAGAAGTATACAAGCTTGATGATAAAATTGATGCAGAATACGAAGCGGTTATTCGCCAGTTGATGACCTATATGATGGAAGACCCGAAAAATATACCGAATATTCTTCAGGTCATGTGGTCAGCGAGAGCAATTGAGCGAGTAGGGGACCGCTGTCAAAACATCTGTGAATACATCATCTATTTCGTTAAAGGAAAAGATGTGCGTCACCTGGGTGATCAGAGTATCGATGACGCTTTGCGTTAAAAGTGGAAGACAACACCGGTTGATAGCATCGTCGACCAGTTGGTACCAAATAAGGTTTTGTCTTGGTCAATGTAGTTGATATCTGCACCTAGGCGGAAACCGACATTATCATTGATAAAGACGACCCAAGAGCCAGAGATGCTCGCTCCTTTACCTTCAGCACTGCGTGTTGTGTCTGGCCAAATATAATCACGCTGTCCTTCGTAGTGAACCACGCCAGCTTCTAACTGAAGCGCCATTTTCATCGGGCTTTCAACCAATTGGTATTGACCGCCAATTCGGTAGGTTGTGAGTTTATCTTCATCAAGCAATATTTCAGACTCGGTATGAGAATAGCTAACGTAAAGCGCATCTAAACCGAAAACATCTGTGACACCTAACTGCAATCCAGCTCCTGAAATGCCTGACCCCATATATGGGCCAATTTTGATTTCTGGTGATATATGTATATTTGCGGCATTCGCTGCGAAGCTTGAAAGTGTCAGAGCAATAAGGGCAATCTTTTTCATAATTATACCTAAGAAGATAAATACAATGCCTTCCTTGGCATACAATTCCGAGAAACTAGAGTTGAGAGAGGTGGCTAGAATTTGTAGCCAATAGTCCAAGAGAATTGGTCGATATCAGCATCGTCATATGCGGCGATATCAAAACGAACATCAGTGTAAATGTGAGACCCGAATTCAGCACGAGCGCCTAATCCAGCAACTAAGCTTGTATCATTCCAAGAAGCTTTACCTTGATGAGAGTCACCTAGCTTGATTTTGTGTGTTTCATCGTGCCTTGCTAAACCGATAATGCCATATGGTTTGATAGAGAAACCATCAAGCATAAATTTGTATCCAATGTCTGCATCAAGCTGGAATGTTGAACCGTTAATATCATAACGACTGTTGTCTACTTTTACGCTGTCATTGTTTTCTGAATAAGAAAGATTAACACCAACAATTCGGTTGAATTCATAACCATATTCAAGACGAATACCGCTACCCCAGCCAATAGATACATCTCGCTCCCAATCACTGATTGCAGTATCACTGAAGCCTAATCCGACACGGTGTCCTTCTAATGGGTTAGCAAGCGCTAAGCTAGAAAATAAAGTTGCCGCTGCAAGAGTTGTTAGTGTTAGCTTTTTCATATT
>Ga0209272_10001859_pt1 | contig 12633 bp, 10 predicted proteins | sample tdDd002_FD_187125 | JGI IMG/M metagenome (GOLD analysis project Ga0209272, IMG submission 187125) | Marine sediment microbial communities from the Atlantic coast under amendment with organic carbon and nitrate - tdDd00.2 (SPAdes)... | ecosystem: Environmental > Aquatic > Marine > Coastal >... | reverse complement strand
ACCTGCATCTATATCGGCTAGTCTTCTATTGCAGCTCTCACATCTTATGATGTCATCCGGTCTTAATTCTTTTAACGTCTCAAGGATGTCAGTCACTGAACATCCTGAGTCTATTAGGTCTTTTATTACTTTCTTCATTTGCCTCCTAAAATATCTTCACTTATTTTTCTATAATGTTTCTAAGAATTTTTATGATGTAATCTATGGTACCATCACCATTCTTTTTCATGTTGATTCTCTGAGAATCCTTGAAAAGATCATAGTCACCTTTAATCACAAGACCTGTATCGGTTTTAAGTTCCTTGACCTTCATTTTTGATTCTATCCAGTGTTTATCAATCTCAAAATCTTGATGATAACCGTCATCTCTCATAGCATGTTCAAAGCTACTTCGAAGTTCTTCTAAATCAGGAAACAGTTGTTTACTGAGTTCTGAGAGTTTAAACATTTCCTCACTCTGCAGATATTCACTTATGATATTTCTGACTGTAGTAGCCATTTCTATCTGGTCCATTAAATTACGATTGATCCACTTCTCAATTCTGTATTTAATCAACCTGGTCTTTGAGACAGCATCTTTAATCATGTACCCTTCTATGAAATCCTCGATGAAGTAATCAGACTCTTCACCATCTTCTTTTTTGTTAATCACGAGCATCTCCACATCATGGCGCCCTGTGAAAAACAAACATTTCTTAAGAGCTTTTGAAGTACCAGGAAGGTTAGTTCCAGAAACTGATAACTTCACTTCTTCTTCTGTAAAGCTATGAGTATAAGATAGTTCATACTCTAGCTTCATCAAAGCATAACATCTCTGTTCATCAGCTATGAACTTCACAAACAACAGATCACCATCAGAGGCTTCTATATTCGATGACACTTCTTCATAAGCTCTTGCCATATCAAAGCTTATCTCTTTGAATCTGTTTTGATCCTGCAAAAGTTCCTGTATGTAAATCTTTAGTGAACTGTTATTATTAAAGACTGCTTTGTATGTATCTTTAGAATTCAATGATTTGATAATGTGTTTTCTAATAAAGGTTTCTACCACCTCATTAATACTTAGCGGTTTCACTTTAGCAAGTGTTGTATCCAGTACATCAAGGATAACCTCCTCGATTAATATATCTTTTACATATCTCATATATGCCTCCAATTATTTCACTTCAAGTTTTAACATCAATGAATCTTCTGTTGCCATACATTCACTGATATTCAGTTTTTCTCCTGTCAAATCCAGATGAGCCTCAAGAGCAGCCGTTATAAATTCCTCTTCATCTAGCTCAGTTTTCAAGCCAACTGCCAAACTCATATCATTACTCCATAGTATTTATTACTCAAAATCATCATCACCTCTTACTTTTAAATAGCCTTACTTTTAACGTTCGTCACTCTCATCAGTTTTTTAACTGCCCATTTATTCATGAACTTCTTAACTTCATTATTGGCACCTTTGTTTTGAAAGCCCCTATTTTGTATGCAGAAAACCTAACGGTGTAAATGTGACTACGAATACAATTAAAAGCTTAAGCCGTACAGTCAATTATGAATTACTTATTCCATTCAACTTTCATGCCTTTAGACATACCCATGCAACAATGTTATTAGAAAATGGAGCCAACATAAAAGACATTCAAGAGCGATTAGGTCATTCAAGACTTGCTACTACTATGGATGTATATTCTCACGTTACCGGAACTATGAAATTAGACACTGTAAACATATTTGAAACGCTTATCCGAGTCCAAAACAACTAAAAACTTCCGACGCAAATTATTTGCGTCGGAAGTTTGTTGGAAATTCCATCTTAGTTACTCTTTCTAACCTAGTGGAATCAAGTTATTTCAATTTTAATAATGTTACATTTTCAGTATGAGTCGTATGCGGGAACAAATCTACCGGCTGTACGATTTCTACTGTATATTTCTCAGATAGTATCTTTAAGTCTCTTGCTAAAGTTGATGGTTTACATGATACATAAACAATCTTTTTTGGCGCCATATCAAGAAGCGTTTGAAGCACTTCGATCTCACACCCTTTTCTAGGTGGATCTACAACTACTACATCAGCTTTATAACCTGTTTTGTATAACTTCGGCATAACTTCTTCTGCTTTGCCTGCTATAAATTCTGTATTGTCTATTTGATTTCTAATGGCATTTTCTTTAGCATCTTCTATCGCTGCTTCAATAATTTCTACACCGATAACCTTTTTAGCTGATTGTGCTAAAAATAATGAGATTGTCCCTATACCACAGTAAACATCAAATACAGTATCCTCTTTTGTTATATCAGCCATTTCCAAAGCTTGTTTATAAAGTACATCCGTTTGAGTTGGATTAACTTGTAAAAATGATAATGGTGATATCTCAAAAGTGTTATCTTCTATATAATCTACAATTTTATCTTGACCACATAATGTTATATTCTCATATCCCATGACTCTATTGCCTTTAGACGTATTGATGTTTTGAATCACAGACTTCACCTGCGGGAACTCTTCAATCAATGCCTCACCAAGTGTTTTCAGAACAGCTTGTTCTTCTTTTGAATTGGTCACAAAGATAAGCATCACATCTTCAGTTTTAAAAGAAATACGAGTGATGATATGTCTAAGTATGCCTCTATGTTTTTCTTCATTGTATATCTTAATATCAATGTCTTTTAGTTTGTTTTTAAGTGACTTCATCACCTTATTAATAAGAGGATGTTGCACCATACAATTATCTATATTTACAACATCATGAGTTCTCTGTTTGTAAAAACCAACTCTAACTTCACCATTAACTAGTCTTACTGGATATTGAGATTTATTTCTGTATGCAATTGGCTCTTCCATTCCGATTACATCTTGAACTTCTACATCTAAATCACCAATACGTTTCATTGAGCTAGTGACTTGTTCCTTTTTTATTTTAAGTTGAGCATCATAAGTCATCATTTGTGTTTGACACCCGCCACATTTAACATATGGACATTCTGGAATCTGTCTAAACTCCGATGACTCAATAATTGAATCGACTAATGCTACAGCATATTGTTTTTTCACTTTAATAACTTTGGCTTTTACTAAATCTCCTGGTATCGCACCATGGACAAATACAGTAAAGTTATCTATTTTCCCAATTCCTTCTCCATTATCGCCCAAATCAATTATCTTTATTTCATAACACTCATTTTTCGTTAACATAATAGCCTCCTATTGACCACATATTATACCACAATTCTAGTGATTAACACAACTTCAATCAATTGAATATTCTTAACTTCAAAGATCCATTATAAAATTATTAATAACTAAACATTCTCCATATTTGAAGTAGTAATATAGTATGATTTGCTCTATAATTGAATTATGTAAAAAAGGAGCTTTTAAGGAGGAAAATGTGACACGTTTATTTATCAACTTATTTTTCATAGTCATAGTATGTTTTACACTTGCTGGTTTACCTATAAACACCGCAGCGTTAGATTTATTTGATTTAGAGGGTCTCTTTTCTGATGAAGAACCTGAAATCGTAGAAGAAACACCTGTAGATGAAACTTTCATCCCAGAATATACAGTTAGTTATGAAAATATCAACGAAAGAATATATAATCCAAATGAGATGACGGTTATTTTAAAAACAAATATCCCAAAATCCTATGAGAATAATTACGACTTTAATGACATAGCTTTGACTCTTTATCAAAATGATAACATCTTTCAGATTTTGAAGTCAGACAAAATAGTTTCTAATAGTCAGGTTTCTTATGAAAATGATTTGATTACTATCAACTATACGTTAACACTTGATTATTACACTTTAGGACTCAATAGAGATGGTTTCTTTGATGCAGAAATAAACTTTGATCCATCTAAAGAACTCACATCAAAAGTTTTCCAATTAGCTTATAGACCTGACATTGACTATGTTAACAACGGGTCTGCTCAGAACAATGGTAATTTCATTTATAAAGCCTTTTTCAAAAATGAATCTGAAACTCATTTGGTACCACTTTACTACAGCGTTAAATACCCTGAAAGTATTACCGTTGAAGTAAGAAACAGATTGTACAATCCACCACCATTAGGTTATGGCTTATCAGAAACCGCGATCATTCCTGAAAGATCTAGTGTTTCTAAAATTGGCGATAATTATTACGGTGTGTTCTTATATACAAATGAAATCAACAAAGTGCTAGAAACAAAAGAAGAAGCGCAATTGGCAATAGATGCTTTGGTTAAATCTCTAATCAGATTACCTCATATCAATAAGTTAACGTTTTTTGTTGATGATGTACAAGTAGAAGGTTCTTTGTTTGACATTGACTTAACTACGATCTATGAACAAACAGATAATACAAGCGTTTACTTAACAGAAAGAAATGCTACTACTAAGAGATATCTTATTCCAATTGAAATAAGCGAAGCCAATGTTTATGACGAGATATTATCTATCTTCAATGTACTAAAAACAGGATACATTGATGGCAAACAATGGGTTCAAATTGTTCCACCAGAAGTTGTAATGGATACTTTTATGATCGAAGGCACAACCATTACTGCTGACTTTAATGAAGCATTCTTAAACAGTTACGTTGATCAACCCGATTATAGACGTTTGATGATCAATAGTATATTATACTCATTCACATCAAATCCAAATATCAATAAAGTTTTGATTACGGTTAACGGGCAGCCCGTTACTGATTTTGGAGGTTATGATTTTACAGAAGCACAACAAGAACCTTCATATATTAACTTTATAGGAGACTACTAAGACAATTAGCATTAATTGTCTTTTTTTTTATGTAATTTGTTATCCTTCTGTTATTCAGGGTAGTAATAGTAATAATTATCAGTTTGCCCTTAAGAGTCATTTGTCTACAGCCATCGAAAGGAAATGTCAGCATAGTTGGTAGAAATGATAGGGAAGTGATAGTATGATGTATAGTACAATCAAGGAAAAACTTAGTCTACTTTTCACCTTATTCATTCTCATAAGTCTGGTTTGTGCAAGTACTGTTTTTGGACAAATTTCTTTAGACACAGAAGTATTTTTTCAACTAAATGAGAATTTTGTTGAGTTGAATTATAATGAAAGCTTTGACTTTGATGTTAAAATTAAAGGTTTATCATCTTGTGATGTAATATGGTCATTAGATGATGATAGCTATTTAACAGTTGATAGTAATGGATTAGTCAAGGTTAAGGATAATATTTCAAAAGATGAATATGGAGAATATGTTGTAACATTAACCGCACGCTCTACTGTAGGTAACTATTATGATACAGCAACAATCTTTCTAGATAATACTCCATCGGGCGCTCCAGAATTAATGCCTAGAAGATTAGAGCTAAAACTCGAAAAAATCGATGCCATTAATAACTATATTTGGATTGGTAATCGTCTAGATATGAAACTTAAAGAAATTGATTCCATAGACAATTATATTTGGTTTAGTGAACGATTAGAGAAAAAACTCAGAAAGATTGATTCAATGTACTAACAACAACACTGTAGATACTAAATACCATAAATACTAAATACCATAGAGCTGATTTTTCCAACCGATTTTATTATTGTTCTAACATCTAAATAACATATTCCTCAAATTGACACCATAGACAGATCTCTTAAGTAAGCCAGTACTTTTGTACTGGCTTAATTTTTTTAGTCATATACTCCATCTTATTCATCTAATCCAATTAACCACTGGGTATAATCTTCAGATAGAGTTTCTTTTGTCAGACCTAGTACCGTTTCAATCACATCTGCTGTGGTTACAATATTATCGTTTTCAAAATTTTCATTTAAAACACTACTATTAAACGGCTTTTTACCTGCTTCATAAAATATGTCCATTAAAGTGTCATGACCATAAGTTTCAATGATATACCTTACATACATATAACTGGTGTTGTACCAATCACCAACAACTTTTCCTTGTACATTGTATAGATCTAACGTTTCAAGGTACTGGATATCTTTAAGCAAATCATCGGTATCCATCGGTCTTATCTCACCATGCGTTTCTCGTTCAACCGATATATTACCATAATACATCGCAATACCCTCTAACAACCAAGCTGAAAGATTATTGTTACATGCTTTAATGGTGATATGATGAGTCAATTCATGCTGTAGTGTTCCAGGATAACCATCATAACTATGACCAGTATACATTTTCAGTGATTCATCTGGTTCAGCCCAACCAGTAAATAACCAGGATATCGACGGCACAGTTCTTTGTCTTAACAGTTCTTGATCATAAAATAGCTTTAATTCAAAAGTTGTATCAGCTTTTTCATCAAAAACTTTTTCCAGATTGTCATAGGCTTGATTAAGATATGCAGTAAACTCTTCAACCTTACTTTCACCAGCCATATACTTTACAAGAAAACGATCTGTTTCCAACACTTCAAAATTATAACCACAATCTTTCCATTGATTATTCTCATATTTAAATAAAAGAGGATAAGCAATATCAACTGATGTTAATGCTTCATGTTTTTGTCTGATATTAGCGACAGCAGTTACCTCATCAATCATCTCAACCGATTCTACATCAAATGAAATACCTGTGATCTCATCTTTTGTCATTTCTCTGAACCATCTACCTTGTTCATTTATATAATAGACGTTTTCTTGAGAGACGGTAGACATATATAATTCTAAATCGTTTTGTTCAATCGCGTCTAACTTAGTTTCTAAAATATCAAATATCAAAGAATCTAATTGCGGTTCCTCAACAACTATTAGCGGTTCAACATGTTCAGCTGTATTTTCTGGTATTGCCTGACATCCATACAGTGACAATAAAAGTATAAAACCCATTAATATTTTTTTCATTTCACTCTCCCCCATACCAATATGAAACTATTGCTACTCTAAATTTTATTATTTTCTCATCTACTTTTATCATACCCATTATACTTACTGAAGACCATTATGTTACAAAAACAAAATAAAGGACCTGTATAGGTCCCCATGATTACTTTCGCTTTTTTTAAGCTTTTATCCCGCTTAGAATTATGTCTTTAAACAAACTCTGAAAATCAACTTGGTCACAATACTCATTTTTCAGATGTTTCTCACGTAAAATCAAACGTTGAAATAAGGCAAAAAAGTTTTGACTGATAAAGTGGAACATATCCTCAGCTGAAAGACTGTTTTTTATACTACCATCTTCCACACCTTCTTTAATATACTTATACAAAGGATCTTTTGTTGGATCCAAAGCAACTACAAATTCCTCTTCTAATGATTCTGAAGGATAGTCATCTTTAAAATATCGATCAAATTCAGCTGTAAACTTCATCTGATTCTTTATATCCTCTACATTAACATGATCAAAGTACATTTGAACTTTCTCAAATCCAGAGTGTTGATCAGAATCAGCTATTTGCAATACAATATAATCTTGAATTTGTTTCATGACAATAAGTTCTATTTCAAAAGCCAATACATCTTTGGTCAAAAAGTATCGGTACAAAGTTCTTCTATTGATACCAACTGCTTCAGCGATATCTTTCATCTGAGTATCAGCTATACCATTTTTTATAAATTGCTTTTCGGCTTCTATTACTATACGTTCTCTTGTTGTTGTTTTTTCCATTTCATCACCCTACATTATCTTAGCATCACAAAACATTTTAAGCAAGTTACTCTAATGTTTAATCAATTGTATAATAATTGGTAACAACACCTTCTTCATTCACTATTTCTACGAGCAGCTCATCATCAGCAGTTATCTTTATGGCTTCATATCCCTGGTCGGATTCCACATATCCCCCACCAACTACAATTGGAAATGGTATCTCATCAGAAGCTTCAATAAACTCTGATGCATGTGTATGACCTGATACCAGCAAATCAATTGATATCTCACTCAATAATTCTACCCATCGATCCTCAGTTAAGCTTAGATTTGTCACCTCAACATCAATATCATAACTATCCAGTGGTATGTGAGAAAAAGCAATGGTATATTTGGACTCTTGATACTCTTTACTTGCTACAACACCTTCTAACCACTCTGTTTCTTTTTCTCTATAAGTTTCAAAGTCAGCCAAGCCACCATATTCTTCATGATCATCCAACTTATCTTCCCCAGTATCTAACACAACAGCAAAGACTGGTCCATAAGTAAATGTGTAGTAATACCGACCATCTGGCAGTGCTAAGTAATCACTTAAAACTCTACTAGCTTCTCCTCTAGTTTCGTGATTACCTCTTGTAAAGTAGAAAGGCTTAAAGCCAACAGTACTCTCTGAAATTGGTTTTAGCATATATTCAACAACAATCTCTTCAGAATCAATAGATGATAAGATATCACCATTTAGAAATAGAAAGTCATAGTCTCCCTTTGAAAGGTATTTCTCATAAATATCATTTCTTTCATGTACATCACTTAACACATAAAAAGATGTGTTATCATCAGCTTTATTATCTTCGTAACCTATAAAATCACTATAAACAGTTTTCCCATAAACCACATTGTTTTGAAAATAGTCTTTGATATCTGTACTACCAACTCTAAATATCATATCATCAGTCATTTCGGGTACAATAACTTTATGTATTTTTGTATTTGCTTCTTTTAATCCATGTTCCGACATTTCCAGTTTTTCTAAAGAGTCCTCATCTGTACCATACTCTAAGAAACCAGTACTGTTTACATTGGTTGTCCACATGACAGCAAAGACATCCTCTCCAACATATTGGATATATGGTCCAGATGTTATTTCGATTTTAGATTCATATGAAATACCAAATAATAATGTAGTTAAACAAACTAGAGCTATCATGCTACTAACTTTTACATTTCTAGATAATTTCCATTTCGGATAGAAAATCACAATAGATATAACTAAAACTGATAACAACAATATGGGTGAAACCTGTTTTATATTTCTCATAACAATGTGTTTTTCTGAACCCAGTTCCATATAAAGATAGTTATTTAAAACACTAAAAATCACAGTCCATACAATTGGCATAAATATATGGATCACTTTCAATCTTCTACCTGGTAATAGTATGTGTTGACGCAGTAATACCACAGTGTAAACACAAAATACCAACAACAATCCCCAAATGATCAAAGCCAGATTAAATCCTCCAACTTCTTGATTAACAAAGAACCAAATTGGTTTCATCGACCAATAAATAACAGTGTTGATTATTGAAACTATCATGATAATGCTTAAAAATAGATTTTTTTTAGTTTTCATAGTCATTCCTTTCAATACGCCACACGTGTGGCATTTTTATTATAAATTATATTTTCTTTCTTGACAAGTCCTCAAAAAAAATTGTATACTCAAAACACAAAGCCACACGTGTGGCGTAACTATCTGGAGGCAATATGTTAAGAAAACAATCCCTTAATTTTAATTGGAAATACACCCCTGACTTCAAAGAAGTCTACATCGATTCATCCTATGATGATGTGTCATTCGAAACTGTACAGCTGCCTCATAACAACATCGAAACACCTTATAACAACTTTGATGAAAAAATCTATCAGTTTGAAAGTTGTTATCGTAAAAAAATCTGGATTGAATCAATTGCGACTGATGAGCGTGTTTACATACACTTTGAAGGTGTTATGACTTATGCAAAAGTCTATTTGAACGGTCAGTATTTAGGTGATCACAAAGGTGGTTACACAGGCTTTAAGAAGGATTTAACGGATGCAGCAATATTTGATTCAGAAAATGATTTAGTTGTTTATGTGGATTCGCATGAAAGAAATGACATTCCGCCTTTTGGGTTTGTAGTAGACTACTTAACTTATGGTGGTATCTACCGCGAAGTATCACTTGAGTATCATCACAATATCCACTTAGAATCAGTTGCAATCAAAACAAATGATATTATTATGACTTCAAAAATGAGCATTGATTTATATGTTCATAACCAATTGATGGGTACAGAGCATTTGAATTGTTTATTTGATTTAAAACTCAATAATAAATCACATCATCAATTTAATCGTTCTATCACTTTAAATGGCAAACTAAAAGAGTCCATTACCATTAGTGAATCATTACAGGATATTAAGCTTTGGGATATAGACAATCCAACACTTTATACTCTAGAAGTCACACTGCTTAATAAAAATAAACGCCTTGATCAACATCTGATACGCATTGGATTTAGAGAGACTGAGTTTAAAAAAGACGGATTTTACCTTAACAGAAAGAAGATTAAAATTACTGGTCTAAATAGACATCAGTCATTCCCGTATGTTGGTTATGCTATGCCTAAAAGCGCTCAGTACAAAGATGCAGATATATTAAAATACGATCTTGCACTTAATACGGTTAGACTTTCTCATTATCCTCAGAGTCAACATTTCTTAGACCGTTGTGATGAAATTGGTTTACTTGTTTTTGATGAGATTCCCGGTTGGCAACATATTGGTGATGAGGCTTGGCAAGAAGTGGCTCTTCAAAATGTAAGAGAAATGATTTTATCCGATATCAATCACCCTAGTGTTATTATTTGGGGCGTTAGAATAAATGAGTCACAGGACCATGATACATTCTACAACAAAACTCATACACTTGCTAAGTCACTTGATGATTCAAGACAAACAGGCGGTGTCAGATGTATTAGAGACAGTCAGTTGATTGAAGATGTTTATACCTATAATGACTTTGTACATACGGGTAACAATCAAGGGCTTGATAAAAAGAAAACTGTTATTAAGACTGATAAACCTTATCTGGTAACAGAATACAATGGACACATGTTCCCTACTAAGAAATTTGACAACGAATCACACCGCATAGATCACGCTTTAAGACATCTTAATGTTATGGAAGCTGCTGCAGCTGATGATTTGATTTCAGGTGCTATCGGGTGGTGTATGTTTGATTACAACACACATAAGGATTTTGGAAGTGGTGATAAAATATGTTATCACGGTGTAATGGATATGTTTAGAATTCCAAAATATGCGGCATATACCTATGCTTCACAACAACATCATACACCAGTCATGCATGTAGCAAGTTCAATTAATATAGGAGAATATGAAGCGTCTCTTTTACAGGATATCTGTATATTTACAAACTGTGATTACGTTGAACTTTATAAAAACGACTCCCGTATCAATACGTTTAAACCAAATTATACAAAGTATCCACATCTTCTTCACCCACCCATTATCGTTGATGATTTTGTCGGAAATGCCATCTTGGAAAACGAGAAATTTTCAAAAAATGATGCTTTAATTGTTAAAAACCTTTTAGCAAGCGTGAGTAAAAATGGAACCGATTTAAAATTTTCAGATAAGTTGAAAATGGGTTGGATATTCTTGAAATACAAAATGAATACCAGAGATGCAGAAGATTTATATACCAAGTATTTTGGTGGTTGGGGCGGCAGCGCTACCGACTATGTCTTTAAAGGTTATAAAGACGGAAAGTGCGTTACAGAAGTTCAAAAAAGCCAAGTCTTTGATCCTAAATTAAAAGTGTCAGTCGATTCAAGCGAATTAGTTGAAGATATCACATATGACACCACTCGAGTGGTCTTGGAATTGGTAGATGAACACGGTCAAGCGATCACATATGCACATGATGCTGTCAGCCTATCCACAGAAGGTCCAATTGAAGTAATAGGACCAAAATTGATTTCACTCATTGGTGGATCAATTGGTTTGTGGATTAAAACAACTGGCGAATCTGGTACTGGACATCTACACATTCATTCTGAACGATTTGGTACGATTACAAAGGAAATTCAAGTGACAAAGAAATAAGTTGGAGGTAAACATGGTTAAGATTAACAACAGTCTAGAATTCCATTTGTATACGAAAAATACCAGTTATGTGATGAAAGTGCTTCCCTCTTCTCATCTGGTCAACTTACATTATGGAAAACGTCTGCGTCATCAAAAGGATTTCAGTTACCTCTATCAAAACTTCAATACCGACATTGGCAACTCAACCAATTACCATCAAAACTTTGATCCATTTACACTTGATACTACACGATTGGAAATTGCCACTTCTGGAAAAGGCGATTACAGAGAACCTTCACTTCATATTGAGTATGAAGACTACACAACCGTTAGTGATTTTACTTACCATAACCACCGTGTTGTAAAAGGTAAACCAGGATTAGAATCTCTCCCACACTCCCACGGGACAGATGCTGTCGAGACCTTAATCATTACTTTAAAAGACCGTGTAAAAGATGTTTATTTACATCTTAATTACCATGTTTTTTACGCGACTGATGTTATTGTTCGAAGTACAACGATTGAAAATGGTGAAAAAGGTCACATCACTTTAGAAAAAGCGATGAGCTTTAACTTTGATATGAGTCATAGTCAAATGGACTTCATCTCATTAGAAGGGAAATGGATACGTGAGGGACAAATCAATAAAAGACCTCTACACAAAGGTATAACCAGTATTGACTCCAAAAAAGGCGTCAGCGGTTCAAGCCATTCCCCATTCATCTGTTTGACCAGTAAAGATGCTGATGAACTTCATGGTGACTGTTACGGATTTGGTCTTGTTTACAGTGGCAACCATCAGTGTCTTGTAGAAGTCAGTCCATATAATCTTACAAGAGTGCATATGGGCATCAGTCCATTTGATTTCAGATGGACTCTTGATAGAGGTGTA
>Ga0209272_10001858_pt1 | contig 12643 bp, 9 predicted proteins | sample tdDd002_FD_187125 | JGI IMG/M metagenome (GOLD analysis project Ga0209272, IMG submission 187125) | Marine sediment microbial communities from the Atlantic coast under amendment with organic carbon and nitrate - tdDd00.2 (SPAdes)... | ecosystem: Environmental > Aquatic > Marine > Coastal >... | reverse complement strand
TGACTGAATACGTTAGCAGTCACAGATGGCGATTGCGCCAGCGTTTGCTTCGCAATGAAACTGTCGTCCACACGCGTGTAGTTTTCAAAATACGCGTCAAGATAACCAGCAGATGCATTCAGTGACCAGCGATCATTTGCCTGCCAGCTCAGTTCAACTTCAGCGCCCTGATTAGTGCCTAAGTCGGCGTTGGTAATAATGCTGAAAAATTCAGCCGAGTTGTCCTCGCGGTACTGCAGGTCGAAATCGCTCACCTGCGTGTCTTCACGCTTCATGACAAATACCGCAGCACGCAGATTAACACTGTCGGCTAAGGGTGCCTTCACCCCGATTTCATAGTTCCAGTTGTATTCAGCATCGAAAAAGCGATTCACTTCCTGGACGTTTTGGTCTGGGTTAATGCCTGCCCCTTTGAAACCACGTGAAATACTCGCGTACCACAATTGATCGCCCATCAGGTAATTCAACGCCAGCTTGCCGCCTAACATGGTTTCGTCATGCTCACGGGCCAGCCCTTCATTGTCTGCATAAGAGAAATTGTAGTTTTCTGCACGCAATCCAAATGACAAACTCAGGTTGTCTGCGAGTTGACTGTCGAGCTGACCGTAAAATGCAATCGTTACTGGCTTGTACTGACTGGCGAAATCACCATCAGCATAAGTATATTCACGCAACAGGTCCTCCTCGGTACCTTCGAGGCGCGCACCGACGACCCAGCGGGTTGTATCATTGAACAGGGACACTGCCTCGCTGCCAACAAAACGAATTTCAGCGGTATTGGTATCCACTTCGCGATAGTAGTGGTCAGTGGACGTGTAGCCCCACGGGTGGAAACCGGTGTAGGTCCAGTCTTCATCGTAACCATAGCCGATATTGTGGCTGGCATGGGTTACTATTAATTGTAATTCACCCGCCTGAAGTTTGGTTGCCATATTGGCACTTACCGCGTGCGTTTGCTGACGGTCGAAACCTGGTTCATCAGACTGGGTAATGTTGTCGTTATCCAGCGAGAACGCATCGTAGCCATTGTCAATGTCGTACCAGCGATAAGCCAGGTTCAGCGTCGTTGCGGTATCGATTTGCCATTTTGCCGCCAATTTTACCGCCGACTCATCAATGTTATTGGTGTCTTCGCGATTAAGGTGCGCATTTTTTACGAAGCCGTCACTACGGTTATGGTACACCGCAGCCCTGACTGCAAGATCGTCGCTCACCGCGACACTGTTAGCCAGCTCAACGCGATAGCTGTCTTTCGTAGCTACGCGTGCGCTTACGAAATTATTGTCAGTGGCATCAGCGTCATTCGACTTTATTAACACCGCGCCGGCCAGAGCGCCAGTACCAAATACCGTGGCTTGTGGCCCTCTGAACACCTCGACTTGTTGGGTGTCAAACAAAATGCCCGAAGCGCCCAGCCCGGAGAAATCGAAGTCATCTACCATTAAGGCTACAGACGGATTAATGGGCTCTGCAAACTGTGAACGCTCACCGATACCACGAATTTGAACAAAACGACCACGCGACGCGCCGGCACTAAAATTAACGTTAGGGGCAACACGCAACAAGCCATCCAAGTGGTCGGCCTGACGTGATAATACGCGAGTATCATCGATAACCGACGCACTGGCGCTTAGCTGAGACAAGGTTTGCTGGTAAAAATCACCGTAAACGGTGACGCGCTCGATATCGGATTCTGGTTCTGCTGCAGCGCTGAATGCAACGCTTAACAACGACAATGGAAACAGTGTTTTAGAAACTTTCATACAGGATCTCTTGTGCAATAGTGACCAAAAGATCCGGCTTTTACGGCAGGTGAATAGGCTGTTTTGTTAACCATCCCTACGCCGGTATTATCCGGATCAGGTAAAAGGGTTCCCACATGGTGGATCTCAGCCTCATTCGGCACCCCTTGGTACGCGCTGAACCTAGAAAAATAAAGACAGGTATGTCAGCGCGAGGGCAGTCTACCAATACGCACCGTGAATGCAAGTGATTCTGTATTCAGAAAATAAAATGCCCGCCTGTGACGTGGCGGGCATGACGGTTATCGCTGTCCGGACCGGACAGATTCCGGTGGTGACGTCACCGGACATTACCTGCACTAACTACTCGGAGTAACTTCGCGGTTGGCATCGCATACTCACTAGTGCCGGTAACGCAATCCGTACTACTTAAACCGGATTGTGTATGAGTTAACTATAAAGTTGCGGGGAAAATCAGAGTAGGACATTTAATACAAAACTTTAGGACAATTTTGTTCAACTTCCTTCGAAATCTGACAGTTATGTGCAATGATTAGCTCATATAAACGACAAGGAGCTTTCGATTGACCTACACAGGAACGTTTTGGTCCGCCGTATTGCGTGCTTTACTAAGCCTGCGTCGCGACAAACAGCTAAACACCAAGGATGATGAACAGGTTGTTGCTTTGCTACCTCGGGTAGAGTCCAATGAAGTAACGGCGCAACAATTAGCTCAGCTTTGCGATATGTTAGTGGCTGAGAATACCGCGCTCACAGGGCAGTCTTTGCTTGGCTACCTGGATTTCAACAAAATGGGCGCCGTACATTGCTACGCCTCGCTTAGCAAAGATATCCGGTCGGCATTGAGTGCCAGTGAGAACATTACTCAGGCCTGGTTTCAACCCGAAGAAACCCTGCAGTTGTGTACTGATGATAACGTGGCGACACTCGTATTGAAGCATACACTTCCGGTTTCACTCGTCCCCTTTCAGATTGCTTTCTTTCTCCTGCTGTTAAGACATTTAGCCGGGCGCGATTTCGAATTTACCGCGATCGACGTACCAACAAATGACAACCTGGCGTTGCTGACACCCATCAGCCGGGCGCCAATATCGGTAACAGAACAGCAAACCGAATTGCGGTTGTCTTTCAACGCAGACTGGCTGGACAGGCAGTCTTTTTTCCATAGTCCTAATCTGCAGCAGGTACTGGCCCGAAACTTTCAGCAATATGCACACCAGGATAGCGAAAACTCACTGCTGGTCACCCTGTTAAAAGCCTTCGATACCTATCACCAACCAGCCCGGATCCGCGCCGAGGGCATTGCTGAAAAACTCAATATGAATATGTCGACGTTCAGGCGCACCCTGCGCAACGACGATATTTCATTTAGTGCGGTGCTGAAGGGATATATTCACGAGAAAAGCGTGCACTACTTGTTGAGCGGAAAAAAAGTCGATGACGTCACAGACTTGCTGGGCTTTTCTGACAGACGGGCATTTGACCGCAGCTTTAAGGAGTTTACTGGTGTTAGTCCGGGGCAACTGCGTCAGATAGGCAGTCGCCTGCGTTTTCAACGGGGTAACCAGGCCTTGCTGGAGGTGTCAGATAACCTGCCGCCGTTGCCGGAGACGATTAATCAGATCATCCAGTTACCCGAGGAACAACAGACTGTGGGCAAACTTGTGGCGCTTATTGCGTCCGACCCGGTGTTCCAGGCACATATTATGGGCAAAGCCAGTCGCGCCGTTTACGGAACCACGCCGGTATCACTGCAACAGGCTATCGGGCGCAACCTCGGTGTCAGTCAGGTGCGTCATCTGGCGGTATTATTCGCAGCACAACAATTCCTGACCGTTCAGAGCGTACATCCGGACGTGGCCAAGCTGATTGATGCAATGTTATTGAGCCATACGCTGTTTCAGGCACTATTCGCCAACGAATACAGTGAGGCCCAGAACGACATCCTGAATCAGGTGGTGATGTTTGGCCCCTTATCGTTACTGCTTATTTTTCACGCTGAACACATTTCCAGTGAGACGCTCTATGCACAGTGGAGCCAATCAGCCAGCTTTGAAGCGTTTGTGCAGCAACTCGACGCAGAATTTAATGTGTGTTTGTACGGCGCCTCTTCACTGCTATTGATTAACTGGGGCATTACCAGTGAAGTGAATCAAATGCTGTGGCAGTTATGTCGTGGGGGAGAGTCGCTGATGCAGCAGCGCATCTTGCTTTGTCATCAAATGGCGTTTAACAGTTTGTTTTTCGATAGTGACGTCAGCACGCTGTCAGATATCAGTCAGGAACAAGGATTGAGTGCCGCTCAGCTTTCTGCGATGCAATCCGTGTTGGAAAAGTGGTAGTTTTACAGGCTGGCGGCTAACGCTGTTGCCGCCAGACTAGTACTCAACGCTACACATCAATATTGAGTTTGCCAATCTCTTCGGCCGTCTGCTGCTCCAATACTTCCATGGTCTTTCCGTGCGGCACAGGCAAGCGGGTTTCAGGATCTACTTTTACAAACACAATATCATCTGCCAGACAGATTGTTTTCTTGGTTGCCTTGTTTCGCACCAGGCAGGAAACGCTAATTGAGGTTCTCCCAACGGCTTTCGTCGCCAGTCCGAACTCGACAATGTCACCCTGTAAAGCCGGTGATTCAAATGAAATTTCACCAATGTGTTTTGTTACCAGACAATTGGTTTCCAACTGACAAATGGCATAAATAGCGGCTTCTTCGTCTATCCACTGCAATAAACGACCACCGAATAAAGAAAAGGCATAATTGAGGTCATTCGGCATGACCAGCCTGCGCGTTAAAAATCGCATAGTAATCTCTGTAATTTGTTGCTGTGGCTTTATTTTACCTTATCAGGATGCGCAAGCCCATGTGTCTTCGCAGTTGAAAATGATAAACTCAGCCACGACAGTTTAATTACCAGTCTCTGTGGTGCTTAGTTGCTCATTCACACAACAATTACCCACAGACGCTGACAACACGGTAGCGATAACGGTCAGTAACATGAGCGGTGTAGACTCACAACAAATATCAGATTGGTTACTTGCCAGAAAACAGCGTTGCTGTCACCGGCAGCTCGTTGTTATTAGCGGTAGCCTGGCATTTTGTAAACAGCAGCTGTTACCGTTTGTTAGCCATTTCAGCACTGAGTCGGTTCTTGCATTGGGGCATTCACAGGTTAGCGTCCCGGGCGCCCTGCCCCTCAAGCAAGCTACACAACTACTCGGACAATCCTGCAAACTGGGCATATACGATGCTTTCGAGGCATTCAGACCCAGCGCCCTATTGTCGTTAGCAGGAACCGTAGCAGATAATGGGATACTGTTACTTTGCGTCCCTCCGATTGCTGAATGGTCTTACTACACTGAGCAAACAACCAACCATTATTTAAGCCATGGTCAGACGTGCGAATACAGCCTATTCAGAACTTATATGGCTCAGTTATTTTGTTCCAGACAAGACATTGCCCTGATAGAGGACGGTGGTATATGCCGACTTCCCAAGCCAGAGCCTGTAGCACAAAATCTAAGTCTGCTCGCCCCTGCCCCGTTTGCATCATTAGACCAGCAACAGGCATTCGACCAGCTTAGTCCCGTCAGAGAGTCCGGTATGTGTGTTTTAACTGCCGACAGAGGCCGCGGTAAGTCGACGTTATTAGGTATGTTAGCGGCTCACTGGTTAAAGTTCGGTAAATCAGTGATCATTTGCAGCCGTTTCCCTGACTCAGTAAACGCCATATTTAAGGGAGTCAGACACATCGCCCCCGATATACCCGAAACGTCAGCCCGACAAATACAACAAGGTGAACATTGCATTCGCTGGCTACCTGTTGATCACCCTGAACTGTATAAAGACGCTGAAGCGGTTCTGATCATTGATGAAGCAGCCAATTTGCCTATTCCCACATTACAATCTCTTTGTCTTCACTTTAAGCGCGTTGTACTAAGCACAACAATGCGCGGTTATGAAGGTACCGGCAGAGGCTTTCTAACGCGCTTTATTCCCTGGCTTAAACAACAATTTAAAACGTATGAGCGTGTATCGCTTTCAATGCCATGCAGATGGGCGCCTGATGATCCTGTTGAAGAGACGTTATACCAGGCTCTGCAATTGGATGATGAACCTTCGAAAGGCGACTCAGTGGCTCTCCCAACATCAAAAACAGGGAAAGATACCGAAGAGGTTCGGTACACCTTTCTGTCTGCTGAATCGCCAGAGTCGTTTAACAAAGTGCTGTATTTACTAATGACCGCTCACTATCAAACGACGGTAGACGAATTAATCAGGCTCTGTGATTCACCAGAGAACTATACGCTGGTTGCAACGCATCAGGATGACGTGATGGGCGTCATCAATATCCAGATAGAAGGCGGTACAATTCTGCAACCAGTGGCCAACGATATAGCTAGCGGAACACGGCGGGTCAATGGCCATTTATCGGCTCAGGCGCTTAGCTTGTATCTCGCCGACCCTGCAATGGCAACTCAACGCTATTGCCGGATTAATCGAATTGCCGTGTCTGAAGCCTATCGCCGTAAAGGCATTGCAACTAACCTTATACATGCTCTGATACATTGGCTGAACGAACAGTCGATAGACGCGCTTACGACCTCCTTCGGCGCCACCGAATCGCTGATGAGATTTTGGCAATCATGTGGGTTTGAAGCGGTGAAAGCCGGCTTGAAACGCGATGCCTCAAGTGCCGAATACAGTTTGTTAATGTGGAAACCCATCACAGCAAAATCACGTGATAAACGCAATCTGGTTGCACAGCGTTTTTACCAGGAACTCTCTGTTCACCCTACCCCCGAGCTTTTCAACGCAGTGATAAAACAAGACGGGGCTTCGGAGACTTGCTTAGCGGCAGAGAATGACGATTTTGTAACCTGCAATACTGACATTCTGAAACAAGTAATAAATGGGCACCGACAAATTCAACATGCAAGAGGCAGTGTGGTTTGGTTATTGGCACGTTGTAACGCGACAGCATCAGATATGAATAATAAGATGACTCACTCTTTAGACGTACTTAACAATTTTGTAGCTTGTTTTGACGACTTGTTTCCGTTTATTAAGCAATATGGCTTAACCGGTAAAAAACAGGCTTATGAATTTGCAACTGGACAGCTAACGCCATTAGTGTCACATGGCAAATATGGTTGAATGAAACATGTTGCGTAAGCAGGTAATAAAAAAGCGCCCTGAGGCGCTTTTTTGATTAGATATTGATGCCGCGATTCTTCGCTTTTTGCTTAATGTAAGGTTCCCATGCATTCGCGTTACGACGCATAGATGAATCCTTCTTCGCTTCCTTCACGTGCTCGTAGGCTTGTTTAAAATTGCCTGCGTAGAAGTTAGCTTCCATCAAACTGAAGTGTACTTTACCTGCGTCTTCAGTACCACGTGCTAGGGCGTTGTTTAACGCTTTAATTGCACCTTTGTAGTCTTCAGCAACCAGTAATAATACGCCTTGCTTACGATAGAATTCAGGGTCAGAAGACAGTTCAGCAGCTTGCTCGTAATACTTTGCTGCTTCCTTGTATTCCATTGCCTGGTGATAGCTGTTCGCAATCGCCGCAAGGTTATCTGCAGTTTTCTCAACTACGCCTTTATTTACATTTTCAGCCAGTACTTCAGCTGATTTGAAAGGCATGTTGTTGGTAGAGTATAACTGCGACAACATCTTGATCAGGTTTGGCTTAGTCAGAAAACCGTTGTTGTAGGCAATTTCCAAAGTTGACAGAGACTTTTTAAAATCTTCTACCATCAAATAGAATTGACCTAACTGAACCCACCATTTACCTTCTTCAGGGAAGGTGTTTACGATATCTTCTGCAACCTTAACCGTTTCAGGATACATCTTACGCTCATAGTAAGATGACAGTTTCAGAACATAAGGATTCTTATTCGGCTTCTCGTACAACGCAATGGCTTTGTCAGCAGGAGCGATAAGCTTATCGAACTGCTTAAGCTCGTAATATGCGTTTGCCATACGTGTATAAACTTCTGGATCTTCCTTACAGGTAAAATCCAACCACGCCTGATAATACTTAACCGCATCGGTGTACTTCTTCTCCTGAAGGCTCAAATCAGCAATCAGCTTTAACGTTTGAGCATGTTCAAGATCATTCAGTACTTTGGGGTTAACAGAAGACGCCAGATAACCAAGAGCTTTCGGCCCTTGCCCATCTTTAGTCGCCAACATGTTACCCAATAAGCGATTTACATAAGCTTTGTCGAAGTCTTCTGACGCATCGATGTCCATTAACTGGGCAATCGCTTCATCAACTAGATCTTCGCCATACGCTTCATACGCTTTCTGTACTTTCTTACCGACGCGTTCGCCAACCAGATTAGTTGTACCCTTTTCGTAGCCCGGACACACAACTGGCGGATTAGACTGCGCCAGAACAGGTGCTGATACAGCAGCACCCAGTGTGAAAGCAACGGCTACAAGTGACTTTTTGAACATTGCTGATTTCATCATCATTATTGCTCCAGTTTAAAGTCAAGTTGTACGAACATGTTAGGTTGTTTTACAGGTTTGCCGTCAACGATCTTAGGCTTGTATTTCCACTTTGCCAAAGCACGACGTGCTTCGCGGTCGAAAATACGTTTTGGGTCAGCATCCATTACTTCAATATCGCCCACTGAACCGTCTTCGTTGATTGTAAACTGTAGTTTAACCCAGCCTTCTTTACCATCGCGTGCAGCTTGCGGAGGATATTTAGGATCGATACGTACAATTGGTGTAGCGTCACCATCGCTTTGCATCGCGCCAACACCACCAATGTTTACACCAACACCGCCGGTGTCAACATTTGGGATATCCAAACTAAATCCATCCGCATCCGGCTCCGCATCTTCCGGCTCTACTGGCTCCATTTTAGGAGGCTGTTGAGGCGGCGGCGGTGGAGGGGGTGGAACACGAGTACGCGTCTGCACATCCTCATCCGGAGCTTGCATCACAATATCAATTACCGGCGCAGGTGGTACTTCGTCTGCCGGGCGAGCGGAGTTTTCAATCAACTTCGCCATTACCACAAACAGTCCGAATGCAACCGCTGCACCTACTAAAATAGAAGCAATCAATCGTCCCATGTTAATTCCTCGCTGCTACCGCAATACGGTCAATGCCTGCAGCTTTAACCTGGTCCATAACTTTCACCACTACACCGTGCTTTGCTTTTATATCAGCTTGAATAAAAACATAGTCCGTTGGCTGTTCAGTTAGCAGACGCTCTAAATTTGCCCTTACGCTGTCTAGCGCAACCTCACGTTTATCCAACCACACATCTCCATCTTCTGTAATAGCAATGAAGACGTTGGCATTTTTGTGTAGGAACGCTTGGCTCGCATCGGGCTTGTTAACTTCAATACCGGCTTCTTTTACGAAAACCGTTGTCACGATAAAGAAGATAAGCATGATGAACACGATGTCCAACATGGGCGTCATGTCAACCTGAGCATCTTCTTCTTCGGTTCTGACTTTTCGAGCCATAATCTCTCTCTCTACTCAAACGGCAGGCTATCGACTAGCTTTTCCCGCGCGATCTTAACTTTGGCCTCTATACGCGTACTGATAAACAGACCTGAGAGCGCTGCTACCATTCCAGCCATAGTTGGAATAGTTGCCATCGAGATACCGCCCGCCATAAGACGTGCGTTACTCGTGCCCTGCGTTGCCATTGTTTCGAATACGTTGATCATACCTGTAACCGTACCAAGCAGACCGATAAGCGGACACATGGCAACTAAAGTACGTATAATCAGCATTCTGGCATTCAGTTCATCAGATGCTTCAGAGATCCACGCTTCACGGATTCTATGCGCATACCAAGACTTGGTATCTGACCGTGCTTTCCAATTATGAATAATTTGATTTCTCATTTTTGGAAACACTGCTGTCACAAACCAGTAGCGCTCAATCATTAATACCCACATGAGAAAGAGCGCGGCAGCAACGAAGTAAAGTACGTCACCGCCGGTAGCGATAAAGTCCCTGACCGATTCCCATAATCCAATCAGGTAAACCATATTATGCTTTCTCCGACTCTGCGTGAGCAGCAATGATACCCGCAGTCTGCTCGTCCAGGATGTGAACGATTGACTTGCTCTTAGAAGCAACAATGCTGTGCGTTAAGATCAACGGCAGTGCTGCAATAATACCTTGAGCGGTAGTTACAAGTGCCATTGAGATACTTCCTGCCATCATACGTGGGTCACCAGTACCGAACAGTGTGATAGTTTGGAAGGTTGCAATCATACCAAGTACTGTACCTAACAGACCCAGTAACGGTGCAATTGCAGAGAAGATTTTAATGATGTTGATACCCGCTTCGATACGTGGCAGTTCTTTCAGAATTGCTTCGTCCAGTTTCAACTCGATGTTTTCAGCGTCAGTGCCTTTGTTCTCAGCATACACTTTCAGGATGCGGCCCAGAGGGTTAGATTCTGAAGGTGAACCTGGGTTTTTAAGCTGTGAACGGATTTTGCCACCAACCAGAGTCAGAGTGATCAATTTATACAGACCAATCAACAGACCCAAGATCAACATACCAGTGATAACGTAACCTACTACACCACCAGCGTGATAACGCTCAGACATAGTCGCTTTTTGCTTCAACAGGCCCAGGATTTGGCCTTGTGAAGGGTCAGCATAGAAAGGAACGATACCTGAAGTAGCATTACGCAGCGCTTCAGCAGAAGCAACTAAGTGGCTGTCAGGCTGACGACCAAGTGGTTGGATTACTTTGTTTTCGCTGTCGTAAGTCAGGTAACCTTCGTCACCAATCAGGTTGAATGTACCAACACGAACAACTTCTTGTGTGTTTGTACCACCGTCAAGGTCGATTACGTCCGCAGAGAATCGAACAACCTGACCCTGTTCAGTCATTTCAGTTTGCAGAGAGAACCACAGTTCTTCCAGCTCGTTGATGTTAGGCAGACCTTTTGATTCTTCTGACATGCGAGCCAGGAATTCATCACGACCTGGGTATTGTGCGCTAACGATTGAAGTAGCAATACGACCAAACGCTTCAGAAGACGCCTGACGTACAACACCGAACATCTCACCCAGCGTACCTGTAGCTTGATCTAATTCAGCAGCTTTCTCGTTTAACGTTACTTCGTTATCAGAGAATTGTTTCTGCAGACGATCACCGCGTGCTTGCTCTGCTTTCAGGTCAGCTTCAGCTTTGCGCAGCAGTGCTTGCTTGTCAGCACGTGCTGATGTGAATTCAGCTTCGCGTTGTGCATTGATTTTTTGCTCAGATGCACGAGAAGCCTTAACAGAATTTAACAGGTCTTCTAAAGATGCAGGCTCCTGAGCCTGAACTGCTGTAGAAGACATAACCGCGACTGTAGCTGCGGCAATTAGAGATTTAAATACTGGTTTCATTAACGCTTACTCCGCCGCTTTGATAGGAAGTTTAATCAACTCAGGTGGGGTCAGACCTTTCGCCATTTTCACAGCGTCGTTTACTGAACCAAGATATTCGTCACCCAAAGTTTCCCATGAACGCGTGTCATTGTTCCAAACCCAAGCGTGTTTTTGGTCCAAAGACAGCGCTAGCATTGCCGCACGGCCTAAGTTAAAGAAATCAACGGTTACCTGAGTACCTGCGTTATCAAGTGTACCTTGATAAGACGCGATACGAGTACCGTATTCAGTTTCGATAAGGTATGCATCAAGTACCTGACGGAACTGCTCAGAAACAGTTACGTTAGAGTTAGCCATCAGATCGCGAAGTCTCTCGATACGCGCTTGACGCTCAGCCAGACGAATAGGAACGTCAAGCTCTACAAATTTTTCCAGGCTATCGATCATACGGAACATCAGAGGAACGATACCTTTCTTGGTATCTTCGATGCTGTCGATTTGGCTCTGTAAAGAATCAATACCACGCTGCTGGTCAGCAACCAGGCTTGCAAGGTAATCGTTATAAATTTTCAGGTTTTCCGTTTCGTCAACAACCGCACGGTATTCAACCAACAACTCCTGTGACTGTTCGAAAAGTGAGTTGATTTTTTCCTGAGATTTCGCTGCAGCCGCATGCATCTTTGCTTCTTCTTTATGAAGATCGCTCAGAGTAGTTGCAGAGACGAATGCGCTACCAGTCAGTGCGAATGCACCCATCACAGTAGAAGCAATAAGAGTTCTCTTGCTCATTTTGGACATAGTTCCCAACCAATTTCTTATTTGAATCCTTGCGTTTGTAATAAAAGTACTGTCACGCAAGGGGCGTATAAATTTCTATATTTAGGAAGGTAGTATTAGCCGTCGAGACGGTAGTACTACGAACTTCTTATAGTCACACGAGATTGTGGAAAGAGTCAAGTAACAAGCTCTTTACACAAGCCCAATGACAGGTTAATTGCTCAGTGAATATACAAACAGATTGTTTTATTGTGTCTAGTCAGTCATGAAATTGTAAATAAATTACATAACCTTAACAATACAAGTCATTCTCAGTTACTGAATCATCGGACCAGACACTTGTGCAATCGAACGCGGAATGACTTTCCTTTTCACTATCGCACTGTAAAAAGTATGAAAAACAGACTTTCACCGAACCATATTTGCACAGCACAGAGTTTTATAGGATGCATTCTGTCTTTAATTTAATTGAATACAACGCAGATTCTATAAAATATCTAAGGGAGAGTTAATTCAGCGAAAATATGACCACAGTCATAAAATAGCGACAAAAGATACACGGTTGTTCGGGTGTTGCTGATCACGTTACATTTTTCACTTAACGAACTTCACCTATGTCATGCGTATGTTATTGATCAATACTCTCGTTTTCTAGTTAACCTATTTATAAGTAACTACATAGAAGTGTATAGCCGTGGATAGATGAGGCTTATACCGGTTCAT
>Ga0209272_10001854_pt1 | contig 12658 bp, 10 predicted proteins | sample tdDd002_FD_187125 | JGI IMG/M metagenome (GOLD analysis project Ga0209272, IMG submission 187125) | Marine sediment microbial communities from the Atlantic coast under amendment with organic carbon and nitrate - tdDd00.2 (SPAdes)... | ecosystem: Environmental > Aquatic > Marine > Coastal >... | reverse complement strand
GCGACAGACCTTCCTCTTCCTGTTGCGGGATCACCGGATAGCCATAGGTACGTCCGCAAATCCTGTAACGAAGGTAACTTGGAAAAAAGATCAACCACAACCCTAATACAGAGTTATTCGGTAGTGCTCGATGAAGCTGCAGAGAAACCCGATCTTCTCTCAAGCCAAATATATGCATGATCCAGCGACCGTTAATAACTTCAACGGCTGTCGGCGAAACGCCTAATTGCCGACTGACATAAACCTGTTTATAAATTATCAGTATCAATCCCAAAACGGCCAACGGGATAAAAAGAGTTTGCACAAAGGCAAAAATGACTAAAGCGATTAGATTCATACAGTAGCCACCTCCCCTCCCTCACCATTCCTTGCCGAGACACGTGCTATCTATGCCTATATGCAGAGTTGTTACAGCATACTCATTTCTTTTGATACTAGACCATCCTTCTGTTGATATCTTTTAGTACGTGTTGAGGGCCAGTTGGGACAAAAAAAATCCCTGCTTGAGCAGGGATTCTAGGATTACTTTTAAAACTTACTGTGATTAAGCAAGTACTTCTTCAGCTGATACGTATGGAAGATCCAGAGCAACTGCAACTTCATCACAAGTGATCTGACCACGGTATACGTTTAGACCGTTTAGTAGATGCTTGTCTTCCTGTAGCGCAGCTTTGTAACCTTTATCGGCTAGCTTCAGGATATACGGTAGCGTTACGTTGTTTAGTGCGAACGTAGATGTACGCGCAACTGCACCAGGCATGTTCGCTACACAGTAATGAACAACATCATCAACAATATAAGTAGGATCACTGTGAGTAGTCGCGTGTGAAGTTTCTACACAGCCGCCCTGGTCGATTGCAACATCAACAATCGCAGCACCTGGCTTCATGTTCTTAATCATTTCAGCAGTAACCAGCTTCGGTGCAGCAGCACCAGCGACCAGTACACCACCAATAACAAGGTCAGCTTCAAGTACGTGCTTTTCGATAGCATCTTTAGTTGAGTATACGCACTGAACAGAACCGCCAAACTGCGCATCTAGATTACGTAATACGTCGATATTACGGTCAAGTACAACAACGTTTGCACGGAGGCCTACTGCCATTTGTGCTGCGTTTGCACCGACTACACCACCACCGATGATTACAACTTTTGCTGGCTCAACACCCGGAACACCAGCAAGCAGCATACCGCGGCCGCCTTTTGATTTCTCAAGAGCAAACGCACCAGCCTGAATAGACATACGACCTGCTACTTCTGACATTGGAGCCAATAGTGGTAGGTGGCCTTTGTCATCAGTTACTGTTTCGTATGCAATACATACTGCTTTGCTATTCACCAGATCTATGGTCTGCTCTGGATCTGGGGCAAGGTGAAGGTAGGTAAACAGGATTTGACCTTCACGAAGCATCGCACGCTCAACAGCCTGCGGCTCCTTAACTTTAACGATCATTTCTGATTCAGCAAAAACAGCTTCTGCTGTCGGAAGAATTTGAGCACCTGCATCAATGAAATCCTGATCACTGAAGCCGATACCTGTACCCGCTAATGTCTCAACATACACAGTATGGCCATGTGCAACTGCTTCGCTTACTGAAGCTGGAACCATACCCACACGGTACTCATGAACTTTAATTTCCTTAGGTACACCAATAATCATCTTTGTATCCTTGCTGCCTTGTTTAAAAGTTATATACACAATAAAGAAAAACTCTTGGAATGTGCCACCAATTTTTAACCTATTTACAACAAATGAATCTAGTATTTTGTTCTGCTGTGGCACAATAATCTGTTTTTGACTCAGCTCACACAACATTAGTTCAACTTTAAAGCCCAAACCAGACCACTAATCTAGAATTTAAAGGTAAACCAGTTGTTATCACCACCATAGAGGTAGCAAGCAGTCGTAATGACTAGCAAGAAATATGAAATAACATGCAAATAACGGGTAAATTCAATATTTTGAAGCACCTCAGATAGAGGAATATTCAGAATTTCGGTCTTTGATAGCAGAATTGTATACATGTAATAAAACCCCAGCACCAGTCAAAACAACAACAGGAGATCACATAAAATAAACATTTTAGTGATATTTTTGTGTCGTAGAGCACAGTTTGGAGGATATAAAAAAAGCCGCAAAAGCGGCTTTTATGAAAATGGAAAAGCGCGACTAATTAGTCTTCAAAATCCCAAGGCATATCTGGCAATGCATTCAGGTTTTCACTATAACGCTTCAAATCAAAGCTGCCTTCATTTTTTGCAACGTCAAATACCTCAACAGACAATGCACAAGCAATCATCTGAATAGCTTCTTCTCTTGGCGTACCCGTCATTACCAAGCGCATGAGGGTTTCCTTAACTTGGATAGGATTACCTTCAGCTAGCTGATTTTCTACCGTTTCAACCAGCATATCGCCAGTCATGATCTCATCATTTTGCATAATTAAACCTGTAAATTTTGCCTACAACACCATTCTATTACGAATTGTCGCTAGCTCTAACCGTATACGGCCTCGAATTCTTTCGCAGCATGGCGAGGTAGATGTATTAAATCAGCCACCGTTGAATGGGCTTGCACCATTGTCTCGAAATGGTAGTCAGGTGTGATAAGCCAATCATGCTGCTCTTCATTGATCAACACAACTTTCAACCCCGCCGAATAGGCCGATTGCACACCTGTGAAACTGTCCTCAATGGCGATCACCTGTGAGGCATGGAAGCCCAATATCTCACAGGCATAATGGTAAATATCTGGTTCGGGTTTGTTCTTGTCGACATCTTCACCACAGAAAACATAATCAAATAGATCAAGCCAACCGTGGCGATGTAAAATCCCTTCGACATACACTCTTGGTGCACCAGTCACTACAGCTAAAGGCAAATGCCCATGCAATTTATGCAGTATTTCTTCCGCCCCAACCTTTGCAGGGATTGTTCCTTGCTGCAAAGCTTCTCGCGTACGTAGCTCCATCTGGACAAGCATTTGCTCAATTGAAAGATCCAATGAAAAACGCGCTTTTAATGCAACGGCAACTTTATCCCAGGTAACACCTGCGTATTCGCTCAAAAATAGTGCCGATGGCATTTCTTTACCAAGCTTAGCCAGATAACTCGACCAGTTGTTAGCATGGAACACCTCCGAGTCAACCAGGGTGCCATCAAAGTCAAAACAAATTGCCTGCATGTAATTTATATCCTAACTATCAGCTACTTCAGGGTAGCTTGGGTATAGTATGAACTCACCATCGTTTCCGCAAATAAAGTTAGCGGGTTTTCAGCTGTGCCATAAATGTATCGAGGGGAACCGGCTTGCTAAAATAAAAACCCTGAACATACTTGCACTTTAGCTCACGAAGGATATCTAGCTGTGCCTTGGTTTCGACCCCTTCGGCGACCACTTTAATGCCAAGCTTATGGCTAAGGTCGATGATCAGAGAAACTAATGTCAGGCTGTCTTGGCTGGATCCGAGCTCTTTAATGAAGCCCCTGTCAATTTTGATAATATCAGGACGTAATTCAACCACAGCACTCAGCGAAGAATAGCCGGTGCCAAAGTCATCTAAAGCAACCTGAATATCCCGCTGTTTGAAGTAGCCCAGCAAACTTTGGATGTCACTGCTTTCCTGAGAGGCTGTCGATTCTGTAATCTCAACAATTATGGATTTATCAGGTAGCCCATATTGCTCGATCACCTCCCAAACTTGTAGCTCATCACTACTGTTAATGAACTCTTTCACCGAGCGGTTAACAGATATACTCAACCTGGTATGGCCAGCATCATGCAGCTTTTTCAAATCTCGGCAGGCCTGATGTAAGACAAACGCTCCCACTTGCTTGATAAGGCCATACTTTTCAGCAATAGGTATAAAGGCTACCGGAGAAATATCGCCCTCTACGTCATCATGCCAGCGCACAAGAGCTTCAAGCTTATTTATCTCACCAGTCTGAGCATTCACAATTGGCTGGTAATGCACCGTTAGCGCTTCTTCGGCAATCGCTTTTTTCAGGCGATCGCGTAGCTTCAGTTTTTGAATGTACTCTGACTGAAGTTCGCCGTCATATTCACAAAATCCGTTCCGCCCCTGCCCTTTCATGTTATACATGGCATAATCTGCATTTTTTAACAATGCATGATGAGTCAAGCCACTATCAGGAAAAGCTGATATACCAATGCTGACTGTGGTATTGATCTCTATGCCCTCGATGTACAGCGGCTTGGATATTGCCGTAACGATATCCTGAGCACGTTCTTTGGCCTCTGAGGCTGCGATATTCGGCAGCAAAATACAAAACTCATCGCCACCATAACGACATATATTGTCTTTTTCATGGAATAATTTCTTCAACCGATCGGCAATATGTGTCAGAACCCGGTCACCAAAGTCATGGCCATATAGATCATTGATCGACTTAAAGTCATCCATATCAATAAACAACAGAGAGAAAACGTGGCTATTCTTATGCACCGAATTAATTAACTGCTCTACACGGTGGATAAAGCTGCGACGATTGACCAAACCGGTAAGGGGATCATAATAAGCAAAAAAAGTTAGCTGCTCTTCCGCTTTTTTCCAATGGCTAATATCCCGAAATACAGCAACATAGTTGATAACCTCATCATTGCTGTCCCGAATCACGTTGATCGATATCTCTTCAGGATATATCTCGCCATTTTTCCGTTTGTTCCAAACTTCTCCCTTCCAGTGGCCACTTGTATTCAAGCTATACCAAAGCGACTGATAATATTCTTTGTCATGAAGGCCCGAAGACAGTACGTTCGGTGTTAAACCCAACAACTCTTTTTCCCGATAACCTGTCGTTTGTTCGAAGGCTCGATTTACGGAAATAATCTTGTTGGCTTTATCAGTGATCAAAATACATTCAGATGTATTATCAAAGACAACCTGAGCGCGACTTAGCTGTCGCCTTGCTTCAACAGTATTCGTGATATCTCGCTGAATACCGGCAATACGAATTGGACAGCCTTTGGCGTCCTTTGCAATCACACTGCCTTTTAGTTTTAACCAGCGCTCATTGCCATCATCAAACTGCGGATAATGCTCTTCGCTCAAGCGAAATTCGAACTGGAATACACTGGTAAAATTTTGCTGGATAAAGCGCTGGAAAAAATTCAGCCCTTCGATACGATCCTCAGAATGGATACAGTCTAGCCACTCAGAAAAATCCCTACCATTTTGCGGTTTTTCCCGGTCAAGAATGCTCCAAAATTTAGGAGAGGTAAAAAACTCGCCGGTAACGAGATCGTACTCCCAAATTCCTTCCTCAACAGAGTTGAATGTCGTATTTAGTTTATGAGATGTTTTGGTCAGTTTTGCTGAAATCTGATAGACATCGGTAACATCATGAACGGTACCACGCATCAACAACGGTTTACCGTTTCTATCACGTGTGACATCAGCGCGTTTCCGTAAATACTTGATTGAACCGTCTGCTAACTGTACCCGGTGAACTAGATTGTAGCTAATTGACTCCGATTCAATAGAACTATTAAGGGTACTGATTACCCACTCTCTATCTTCCGGGTGAATAAATTCAGACAGCAGCTCGAGCGACGGCACTACCGATGTATCCTCAATACCATAAATACGGTAAACCTCTTGGCTCCAGGTAATTGCGCGTGATGTTAAGTCCCAGTGCCAACTGCCCACCTTTGCAACGCGTTGGCCTTCCTCCAGCTCCCACTGTAGTTTCTCTTGTTTCGACAATAATGCTGAATACTTCAATTCCATACCAAGAAAATAGCTGAGCTCATCACACCAGGCCTTCGATTCCTCTGAATGTTCATAATGCTCTTCAAACAAACAGACAATGATACCAACAGGCTCACAGCTCTGGGCAAAAACAGGCACTCCCAAGTAAGCTTCGGCATCTAATTCCTGTAACGCTACATCCTGGGGAAAAAGGGCTATAACATCAGAAGGGTAACAACAAGATAGACTCGTCGTCTTGACCTCCTGACAGGGCGTCCCCAATAGCGAATAAGTAAAGTTATCTTTTAGCTTGCCCGCATCGCGATATGAGAGGGTATTCGCATAATTCTGAGAATCATCAAAGCAACCAATAAAGCAATGCTTGGGTGATAAGTGTTCAAACAGGAGATTAGTGATTTGGTCAAACAACTGATTTCCATGTAAATTTTGTAAAGATTTCTCTATTGTTTTATTCATCACTTGTTTAAGAACACTCTGAACGATAATGCAAGACTAAGAATATTTCCTAGTTATATATGCGAAACGCCTGAGACTTTACAACATGGGTTCTGTTTATTAAAGGAAACTATACAAGTGTTGATGCCATTATCTAAGAATATTGATTGGTATCACTTTATCCCCCTATGGAATTACAGGGCATAGTCAAAAGGCATGCCGTCCCCTAAGGTATGAAAAAACACTTTAGCCAAAAACCCTTATTGTTCACAATCAGGTTAGTTAACAACCTGATCTTTAGGATGAGCAGGAAGCCGGATTGAGATTAATGTCGTTATTGCAAGAAACGCAAAGGAGACCCATAAACAAGCGGCTAAACCTGATATTTGATACAGCCATCCTGACAGAATAGTACCGATAAGGCGCCCCATCGCATTCGCCATATAATAGAAGCCGACATCCAGCGAAACACCATCATCTTTGGCATAACTCACAATTAAGTATGAATGCAGTGATGAGTTCACCGCAAAAACAGCGCCAAAAATAAGCAACCCAGCAACAATCGTAATCTCAGGCTGCCATCCTGTTTGTATTCCAAACGCAACGAGCGCAGTAATCACGGATAGCAAACCGGCCCAGTTCAACGCGGCTTTACCGTCAGGGACAACACCTTTGGCCCTACCGGTGATCCGCGGAGCAAGACCCTGAACAAAACCATAAGCAATCACCCAGAGTGCAAGGAAACCACCAACCCAGGTATGATCCCAACCAAACACCTGCCCCATATAGATAGGTAAGGCAACAACAAACCAGACATCTCGGGCACCAAACAGGAACATACGCGCTGCCGACAAGATATTAATGCTGCTGCTCTTAGAAAAGAGATGAGTAAACTTCACTTTTTTCTTGGCCTTCCCCATGCCCTTTTCAAGCCATGCCAGGCTCATAAACAACACGACAAACAAGACAGAGGCCATCGCAATCACTGCACCTTTAAAACCAATTGTCGCAAGCAGGAGGCCTCCGATAAAAAATCCGGCTCCTTTCAGCGCATTCTTGGAACCAGTTAATATCGCAATCCACTTATAGAGTGCACCTTGCTGGTTATTGGGTACCAACGTTTTAATGGCACTTTTAGCACTCATCTTATTTAAATCTTTGGCAATTCCTGATAATGCCTGTGCCAACATAACCCAAGGAACGGTTAAGTAGGCACTTGGAACGGCCAACATAAACAATGCCACTACCTGCATCGCCAAGCCGATATTCATGGTCCGGTTCAGACCTAGCTTTGCCCCCAACCAGCCACCAACCAAGTTAGTTACCACACCAAAAAACTCATAGAACAAAAACAATGATGCTATCTGCAAAGGACTATAGCCCAACTGATGAAAATGCAGGACGACCAACATTCTCAAGGCACCGTCTGTCACGGTGAAGTTCCAGTAATTGAACGTCACCAACATATACTGACGAACATCTTTAGACAGATTTGAAAAAGCAACTATCATGTCCATTTCTCTTCTTGGTGTGGTCGTTTATCTTCAAGTAAAAAGCAGTTATGCCAGTCCGACTTTACGGATCAGCTCAGAGGTACGGGTTGCGTAACCCATCTCGTTATCATACCAAGCATAAACTTTAACCATGCGGTTGTTTACGACCATAGTCGACAATGCATCGACGACTGTTGAGCGCTGATCACCTTTGTAATCAATCGATACCAGCGGGCGGTCTTCAAAACCAAGAACGCCAGCCAACTCACCTTCTGCTGCCTCTTTTAATAATTTATTAACTTCTTCGGCAGTTGTATCGCGGCTCACATCAAAGATAATATCCGTCAATGATGCATTAGCCAGCGGCACACGTACCGCATGACCGTTAATCTTGCCTTTTAGCTCGGGGAAAATTTCAACGATTGCCGTGGCAGAACCGGTTGTTGTAGGAATCAGACTCATCCCGCATGCGCGAGCTCGACGCAGATCTTTATGCGGCGCATCCAGAATTGTCTGGGTATTTGTCAGGTCATGAATGGTAGTAAATGAAGACTGCTCGATACCCAATTTCTCGTGGATCACCTTAACCACGGGTGCGATACAGTTTGTGGTACAGGACGCGGCCGTAACTATGCGATGTTTTTCAGCATCAAACAGATGATCGTTAACACCGACAACCACATTCAGCACTCCCTCCTCTTTTACCGGAGCAGAAACGACAACACGCTTAACGCCCTGATCGAGGTATTTCTGCAATAATGATGTTTTACGATGAACGCCTGTCGCCTCCAGCACCACGTCACAACCAGACCAATCTACCGCACCAATATCACGCTCTTTGGTACAACGGATACTGTGATCACCAATTACAATAGAGTTGCCGTCGGTTTTCACCTCGTGATGCCAACGACCTTGTACCGAGTCAAACTCTAGCAGGTGTCCCAGTGTATGGGCATCACCAGCAACATCATTGATCTGAACAACTTCGATTTCAGCCCAATCATAAGCAGCACGTAACGCCAGACGGCCAATACGACCAAAACCATTGATACCTACTTTAATTGCCATTGTTACTGTCCTTTTTTGAGAGTACTAGTTTGATACTGCTACAAGCAATATAGCCCAAAGCAACATATGGTAAATCATATATATGATTTTTCAAATATAGTAGCCACATCTAGTTCCGCTGGCTAGATCTTTTTTAGAAGAAATACCAAGATCAGCAATCTAAATGGCACCGACGACTTACCACTGCCTCAAAGGGGAATATGTGGTAGGCCTGCATGGGGAGATAACAAGCCCCACCAAGGTGGGGCTGAGATAGGGAAGTACTAGAAAGCAGTATGTGGCTGATTACTTATACTGCTTGATATAGTCGATATGTGCCTGACGCGTAAAGGCGCCCGGACGCAATGCCTGAATTTGTTCAATCGCACTATCTAGCCCGATACCGCGATCAAGCATAATACGAGCCGCTATCAAGCCTGTTCGGCCCGAGCCCCCCATACAGTGAACGACTAGCACCTCGCCATTATCAAGCATCGCCTGTACCGCTTTGTTTGCCTGTGGCCAACTCGCATTAAATTCATCGCCAGGCGCACAATCATCCTCGATTGGTAGATGAAACCACTTCAGTTCTAAAGCTTTGCATTGCTCCGCCAACTGATTCAAGCCTTCATCCGGTAGGTCACCCATTTCTAATGCTGTTAGTACAGCCGTTGCTCCGGCATCTTTTAATTGCATCAGTGAATCTTGCAGATTAGCCCCTTTGGTTCCTGGGCACGGTGTAAGTAGTAATTTCGCGCCACCAGCTAAAGGTAACGTCCAAAATGGATGTGCATTAGACATATTGCATTCCTAATCATTGAATAGATAACTGTTTGATGATTCAAGCACCAATCTGGCTGTGTGTTTTTAAGCTAAATCCAGGTTTCTTTCGATCTTTGATTTGAGTTAATTTTAGTTTTTCCTGATTGATCATACCTGGGTTGCCGTTTCTTACCGTTGCTAACGTATGACGAATCCATACCGGAAGTTGCTCTGCCAAGCGATAGAAAATCCATAGCCCCTCACGTTGATCCTGAAGAACTCCGCCATCTCGCAGAAGGGCAAGGTGACGAGAGACTTTCGGCTGGCTCACGTCCAGTATCTTGGTGAGATCTCCAACGGTAAGTGCCTGCTCATCCTCAATTAGCATTAAAATTCGAAGTCGCAGCGGATCGCTCATAATTTTGAAGAGCTCAACCGGTCCGACAACATTATGCTGGTTTTCCCCGTTAAGCATTAAGAACAATGCAATTCGAGTTTGTAGGCCATCAAAGGTGTCACGAAAACCTTCTACCCCTTCCATTGGCTTGGGATCTTTAAAGTCCCAATGAATAAGGGCATCAGAATCCGCAAACAGAGCACATTCATTGCTGGCTTTATCGCACAAGGTAATCACAACATCGAAATGTTGATCATGAATATCAATAGCTGACAAACTCTGCAAATTATCAGCACATACACCGTGCTCAGCCAATACTTGATAGACTCGCGGATCGACATCTTCCGGCTTCATACCAGCACTCATCACCTGATACTGATCGCTCGCCATATGACGCATTAATGCTTCGGCAAGCTGTGATCGGGCAGAATTTCCCGTACAAAGAAAGAGAATGTTCTTCTTCATGATCTTCTCGATAATTATTAAACTACCGCCAGTATATATGACCACCTATATATAACAATATCCATATATAAATATTATAACCAGCCGGAATGAAGATGCGGAAAGAGTCATTCAGCGCCCCATTGAACGAGGCGCCAGTGATGTGAATATCTAGGTTAGTTCATCATGATTTTCGGCCGAATTTGACAATACCCACTGCTCGACTTTTCCCGTGACCTGCGGGTGTGTCAACAAATCCAGATGGTTAATACCCACTCCAACCCACTTGTTTTCCTCGGGGTAATTCAAAGCGCGCTGCTCAGCAGTTGATTCACCTAACGCACTGGAAACCGGTACCAAGCCATCACCCAGCTTCAGGTTATTCTCATCATTTGGGTTTTGTCCGAGGCAAGTCGCAACCGCACAACAAACCACTCCTTGGGGCAGCAGCGGACGTGCCAACACAGTATGGGCATCTCCTTCCCCTAGATCCCAGTCTCCATGGCGGACAAAGCCCCTGCTCAAATCCTTCGTTCCGCTACTACGGAATTCAGACAATTTGGTTAGCATCTTCAAATATGGAGCTTCGGCAACCCTGTTATCAATCCAACAGGCCAACTGGGCTAATGGCGCACCATTATGCGGAGTACCAAGGGTAATAAAGGTCCGAAGAGTGGACAACCAGCTGAGTTCATGTAGCTGGGCATAATAACAAGCACTGCGGGTGACCAGCCCCCCCATACTGTGGCCAATTATCACCAGCTCCTTCACTTTGCACGGCCAAGCGGCAATAAGCTGTTCCAACATTAATGCAAATTCCTCACCGTTAGCGGAAATATGCAGGCCGGTATTGTAGCGTAGGTAGATCGGGGTATAACCATATTTTGCCAGACTACGGCCATGATCATGATCCTTCCGCTTCCACTGGACATCATTCATACACCAGCCATGAACACACACAACGATACGATCATTACACTCAGGCAATTGTTGGCTTAGCGTGTCGGCTTCAAGGCTCAAGGTCTGTTGCTGATCTCGAATGGCCATCTCCTGTTTTAAGCGACTATCACGCTGAACCAGGTAATCCCCTAATATGCCATTCAATGTGGCAATGACTGCCTCACTCTGGACTGGCGGTAGGCCGTGTTCGATGAAGTCGCCAAGCTTCTCCTTAGCCACCACCCTATTTTCAGACACTTTTGACGATAGCTCATCCATTAGTGTCTGAAATTTCTGACTCAGGTTATTCCTAGAAATCATACTTCACCTTTGTTAAGCCATCTTTATTAACCATCATTGATTAGCTAAAAAATGAAATCAAGCGATTCTACTAGAGAAGAGTCTGTTTTTTTATATTGAGAAATAGGAAGTGTTAATTATGTAGAATAAAAGAAGGAGAAAAAATATAACCATAAAAAATGCAAAACAAGTATGGCAATAAAAATTAGAAAAATCACTCTAATTTCCATTTAATTAAAAAATAATTTCAGGCTATATATGTACAGCCTGAAATTATGATGATGAATTATATCTCTTCGACAGCTAGTAGCTCTTCATTTAAAGACTTCTTTATATAGTCTTCCAAAATCATATCTGACGCTTTCTCTGCAATCATTATTGTTGGTGCATTAGTATTACCGCCAATTAACGTCGGCATAATTGAAGCGTCTACCACTCGTAAACCTGTAACACCTCTCACTCTTAGCCGAGAATCAACGACAGCCATTTTATCTCCCCCCATTTTGCAGGTACCTACCGGGTGATAAATGGACTCCGCTTTGCGGCGGATAAATGCTTCAAGCTCCTCGTCAGATTGGACGTCCTTGCCCGGAAATACCTCAACACCGCGAAAGCGGTCAAACGCAGGCTGCTTTAAGATCTCACGGGACAGCTTAATACCTCTCACCATAATACGAATGTCATCTTCGTTATCGAGATAGTTCGCCTTGATGATCACTGGCGTGGTCGGATCATTATCCCTTAGAGCTAACCGCCCGCGGCTTTTAGGGCGCAGATTACAAGCATGAAGTGAGTAACCATGCCTGACTGTCTGCCATAAATTCAGGCCATGATTATCAAGAAAACAAGGGGAAAAATGAAACTGAACATCCGGTACTGGTAAGTCCGGCGAACTTTTCACAAAACCGCCAGCCTCAGCGATATTACTGGTAAAATTTCCTTTTCTAAACAACACATAATCGACGAGCCCTTTTAGAGATCGTAACAAGGCTATGGGTGAAATTCCAACTGAGTGAAAGGTACGCTCACGGGTTACAGCCAGCACATCAAGGTGATCCTGCATATTCTCTCCGACACCGGGAAGATCGCACACAATAGGGATGTTGTGT
>Ga0209272_10001853_pt1 | contig 12658 bp, 7 predicted proteins | sample tdDd002_FD_187125 | JGI IMG/M metagenome (GOLD analysis project Ga0209272, IMG submission 187125) | Marine sediment microbial communities from the Atlantic coast under amendment with organic carbon and nitrate - tdDd00.2 (SPAdes)... | ecosystem: Environmental > Aquatic > Marine > Coastal >... | reverse complement strand
AGGTCATATTCTTAATTGAACGGGGATTTGTACCTGAAAAACAAAGCTTAACCGTACCATTTACCATTCACGGTAACTGGCAAACCGCCTCACTTGCCACCTATACTTCTAACTCTCGTCCCGTATCTCCGGGTAAGATAAAGGGATTAGGTAAAAGCTTGACCGCGGCGCCTATTGCTAACTTGGATGCCTTGGCCATCACGGCGCTCAAAGAGGAGCTCCCCGCCGCACTCATTCGTCAGGCTGCGCGAGTTTATGCAAAATCAGAGATGGCCAGAAGTGTAGAAAGTAACTCGAAGAAACGTAATAACGAAACAGATATCGGTGTCATTGCGATGCAGATTTTTAATGTCATCACAGAGCAGGCTGACAGGCGTAGCTGGCTTACGCTTCCTAAGCAGGCTCAGATAGCAAGAACTTATCTCAATAGTGGCAGTTATTCGGTTCAGCTGGACAACGGAACACCCGCTCAGATAGAGGTAAAAAGCGGAAGGACGACACTGGTTTGGGCAGTAGATACTGGAAATTACACACGTTTTTATTCAATAATCATCTAATAAACATTTAATGGAATTCACTATGAAACATTTCAAACTAATTTTTATGCTAGCTGTAGCCATTGGTCTGGCAGGTTGCCAATCTAAAGTCGAATACGGTGATGCCACTGAAGTGGAAACCGTTAATGAAAACTTCGGCTCAAGCGACCTTCAGGCTATCGCAGCTAAGATGGTCGACAGTATGTTGACCTTCCCGCCGGTTATGGTTTTGACTGCCAACGATCGTCCAATCATGTTTGTCGATAAGATTAAGAACAAGACTTCTGAGCATATCGACACCGAATCGGTCACCGACTCCATCAGTAATAAACTACTACGCTCGGGTAAGTTCCGCTTTATCGATATGACAAAAGTTGATGCGGTACGTAAGCAGCTGGATTATCAAAATAACGCCGGCATGGTAGACCCATCGACAGCGATCAGCTTCGGCCGTCAAATCGGTGCTCAGTATATGCTCTATGGCAACCTGTCCAGCATAGTTAAGCAAGATGGCAGCACCAAAGATGTCTACTACAAGATGACCATGCGCCTGATGGATCTCGAAACCGGCCTTATCGAATGGTCTGATGAGAAAGAGATCCGTAAAGTAAAGTCTAAGTCTTTCTTAGGTTTATGACCTTTAAAGTTTAATCGGTAGGATTCATCGCCGTGAGACTCACAAGATCTTTTTAAAATGCCGGTCAGCCCCTGACTGGCATTTTTGTTTTTTGCTAACAAGCAGCAACTCCCGGCAAGCCTATCGCACATCATGTAAAAATACGTTAGTGTATCGGGCATAAAAATAATAAGCCTAAGGATCTATGCTGTGAATCTGCTGCGTGTCTGTTTACTCTCATTGCTCTCCCTCTCTATTATCTCCTGCAGTAGCACGGAAAATTCACAATCAGAGCACCGCGAAACAAACACCTATATCAGCCAGCAGCAGGCTCAATCCCGCTCAGAAAGAGTCTCCGAGGTGAGTTACCAGCTGGATTTCACCTTAACCGGTCAGAGTGAATTTAGCGGCGTAACAAGCGTCAATTTCACCCTGTCTGATACAGACTCCCCCCTGACCTTAGATCTCAATCAGGCCACAGTGAAAAGCTTTATCATCAACGGTCATAAGATCTATCCAAGGTACAATGGTAATTACTTCACCTTGAACCCCGGCCTGTTAATCTCAGGCAGCAACACCATAGAGGTAGCTTACACCCGAAAGCACAGCACTAATGGCGAAGGGTTGCACCGCTTTGTCGATCCTATCGATGAAAAGGTCTATCTCTACTCTCATTTCGAGCCCGCTGCCGCGCAGCAGATGTTTGCTCTGTTCGATCAACCCGACCTGAAAGCCAGCTATCAGCTCACCGTCACCGCCCCTAAGGAGTGGCTCGTCATCAGCGCCATGAAAGAGCAGAGCATAACGGCGACGGGAGAGAGTAATCGCTGGCATTTTCCGGCCAGTCCAAAACTGAGTCCCTATAATTTTTCGCTGCATGCCGGTCCATACCATGTGTGGCAAGATAACAGTGGTAAGTACCCACTCCGCCTCTTCGCTCGTCAATCGGTCGCAGAGCAGGTCACTGCCGAAGATTGGTTTACCTACACCCAACAGGGACTGACCTTCTTCGACGATTATTTCGCCATCCCCTACCCCTTTAATAAGTACGATCAGCTGCTGGTGCCGGACTTTCTCTACGGCGCCATGGAAAATGCTGCCGCCGTGACCTTCAGTGAAAATTATTTCCTGCATAAGAATAAGATGACCTTAGCTCAAAAGCAGAGCCTGGCCGGTGTCATCATGCACGAGATGGCACACCAATGGTTTGGCAACCTGGTCACCATGAAGTGGTGGAATGGTTTATGGCTCAACGAGAGCTTCGCCTCTTTCATGGCGACACTCGCCACCGCCGAGGCCACAGAATTTACCCATGCATGGCGAAGCTTCTACGCCAAGGGAAAGCAGAAAGCCTATGAACTGGATAGCCGGATCACGACGCACCCTATCGAAGTACCGGTACCCACTTCTGGCAACGCCTTCGATAATATCGATGCTATTACCTATCAAAAAGGTGCATCTGTATTGGTGCAGCTTAACCACCTTTTGGGTGCAGAGGTGTTTAAACAGGGTGTACAACACTACCTGAAACAATACAGCTATCAGAATGCGGAGCTACAAGATTTTATTACCAGCCTGGGAAGCGTGGCTAAACGTGACCTCAGGGACTGGAGCGATGAGTGGCTCAACCATAGTGGGGTGAATACGATAAAGGCCGAATATAGCTGTGAAGCAAACCGCATCACCTCCTTCGCCCTGCTGCAGTTTCCCGCAAGTGACAAGTTGCCAAATTTAAGAGAACAGAGGATAAAGCTGGGCCTCTTTACCAAAGGACGCCGAGAGCTTCATCGAAACGTTACAGTCCCCGTAACTTATAAAGGAGCGAGGACCGAAGTTAAGCGACTCATAGGCTCCCGATGCCCGGATCTCGTATACCCCAACTATCAGGACTGGGGCTATGTAAAAGTCATTCTCGATGACAAATCATTCGAAACCGCCAGACAAGATCTCAACATGATGAAAGATCCCATGCTGAGATCTATGCTATGGCAAAGCCTTTGGGACAGCGTGACCAGCGGTGTGCTGCCGCTGGATAAGTATCTGGGCACGGTATTTATCAACCTCCCGCACGAGCAAGATTACATTATCTTAGGGCAGGTGTTAGCCACCCTCTATCAGAGTAAATCATACCTGGAACAGATGCTTCCAATCCATCAAAGTTACACTAATAAAGCCCTCAAAGGCCTGGCGCAGATGAGCCTCAGAAACACCATGGTCAATAACGAAAGTAGTGACTTTCAGCGCCGTTGGTTCGATGCATATATCCAGTTCTCACGTACCCCGCGAGCCTTAGATCATCTTGAGCAGTTATTGAAAGGTCAAGCATCGATCCGGGGACTAACACTGGATCAAGACACACGATGGAAGATCATCACCCAACTCAACCGTTACGACCATAGCGGCAGTCGAAAGCTGCTTGAGGCTGAACAAAAAGCAGATCAGAGTGACTCAGGAGAGAAGGCGGCTATTGGTGCGCTGGTATCAAGGCCCGAAGCCGGCATTAAACGCCAATGGCTTTACCGTATTGAACATGAGAGTACCTTGCCTTTCTCTAAACTGAGAACCGCCATGTCTCACCTTTACCCATCTGAACAGAAAATGCTGAGCGCCGCCACTTCTGAGCAGAGATTAGCCGGCTTAACAGAGGTAGACGCTGATAAAGACCCTGTTTTTATGCGAAGCTATGCTGCAACCCTTATCCCGACTCAATGTGACCATGCTGGCATAGCCCTGTTACAGAGAGCTATCGATGGGCATACGCAGCTATCTATGGGGACAAGGCGAGCGCTGTTAGAAGCGCATCAGGAGGAGCGTCGCTGCGTAACCATCAAAGAAAAGCTATTGCACTAGGACCTGTTTATTTTTCTAGCTTGAGTTTAGCGTATAAGGTGATAAAGTCGCAAAATTCACTATATTGTTACGATAACAAGTATATTTTGACCGACTAAAATGTGTAATCAGCTGATATAAAACACTATTAATTATTGGCACAGAGTTTGTATCGTACTGTGTATTAAGTCATTTAAGTTCGATTATATTTGTATTATAAAGACAGAAAAATAAGGAAATCAGGATTATGGGTCCATTTGAAGTCATGGCCATCGCCATTGTCGCAGTTTTTGGCGTTAAGGCTTATAAAGAGTTTAATCATAGAAAAACCAGCGTCGATACCAGCGAGGTCGATGCATTAAAAGCTGAACTGGTTAAATTGCAGGAAAGAGTGGCGACCCTAGAAACCATAGTCACAGATAAGTCTTACCAGCTAGGTGAGCAGATAGACAGATTATAAACATCTAAGTATAAGATATAATTCTAAAAAAGTTCATTTCGCCCCAAAATAAAAGGCCATCACCTAAGGTGATGGCCTGATAAAAGCGTTAAGCACTCGCTATAAACATCAACTTTAAAAGCACTTTTTACCGATTGCTATTAAACGAACAGGTGCTTAATGTTTTTCAGATCGCCCTTACCTTCCGCCAGCTCTTCCACAGAGAGCCCAGAAACTTCATGAGGGAAGACTAACCACTCTTCAGACTCATGGATGTAATAGTCAGGTTTTAGCGGTACAGAAGTATTTTTCGGCTTGTAATACGGGCAGGCAATACGCACATCTTTAGGCATATTGAAGCGCATCAACTCAGCCAGTTTCTCTTTGAGCGCGTGGACACTACGGCCGGAATCGAAAACATCATCGACAATCAAGAGTCCATCGCCAGCATTCGCATTTTCGACGATATAGTGCAAACCGTGAACCTTGATCTGTTTACTCTGCTGGTTGATGCCGTAGTAAGAGGAGGTGCGAACCGCGATATGATCCGTTTCAATCTCCTTGAAATCGAAGTATTCCTGTACTGCAATGCCTATCGGAGCGCCGCCGCGCCAGATACCGACAATAAACTGCGGACGAAAACCGCTTTCATAAACTTGCGCCGCTAAGCGAAATGAATCTTCAAGCAACTCTTGTGCTGTAATAAAGCATTTTTCCGACATCAGACCGTCCCCATCTTGTTATATTAGGTCAAATTGGCAGGCGATAGCGGACATTCCAAAGACGGAATGTACCGCAAAATAACCAGTTAGAAAATAAACAGGTTAAAGTGTAGGCACCGACCAGATTTTGGAGGCAAATTTTATACTAAAAGTGAGTTTTGTGCTGCAAATAAAATGAAAACTTAGACACGCGGCGGTATTTTCCACTTAAACCCAGCCCCTATATAAGTCCCTGTATGAGCCCCTGTATAAGTCCCGGTATGAGCCCCTATAGATCCCCACACCTTTCCATCCATGGAGATGATGGGGTAACTAAAGTGAAAACAGGTCCCTGTACAAACCCCACATCTTTCCATCCATGTAGATGGTGGGATAACTAAAGTGAAAACAGGTCCCTGCATAGAAAAGCCACCCAAAGGGTGGCTGATTAGGATAGTGTTAACCTGCTAATTTGATTAACTGGCAGCGACTATCTGTGATGAGCCAATCTGGCTGACAGCACTAAATTGCTTATCCATATCTTCACTAAACTCCGTCGATAAGATGGTATCGACATAATGCCAATCACTTCGCACTTTTTCGGCTGTAAAAGTTAACACCATAAAGCCGCGATCACGCAGGTTAGTGTACTTAAGCCCATCAACCATCTGAGTCACTCCGGCCTCAGTCACCGCCTGTTGATCTTGCGGGATCCCCAGATAATACTCCAACCCGGGTGAGGAGACAGAGCTGGTCGCAAATTCGACGCCAACGGCATCGCCTGCTGCGTCGGTCAGCTCATTAGCCCAGGCATTATGGGTATCACCCGCTATCACGACAAGGTTTAACGCCTTAGACTTGGCCGTGGCTAAGATAACCTCTCGCTCATAGGCATAACCGTCCCAGGCATCTAAGTTATAAGGCACATTCGGCATCTGTAGCAATGCCATCGCCTCAGGTGTTAGCTTATGCTGATTACCGATAAGAAAACTGTACTCGCTGGCGGTTAAACTTGGATCGTTAGCCTCAGCCCGTGCTGCCAGCTGAGCGATAGCTCCCAATTCGGCATACTCGGCAATGCTCAACTTCTGCATCGCGATCGCTGCCGGCAGTAGCATCTTGCCCATCAACACCTGCTGGCCCAGCAGTTGCCACTTACCTGTCGCGGTTAACAGGCTTCCCTGTAACCATTGCAGCTGCTCCGCCCCCAACATTGAGCGTTCGGTACTGGTCACATCGGAGGTAAACTTCGCACTATCCATGGCCTGAGTGGCCGGATCGATATAGTCGACATAGTCCAAAGGCTTATCTCTGGCTAACACACGAGTATCTAGCATATGCAGATCTACCAGATCGCCAAAACTGAACGAACGGTAGATCTCCTCGTGGTTACCTTCTCGCCACGGACGAATGGGTAACCATTCGAAATAGGCTTGCAGCGCCCCAATTTTACGGTCGGCAAAATCCCCTTCGCCTTCGTTATGATTCTCGGCGCCATCGGACCAGGCATCGTTAGCAATCTCATGATCGTCCCACACGGTAATAAACGGCACCTTAGCATGCAATTTTTGCAAGCTGCCATCGCCACGATACTGGCCATAACGAGTGCGATAATCACTTAAGCTAAATAGCTCGCCTTCTGGCAGCACTTCACGGCCCAGCTCGGCTGCATTCTCACTGGCATACTCACCGCGGGCATATTCATAGATATAATCGCCAAGGTGGAGCACCGCATCCAGCTCCTCTTGCTGAGCTGCGAGCTCATAAGCATTGAAGTGACCGGCTGGAAAGTTAGCACATGACATCACCGCCAGCTTAACCGAGTCCACGGCGCCTTGAGGTAAGGTGCGGGTCATCCCCGTTTCGGTGACAACTCCTCCCGAGGAGAAGCGGTAGTAATAACGGCTCCCCATCGCCAAGCCTATGGCATCGACTTTAACGGTATAATCACGCTCTGCCGTGGTCGTGGTTTCACCATTTGTCACCAGATCGGTAAAGCCTTCGTCGGTAGCCACCTCCCAAGCCACTTTCACCTCACCTTCTACCTGTGGTGTCACCCGGGTCCAGAGAATGATGGCACTATGACTGGGATCACCACTGGCAATACCGTGTAGAAAACTGACCTGGCTAACATTAGTATCATCATCGCTGCTACTGCACCCCATAAGACCATATGACACGACTGCGGCGCCTACACCTTTGGCCGATATTGCTAAAAAATCCCTACGAGAAAAAGACCGTTTCATTATTATTATTCCTTTATTTTTAATATCACTTGTAGTGGTAAGAGGTCTAACTTGCACCCATTTTGTAACACTCAGATGACATTTTCGCTACAAATAAATTATCTAAAAAAATAATGCCGATAAAATTGTCTAATAAATACTTGGAATTAAGGCTATATTGACAGTAGCGAATCGATGAACTGTCAATGGAGTAATAACGATGAAAGTAAGTGATATTATGAGCACACAAGTGGTCTGCATTAGTCATAAGGCCAGTTTAAAAGATGCCCATGAACTGATGCAGAGTCGAGGCGTACGCCATCTGCCTGTAATATCAGAATTTTGATCGACACTCGTTGGGATCCTGACACACAAGAAAATGATCAGCACAGTGATGGCCATGATGCATAAATATGGTGGCAATGCCTTAGACAGAAAAGAGCGGGGACAACTCGTTGAAGACTTAATGGATACCGAATTTCAAAAACTTACCGATGACGAACCCCTCACCATCGTCGTAGAATATTTTATCGAGAACAAGCTAGGCTGCCTTCCCGTGGTTGACACTCAGGGAAAAATCGAAGGGATTGTGACCTCATCAGACTTCGTCAAGCTATGTGCAAGCTTATTGAACAAGTGAAACCCTCAATTCGCGATGACTTGTTACCTCTCGGCCAGTCTGGTTCTAAATGATCCAGCCCTAAAACAGGTTGACAAAAAAGGGGCTGAAATCAGCCCCTTTTTGTTATTGTAGCTTAGCCATACTTGTAGCTTAACCCTAGTTAGCCACGAGTACACTCTTCAAGCAGATAGGCCAGATGACGATAAGGGACGCCGCTGTGTTGAGTCAGGCCAACTTCACACATACGGTTAGCGTAATAACCCTCCTTCACATCTACCGGGATCAGCTTCTTGATGTTACGCAGTGCGCTGGCATTGATCTCTGGCTTGTAGAGCCCTTTTTCACCCGCATACCCGCAACACTCGATCCCCGCCGGTCGAATCACCTGACCACAACAAGCATCTGCGATTGCGGTCATCTTAGGTTCAACCTTCATGGTTCTGGCGCTACAGCCAAGATGCAGAGCGGCATGAGACTTCTTCTTAATGGTCAATTTAGGCAGTAATTTGTCATGCATAAATTCAACCAGATCCACAATCTCCACCTTCTCAGTCAATGCTTTATCACCGCCTAAGGTTCGCTTGGTACATGACAGTGCATCGATTATGACCGGGAACTTGCCGCCTTGTGTCATAGCTGCAACAGCCTGGATCAACTCCAGACGCTTCGCATCGGCATTCTTAAAGTCTCCCTTAGACTCCCACATCTGGCCACAACAGAGATCTCGGGTCTTCTGCGGCGTAATAACGTTATAACCCGCTCGCTCAAGTAACGTCACCACGACTTCAGGCAGAGGTCGCTTATCGGTATCGACAGGCGTAGGCCCGAAAGTACGTCCACCACAAGCCGGGAAGTAGACCACAGTTTCCTGTCCGGGCTTAGCTGCTGAAACTTTAGGTAACTTGCCACCTTTAGGAAAATCCGGATTCCAGTACGGCACTTCGCTGCTCACCATACGGCCCGCTTTCATCATGGCTCCTGTTATGCCGTCACCGGTGATCTTATGGATCACACCCAACATATCGAAACCGGTACTGATAACGCCATTGACTGCGCCAAAGTGATTAGCCTGAAAATCGAGGAACTTTTGCTGGCCACTACTGATGGATGGTGCCCTGAGTTTACGCACCAACTGACCCATCTTATTATCGACCGGGCAAGCTATGGTACAGAGCTGACAGGCAGCACAAGTGTCGATAACATCATATTTAGCGGCGGCGCGCATTTCATCGGCGGCCTGTTGCTCACCAACTTGCTCCAACCGGGCAATCTCACGCAATGTTGCAATACGTTGACGTGGGGTGAAGTTAAGCGCCGAGGTAGGACAGGTCTTCTCACAGAAACCACACTCAAGACACTTATCGACAAAATCATCGACCACCGGGCAGGGCTTAATGTCTTTAACATGGATTTTGGGATCATCATTTAAGATAACACCCGGGTTCAGGATCCCCTGAGGATCAAATAACTGCTTGATGCTCTTCATCAGAGTATAAGCATCCTTCCCCCACTCCATCTCAACATATGGTGCGACCGCTCGACCGGTACCATGCTCTGCTTTCATCGAGCCGTCGTACTTGCTAATCACCATTTTGGCAATTTCGTCCATAAAGGCATGGAAATTGTCGATATCAGCCTGAGTCGAGAACCTTGGCGTGATGATAAAGTGGAAGTTACCGGCTAGCGCGTGGCCATAGATGCAGCCTTCCGGATAACCGAATTTGTGCATTAGCGCGGTGATATCACTCGCGGCGGTGGCCAGATGTTCAAGCTCAAATGCCACGTCTTCGATAATAACCGACGTGCCCTTAGGGCGCTCACCCGCAACGATAGGGAACAACCCCTTGCGCATCGCCCAATATTCGCCATAGACCGCAGCATCGCTGGTAAAGCTGATCGGACGCAGAAAATCAAATCCTTCAAGCTTAGTGATCACATCCCGGGTGTGCAGATCCAAAGTATCGGCGTCATCGGCACGGGACTCGATCAGCAAAATAGCTGACTGAGCTGGCAATTCAGATAACCAGTCAGGCATACCGGGTTTGCCGGTAACGGCCTTGATGGATGGCCAGTCGAGTAGTTCGGCTGCCGCGACACTCTCGCCATTGATCAATGGAATAGAGCGGGCCGCATCTTCCATGTTGTGGAAAACGGCCAGAGCTGACGCCTTAAACCTGGCTTCATTAACTGTGTGGTAGGTCACCTCGTCGATAAAGGCCAGGGTGCCTTCCATGCCGACCATAAGGTGATTGATGATGTCAAAGGGGTCGCTGAAATCGACTAAGGCATTGATACCGTAACCAGTTGTGTTCTTGATAGAAAATTTCTTACGAATTCTGTCGGCAAGCTCAAGGTTATGGCGCGTCTTATGAGACAGTTGATACACCTCTTCAAGCAGTTTTGCATGGGACTTGGCGAATGCGACCTTAGATTTTTTACACCCCGTATCGAGCTCAGTACCATCGGCGAACAGCAACTTGGCCGACGCTATCGTCTGGTAACTGTTTTGCGCGGTACCACAGCACATACCTGAGGCGTTATTCGCCACCATTCCACCAACCATGGCCGAGCCAATCGTCGCCGGGTCCGGACCAATTTTACGGTTAAGCGGCGCTAATGCTGCGTTGGCATCGGAACCTATAACTGCAGATCCAAGAGTGATCTTTCTGGCATCGTCGCTGACTTCTATCTTTCTGAAACCGTCATGACCCAGAATAAGCAAAATACCTTCACCGATAGCCTGACCGGCCAGACTTGTGCCTGCGGCGCGGAATGTCACAGGTGCATTATGCTCACGGGCAACGGCTAGAGTACGTTTAACTTCATCCATGTTCTCGGCATGAACAACGACTTCAGGAACAATTCTGAAATAACTGGCATCCGTAGACCAAGCAAAGCGGCGAACATACTCATCCGTCACAGGTTTGTCACCCAGTTGCTTACGTAAATCACTGACTACAGCTTTATAATTTATCGACATTTGACACATCTCTTTATTCGCTATGATTAAGAGCAGTCAGAGCCTAAATGTGGCTCTGACTGATTGAGTATTACTTTTTAGAAGCCGCCCCATAGGAAGGCTATGGTGCCCGCAGTCATCGCGTAGGCTAGTGCTACCGGCATAGTCTTACGAATAATTTCTGATTCTCTTCCCGCCATACCTACTACGGTGGCGGCGGCAACGACGTTCATCACACACATCATGTTACCGGCGTTGGCGCCAATTCCCTGTAGTGCCAGTACCATAGCTTGGTTCATGCCAATGCTGTCGGCGACGCTGTACTGCAGGCCTGAGAACATCATATTGGAGAAGGTGGCGCTTCCAGACAGGAAGGCACCGAAGATCCCGACTATAGGTGCAACCCAGGACCATACCGCGCCCATGCTGCCTGCCAGGGTATCAGCCAGAGCAACAGGCATAGAAGCCAGCCCGGAACCGTTGGTGCCCGAGTTCAGGAAGATCTTCACCATAGGAACTGAAGCACCCAACGAAATGATGGTTGGCACCATAGAGCGGCACGAAACGGTCACTGACTCTTTAATGGCTTTCCTGTTCATTCTGAACAGGAAGAAACCTAAGATACACACGGCTACGAAGAAGGCGCCTGGTGCATACAGGGTCTTGAATCCGGCACCCAGCTCGGTACCCAGCAGGCCGGTCCACTTAACGTTGAAACTCAACAACCATGATTTTAGCGGGCCAATAACACGAGAGAGCACCAACAAGGCCGCCATGATGATATAGGGAGTCCAGGCGGCAAGTTGAGAGAACTGTGTTTTTTCTTCTACCTTGCCAGCTCTATAGGACGGTGCTTCGGCAAAATCGTTCCAGGGAGTCTCAGGTAACAGGTAGCCTTTCTTGGCAACCGGGATAACAATAGCCATACCAACCAGAGCACCGATAACCGATGGGAACTCGGGGCCGGCAACGAAGTTGATGATCCAGGCCGGAATCGTGAAGGCCAGACCCGCAAACAGGGCAAACTTCCAGATGGCAAAGCCTTCGGCGAATGACTTGTTACGACCGAAGAAGCCGGTCAGCAAGGACACCATGACCAGCGGGATAAGCGTACCGGTCACCATATCAATGGTGATCATATGCATTGCGATGAACTGGGCATAATCGGCAAAGTTGCCACCATGCTGAGCAATCTGTTCTGCGGCCATGTTGACGCCGCCGGACGTTAGCCCCTGTTCCATACCGAAGAGTACCGGCAGACCGATAGCACCGAAAGATACAGACGCAGAGTCGGCAATCAGTGCGACAACCGCTGCGGCGATTGGTGGAATGCCCAATAACACTAACAGAGGTGCGCCGATAGCAGCCGGTGTACCAAAGCCGGCACTACCTTCGATGAATGAGCCAAACAACCAACAGATGATGATGACCTGGACGCGGGCATCGGCACTGATATTGGTAAACCCGGCTCGAATGGTATCCATCGCACCGGAATACTTCAGGGTATTAAGCAGGAACACGGCACCGAAGATGATACTCAATGGTGTTAATGCGGCAAGCAAGCCTTCGACGACGGAGGCCGCCAAAAAGGTCGTATCCATCTGCCAGACAAACACGGCCGCCAAGCCGGTTAATATTGCAGAGATGGGCATAGCCCGTGATGCGGGCATCTTCAGCAATACTAAAAATAGCATTACGCTGATCACCGGCGTTAAACTTGCGAGTAGTTGA
>Ga0209272_10001851_pt1 | contig 12661 bp, 10 predicted proteins | sample tdDd002_FD_187125 | JGI IMG/M metagenome (GOLD analysis project Ga0209272, IMG submission 187125) | Marine sediment microbial communities from the Atlantic coast under amendment with organic carbon and nitrate - tdDd00.2 (SPAdes)... | ecosystem: Environmental > Aquatic > Marine > Coastal >... | reverse complement strand
GTGATAACTCTGCATTGCAGCTTATAATATTCATTGACAAAACAACAACTAGTATTATCATATTAACTTTTTTCATCAAATCTCCCTTCAAAATCTATTACACATAACGGAAGCGCATCTGAGATACCTTCGAACTTACAGCCTTTGCTCATGTCAGGCTCGCCCTGACTAATGCAATGGCGACTCGGTTAGTGAGAGGGTTTGTCCATAATAACAATATCATGAATCTTCTTTTCCAAAGCTAACTAATCACGTCACTCACCTGTGGACCTCTGCTCAGATGTAGTGTTAGCTGATGTTTATTTGTTAAATTAACTTGGATTCGATATAACTCATAAGTAATTGGAATGAAGCTTCCCCTATTTTTTCTGCGCTTTTCCTTAAGAATTTTTTTAACTTACTGCCTGCAACCATTTTTTCAATTTTAGCAATATTAGGATCATTTATCTCGTTTAAACTATCAACTAACTCTCTTTTCTCAAAATTATTATTTAGTTTATGAATGCATTCCAAGAGATTTGCATCATTTTCATTATGAATTATATTACCTTCCAATCGATTAATTATGGTTAAGTTCTGTACAACTGCATTCTCAGGCAAGTTAAAGTTGCTATCTCTAAAATCTCTAAGAAGTTTTGAACTCTCAATTTCATCAGAATCATCTACTTCATACTCTAATATTTTATTTTCTACTAAGTAATCCAAATCCAATAATTTTCTCCGCATCTCATATTTGATATCAGTTAAAATTCTACGTGCTTCAATATTTAGAATCCTTGCAAGTTCTTCCTTCCTGTTACTAGAAATATTTGCTCCATCTATCAAATCAAATGATTTATCAATACTTTGTGAGAACTCCTCAATTTTAATTGGAAACTCACTCCATTCCTGATTAACAAGATCAGTATTTTCACTATCACTAAAAAATTCTATTATATAACCATCACGAGTATTTCTTTTTTTCGTTGAAAAATAGATTTCATAGATTGAATTAAGATACGTTTCAAACAGATCAATAATTTTCGCTAATTCATTACTCAAAAATCTTGCTTTTGGTATATAAAACCTCATCAATAAACCATCAGCTTTCATTTCGACAAACTCTCGTACTAAGTGTTCCAAATCCTGAGAGAATCTATAAGTACAATAATTTACCTCTTTTTCAATTACAGAATCTATAATCATATCTAATGATTCTATGACCTTATCTCGGTTATCCAATTTGAATTTTGTTAAATTTCTAGGATTAACAAAACTATAGGTATAGTCCATATTGTTCTCATAAATTAATACTAAGTGATCGTTTTTAACTACCGAATCGAAAATCGAAGCAAAAACTTTCCCATATTCCGGTAAACAAGCTCTCATCATATCAGTTTCAGCTAGTTTCCAAATGACAATGTATTTCTCTGTTTTAATCAAATCCAATATCTTATACCAATTATCTAATGAAGAAGACAAAAGTTTTACTTTATATTCAACTTTCTTCATTCTTAGAATATTTATTATACTTTCATTTTGCATATTTCCTATTATTAGAACTTTCAAAGTTTATCTCCTTACAAATAAATTTCAGCTAACGGAAGCGCATCTGAGATGCCTTCGAACTTACAACCTGCTCTCATGCTTGTGAGTCCGCGAACAGCTAATGAGCTGGTGACTCGGTTAGTGAGAGGGTTTGTCCATAATAGTAAATTTATGTAGATATGCTTCTCAAATCCACCTCATATCATCACTCACCTGTGGACCTCTGCTCAGATGTAGTGTTAAATGAAGTAATATCCTTAAGTCCATAAATATCCGAAATCTGTTCTATCATCTAAAAATTTCTCGCATCTTTCTAAGTTATCAAATTCGTGAACATAATATGGTTCACTGAACCTAAATGATTTACTTAAAATATTGCAGTAATCATATTTATCATTTAGTCTATCTCCACTGGTAGGAAATACATAGTTAAATCCCTTATCTGAAGCTAATAATGATGCACATGAAAAATATCTAATTCCAAATAAATTTGATTCATTTGACTGTGATCTAATCCATTGCATTAATAATTGAGGTATTATGTATTCTGAGGCAAATTTATCGTTTTTGCTCGTTCTAATAAATGAACAACTTGAAATCAATGGATACCAATATAGATAGTTACTTCTGACTTCCTCATCTAGCAAATCTATTTCACTAAAATATCTCTTCATATACCGATCTTTATCTCGTACTTTACTCAACATCTCCTTATCAATTCCGGTGTAGTCTCGATTGATTTCGCTTGCAGAATAAACAAAGTAGTCATAAAAATGTATTGGCTTTATTCCCATCTCAATAATATTTATAACTAGATTTGAAACACTTTCATTTCTTTCTAATTGATATCTAGATGCAATTCTTAAATCATTAAAACTACTCAGTTTAGACTCTTCGCAACACAATTCTAAGTTCGTAGCTAAATACAAGCATGGAAATCCAGCAATACTATATCTAGACGTGTCAACTTTTGATCTGTAAGAATAAGGAACATGGAAAATATCTTTCCTAGATAATGTTGCATGCATCTGAATATTACGAATACGATAAAGTTTAAAAGAATCTTTCTTACGAAAAGCTTCTTCTTGGTACCAATTCTTTTCATATATTTTAAAAGGCTCTTTCATAAGAAATGTCATTACATTACTAAATGATTTATAAGCTTCCGCAGGATAACCAGAATGATATGATTTTACTGTTTTTAAGATTTTATTAGTGATTGTATTGATTCTATTCAATTTAGCTTTTGATATATCTGGCTCCAGATAACTCAAGTAAGTTTTGAAATGACTTTCTAAGGCATAGTAAAAATCACCTCCACTCCATCTTTTGGGAAGTTGAAGTTCTAGTTTACGCATTAAATTGATATACTTGTCAATCTGATATTCTATGTTCATATCATATTCTCCTTTGGAATATTATTTCATTTAACGGAAGCGCATCTGAGATGCCATCGAACTTACAACCAGATCTCATGCTTGTGAGCCTGCGAACAGCTTATGATCTGGTGACTCGGTTAGTGAGAGGGTTTGTCCATGATAGCTGAGATCATGTTAATGCACCTAATAAATCAAACTCCTCAAATTACTATCCTGTGGACCTCTGCTCAGATGTAGTGTTAAGTGTTGTACTCATTGATAAATCAAATTGTTCTAGTCAAAATCTTCTCTTTGGTTTTGGTAAAAGCAGCATATGAATTCTCAAACCTTTCCTCATCATTCAAAATATTTTTAAAGAGATTTACTAACGCAGCTTCCCTCTCTAGTTTATATAGTTCAAATAATACACTCTTTAAGTCTAAACTGTATTCTGTAGCAATCTTATATCCCTCTATAAAATCATCTGTTAGCAAACCTGCAACAGAGATTATAGCTATTTCATATAAGGGATCTCCTATTAAACAATTTTCCGAATCAATCACATGTATTACCCCATCTTTATATATTAGATTAGGTAATCGCATATCTAAGTGAAGTAGTGACTTACTATTTTCTAACTTATGATTTTCCAAAGTATGATTCAACCTATCAACTTCATCAGAACTTACCAATGCATCTCTCAATAAAGGATTCAGTCTTTCATTGAGTAATGTACAAAAAAGTTCTTTCCAACTTATGTTCGATGTAGATTTATCCAACTTAATTGATGGTTTAATATTATTTATCTCAGCTACTATCCGCCCAATATCTTTTAATATTTCTTTTCTTTTAAACTTATCTATTTTTGTAATGTATTTATCTAAAGGCTCTCCTTCTATATAGGACATAATCTGAAAAGCTTTTTCGTTATCTCGTTTTTCTATTGAAAGTATTTTAGGACATCTATTTGGATATAACTCATTTACTAGATTATAGAAGTTCTCCTCCTTCTTAAAAATATCTAACGGAACAAACTTTTTACCGTTTGGAACTTCTGTTTCTTCTGCTGTTCTGAAAATTATTTTTTTTTCATTTTCTATCTCAACTAACCAAGTTTCGAAAGAAAATCCACCTATTAACTCTGAGCAACTAATCACTTTTTTACCAATTAAGTTTTCTACAATTTCTTTCATAGCTCATCCTTACTTCTTTTACTAGATTTAAAACTCTGTCCATTTAGGACCACTTCTATTGACTATCAATGTGTATTACACTTAACGGAAGCGCATCTGAGATGCCTTCGAACTTACAGCCTGCTCTCATGCTTGTGAGCCCGCGAACAGCTTATGAGCTGGTGACTCGGTTAGTGAGAGGATTTGTCCACATAGACACCAGCAGCTATATAGAGCTTTCAAAGCGAACTCCTCATCACTCATAAAAGTATCTGGTGGACCTTGCTCAGATGTAGTGTTATATGATGGTCTTTTATCTTTAGACACTCAAATAGTTTTCAACAAATCATTTGTATTCGAATAATTTGGTACCAGGTGGTCTTCGATATGCATAAGTATCTTCAAATAATTTTGCAGTTTCTAATAGTTTAATATCTGACAAGTAAGGCCCCACTAGTGTCATCGCAAATGGTTCACCTGAATCTTTATATCCTGCTGGCACAGTTAAAGCTGGATATCCTGCTGGTGAATATAATGCAGCTAAATGCATGTTAACAGATAGCAGCATATCTAAATTGTATTTATCTAATAAGTAATCTATTGAAGAAGAACACAAATTCTTCGTTTGCGATATATGGTTCTCAATAGAATCATGTTTTGATTCAAGTGCATCTAAAAACACTTTTTGGCCATATGGTACACAATTGTGTTCTTGGTTATATGAAACAATTTCTTCAAGATTCTTCAAATCACAAACTACATCTGGATGGTTTAAGTATTTTTTAACATTCTGTACAATTCCATATTCTATAATAGGTTTCAAATCGTAATCTTTCCAATCTACATGATCAAAATTGATTGACACTACTTCAATTCCTAGGTTCTCAAAATCCTTGATTAGTTGCGACATATCTTCACCTATAGAATGGTATACACCTACTTTATTTGTACTTGAATAATTAAGTTTTTCGGTCATATTAAGTGATTTTACTAGTTCTTCCGATCCTTCTAAATTACTACTTCCAACCATAACCTTAAATACTTTATAAACATCCTCAACAGTTCTACCTATAGGACCAGCAGTATCAAGTACGTCACTTAGTGGTATCATAAGATCTCCACTAATTAACCCCAAACTAGGTTTTATACTGACTGTGCTATTTTGACCTGCAGGTCCTATTAATGATCCACAAAACTCTGTCCCAATTGATGACATGGCTAAGTTTAAACTTACACTAACTGCTGAACCTGAACTTGAAGAACCTACTTCATAAGCACCATAAGGATTTTTTGTATGTCCACCTAATGTCGAGTATCCATCTAATGAAGGCATAGAAATGCAGTTTCCCCATTCAGCCAAATTACTCTTCCCAATAATCAGTGCATCTTCTTCTTTTAGTTTGCTAACTAAATTAGCATCTCTTAACGTTTTTGAGTTTCTAAGTACGTATGCTCCTGCTGTAGTAGGTAATGCTTCAAAACCAATTGTATCTTTCAAAGTAACTACAGTACCAAATAACTCCCCTACCAGACCAGAAGATATTTTTTCATCAATTATTTCTGCTTCGTTAATAATGTTCGGGTTGATTGAAATCATTGCATGATAATTATCAAACTGATGCATTCTATAAATATAATATTTTACTAAATCAATACAACTAATAATTCCATCTAAAAGTAATTGTTGTATTTCTATGATAGTTTTCTCAAATACAAGAGAATGTATGTAATCATATTTTTCTGAAAATGCTTCAAAATCAAACAACTCGTAATTGACTTTTTGAATAAATATTGAGTTTGCCTCTTCACCAGGCTTTAACTCGATTGTGTATATACTATCATCTGGCATCCATTACCTCCCATTGTAAATCTCCTTGTCTTTCCATTCAGAAAATAGCAACTAAAGATATCTTATTTATTTGATAAAAGACTTTCATATAACGGAAGCGCATCTGAGATGCCTTCGAACTTACAACCTGCTCTCATGCTTGTGAGCCTCGAACAGCTTATGAGCTGGTGACTCGGTTAGTGAGAGGGTTTGTCCATGATAACAACACCATCTAAATGCTCTTCTCAAACCTGACTTCTAGCATCACTCACCTGTGGACCTCTGCTCAGATGTAGTGTTAGATGATGTATCTTTGCGTTTCACTAAACTGAATGTAACTATAAAACCAATTATAAGAAATCCTGTAATGTACACATAAAGCAGAAAAATTTCAGCTTTGTGTTTTGATCCTCCAAAAGCTCTCTTATCCTTAATTTTCATTTTGTACTCAGGTGTTATGTCATCCATATCAATATCTAGAATTCTAGCTTCAAAATAATCATAGTTAATGTTGTTATATTTGATAGTTTCAATAAAATACTCATTAGGTTCCACTAATACCAGTTCACTTGAATTTGAAGCGTTTAACTCTACATAATTGATAGCCTCATCTATATTTTTTCCATAGAGAACTACATATTCGTTTTTCAATGATTTATATCGGTCAATCCTGAAAGCTGTATTTGGCGAAAAGTAAGTAGCAAACCTGAGTTGATATTTTTGATTCATTCCTCGATACAAAACAGTAAAACCTTGTCTTGCATCCTTTTCAATTGTATATACAACAAAAGCTAAATTGTCTACTTCTTTATATTGTCTTAGTTCAATTTTTTCATTTAAAAATTCACTAACTGCAATTTCAATATCATTCTCATTTATCGATAAATTATACTCACTTTGATATAAGTAATAAGATGAAAGAATTGTAATTATTGGTACCAGACACACTAATATTTTTCTAAGCATCATTTCTCCTTTAGCAAAGATATGTCATCTAACGGAAGCGCATCTGAGATGCCCTCGAACTTACAGTGCTGATTCAAAGCTAACTCTATAGAATCATTAATAATGCAGACGCTGTCTGCACTATTCAACCGAGTCTCTATATAAATCAAACGACTCGGTTAGTGAGAGGGTTTGTCCATAATAACAATGTCATGTAACTGCTTCTCACAATTCAAACTACTCACATCACTTACCTGTGGACCTCTGCTCAGATGTAGTGTTATGCGCTGTGTTTATTCCTCTACAGTTATTTCCTGATATATAGTTTCTTGATAATTTTCACCATTCTCTCCTATATCAAAATCAAGTCTAAGATTTAAATCATATTCCCCAATGGGTAATCGCAGATATTCATCTTTTGAATACGCTTTCCAATAAAGTGCATCTTCATCTGATTCTGAGTGGCAAATACTCTTTCTTAATGGTAAAACGTATATCTGATTTTTCACGAGCTTTTGTCTGCCATACTCTGTTAATATCATATCCATATGGTATTCAGTCTCGCCTTTTCTTATAGAATAGCCATAGTATGGAGTGCCTGACCAAATCTCGATTGATGTGTTGCTACCTACATATTCTAGTGTTGAAAATATACTAATATGTCTATATTCCTTTGCTTGCTTCTTTTGGATATATAGACTTAACTTAAATAAATCATCTTCATTAACAAATACATCATAATCTTTTATATCTATCATACTAATATCGTCAATGTAAGGAACTATAAGTTTATCAGCTTTGCTTATCATTGGATAACCTGTTACTCTCGGGTACAAATAAATGTAACTTCTTTGAACCAATGCTATTAGAATCAATGCTGATATAACAATCAGTACTTTCTTTTTCAAAGTCCCTCCTTTGGAATAAATCATGGCGTATAACGGAAGCGCATCTGAGATGCCGTCGAACTTACAACCGCTGCTCATGTCCAACTCGCTTGGGCTAATGCAGTGGTGACTCGGTTAGTGAGACGAGTTTGTCCACCGTTTTATAGTCTCCTTATTGAGCCTTCAAGGTGAAGTCACCTATTTATCCAATCAATATCTGGTGGACCTTGCTCAGATGCAGTGTTATACGCTGTCAGTTTGTACGTTATTTATTTTGTTTATTGTCGAAAGCATTTCACGCAGATTCATGTCATACCAATCTGTTCTATCCCATTTTCTTGTCTTGAATGCTTCTACTATTTCAAAGTAATTCTGTAGTTTCGCACATTGATACTCTAAGTAGAACTGATTATACGAAGCTACAATCTGATTGCTTTTAATTGAATTGTAATAGGCTTCAAGTAATTCCTCTTCCCATTCATGATTGATCCATAATTGATTGATATTATAATCTCCAAGTAGTCTTCCTAGATCAAGAATGTATGGTCCAAATTGTCCGTACTCCCAATCTATTATTTTAACTCCTTCTGAAGTAATGATCATGTTCAATGGAATCATATCTCCATGAATAAAAGTTTGATATGATTCTGATAAAATAACTTGTGAATTATATATCGCTTCAACGTGACTTTTACTTATTTCTGAGTCTTCTAATTTTTCTAGATCTGCTTTCGAAGTATATGTCCACTTCCTTATTCTCTCATAGCCCTCTTGGTATTTCGAACACTCTTTATGTATATAAGCTAGTTTTTCAACCAAATCTGTTATGTCATCTTTACTCCAGCTATCTTTACTATTTACTAAGTTTTCCATAGCAATAAAATAGATTTCTTCAGCTTTTTCGATATAATGTATTTTAGGAACAAAATCACATTCTGATTTTGCCAATATATCATGTGCTAATACCTCATTTTTACTTTTAGATTTTTTCAATATGATGTTTGACTTCTCGGATTCAATCTTGAATACGTCATACTCCCTATCGTACTCCTCTGAATAGAATTGATATACCGAAAAAGCATCACCTACTACCTTAGTTAAATTTTCACTTATTAAATTATCTTTCTGTTCTAAACAATCTCTTAGTATCATCGTTTCTCCTACAAACTTATGGCGTATAACGGAAGCGCATCTGCGACGCCTTCGAACTTACAACCTCTGCTCATGTCCAATTCACTTGGACTAATGCAGTGGTGACTCGGTTAGTGAGATGGTGTGTCCATGATAATAAGAAGATGTGAATGTATCTCTCAAGGCAAACTCCTCCAATCACTTTCCTGTGGACCTCTGCGCAGATGTAGTGTTATGAGATTATTCATTTTTGAAGTTTATTCTCTAGTTTCACTATTCTGCCTTTAAATCCATCCTTGGTATCATCTGATTCTTGACCATAATTGATTGCTCTACGACAAATCTCTATTGCACCTACATAGTCTTTTTCTTTTTCAAGTATTATTGCTAACCGCTTAAATGCAGGGATATTTCCAATAAAACCTTCGTCTTTTATTTTGCTTACTTCTCTTTGGATTTCATTTTTACTATAGAATGTTAATTCCTTTATTCTTTTTATCTCTGTTCTAACATAATAAGTTTGCATTTCATTTAATAAATCAATATCCAACATACAATACTCTTTACACTTCCCAACATATTTCGAATCTAACGTTCTATACTTGTAATAAAAGTTCTGAAGATGTATATATGTAAAATGTCTTTGTACTAAGTCGTTTTTACTGTCCTTTAATTCCTTAAGCAGTATCTTTTCTTGTTTCTCGTCAAAAACAATGCTCTTTGATGGTGCTGGTTTCTTCTCAACTTTATTTAATGATCCATTCTTTCTCATAGTTGCTAACTCAGCTTTTACAGTATTGTGTGTATTATCTAAAAGATCATAAACTTCTTTCTTAAATTTAAATACAGTTAATACACTCGGTACTTTAATCTTATCATCTTCGATAGAATGGTTTGCAAATATTATATGCTCTTGTGATTTTGCTTTTCTCAAATCAGTATCTTTAATTATCTCATTGATTACAATGTACTCATTTCCAAACTTCTCTTTCATCTTTTTGACTAATACTTTACAGAAAATATCTGGATAATTTTTAATGTAGTTTTGTTTTGTAAACTCAAAATCTTTGGACATTCTCATTATATCATTCGGTTTCAAATGGATATTGAAGCTATGATAGCATAACAACAATAAATCTGATGGCATCTCGAACTCGTGAGATTTATCTAAAGATTGAATAAACTCAACTACCATATCAGGTCTCTGATGATAAAGGCAGCTTAGAATGAGTGCTTTTGCAGAATAATGCTGGAATGACTTATTAGTATGAACATCTCGTAACTTAAGGATAGTTTTAAAAGCATTTTCAAAGTTCCCATCAAACAAATGTCTCTCTAACCCATAATACAAGATAAACACAAAACCAATATCAACATCAGTGTTATAAGGATTACATAACAAATTCCAATACACTGTCCTTTGCTTAGGTGTTAGAACATCATATGTAGGAAAATAAGGCGGACGTTCAACTGACTCATTAGTAGATACTTTCCCTAATCGTAGTGTAGTATCTATAAGACTTGGTTCTTCTGTACCGAACATAGAAAACCTGAAAATAACGTCCCCATATTGTACACTTTCAATGTGTTTCTTTTGAGAATGAAAATTTGCTTTTGGTCCATTCTTGAACCATAATAAATCTATTATGTCTGGATGAATATGTTTTTGTCTTTCATTATTTCTGACTAAATCAAATGTTTTGATTTCATCAAACTTTTTTGAAGAAAAGATTTTTTCTTTTAATTTATTGATAAATTTCATTTTTCCTCCTAAATGAATTTTCTCATAACGGAAGCGCATCTGAGATGCCTTCGAACTTACAACCTGCTCTCATGCTTGTGAGCCTGCGAACAGCTAATGAGCTGGTGACTCGGTTAGTGAGAAGGTTTGTCCATGATAACAAGATCATGTATCTACTTCTCTTAATACAAACTTCTCACATCACTCACCTGTGGACCTCTGCTCAGATGTAGTGTTATCTGATGTAACTTTCATTGGTCCAAAGTATAATCTATAAGTTAATATTTCATCTCTACAACATAATTAATACACCGAAGCTTGTTATCAACTAAACATATGTCTGAGTACTAATCTGATTTAAAATACTTGCCTGACATTAACAGATCATGCTTCATCCATCCATGTTTTATCAAGTATATGAATATCCTCTAATCCAAGTTTAGTCTTCAACCTCTTTATCTCTGATACAGTAAGAGTTTCCTTACTTTTTGATGAGAGTTCTTGTTTATATGCTTCCACATATTTTTTTGCCTCTTCAATTGTAGGTGTTCTTAGATCTTTATCAGATTCATCTATCTCATAATTTAATCTCTCTAAGTCTCCTAAAGTCAAATCTTCTGGTGTATATACTTTGAGATTAACATATTGGTCATCGAATACGTCCTTTGGATCAATTTCATAGAACTCTATCTCATTCTTATGTTGTTCCAAACTTATATTACGATGAATAATGGTTTCAATATAACTAAACTTAAGTGTCATGTCCATTGAGTATGGTGGTAATGTACTTAGAGCAATAAAGGACTGTTTTTCAGTAACAATATCTGAGTAAATACAATAAAATGCTGAAGTATATTTCGAAAGTTCCATTTTGCCTCCCTAAATGTATTTATTTATTCTAGACCAATATATATAGGATTGATTAACTAGTGAAAGTTATTTCAGATAACGGAAGCGCATCTGAGATGCCCTCGAACTTACAACCTGCTCTCATGTTTGTGAGCCTGCGAACAGCTTATGAGCTGGTGACTCGGTTAGTGAGATGGTTTGTCCATAATAGCGAAATCATGTGACTGCCTCTCTAAACAAAAATACCTCACATCACCCACCTGTGGACCTCTGCTCAGATGTAGTGTTATACGATTATTATTTGGAGTCAAAGTCCTTTACATAATTAAAGTATCTATCTATTATCATTGTCAGATCACAATCAAAGTATTCCTGTGTTCCTACTAGAAACTGTACCAACACATACATTGTAGTAACAACTAGAAACTTATGATTTTCGTACTCTGGTAACATATTTAAGGTAACATTTTCTTCTTTGTAATCAATATGATTACGAACTATTGATTTCACATTACTATGAGTTTCAAGACATAAAATATTGTAAGTGTACAGATATAAGTCATGTAACTTAGCACTTTTAGATATGTCTTCTATGCTTTTAAAATCATACTTCTTATTAAATAAGTCACTGTCTAATTTGAGTTTCCCAATCTGGTCTTTAAGTTCTCCATTTTTAAAAGTATTTGGGTTGTTTTCAATTAGTCGTGCTAATCTTCTTGTTTCTGCATTGCCTCTTTCAATGAAGAAGTCAAAATGAGACTCATCACGAATTATTGCACAATAGTTGAATACACTCTCTATTAAAGATCTAAGTAAAACTTGTGAATTAGAAGACAGACCATAATTACTCAATATCACAATCGAATTGAAAGTTTCTATTGTATTACAGAATAATCCAAGCAATATATTATCTTTCTCGAACTCTTCAGTATAACGAATGTTGTAAAGTATCTTATTTAAATCTTTATTTAAGTCGTTAAACTCATTTATTATATCAGCATTTGTCTTTAAGAAGTCATTTCTCATTTTTTCAATCTGTTTACCTAAATATGAATTCTCTTCGAATGGCATTATTTATTCCTCCAAATAATTTTCGTATAACGGTAGGCATCTGTGACGCAATCGAGCGCTACAACGATAGTGATCATGTCATGCTTGCCATGACTAATGCACAGAGTGACTCGGTCAGCGAGATTAGTGTGTCTGCCTATCATCAATAACTT
>Ga0209272_10001850_pt1 | contig 12663 bp, 10 predicted proteins | sample tdDd002_FD_187125 | JGI IMG/M metagenome (GOLD analysis project Ga0209272, IMG submission 187125) | Marine sediment microbial communities from the Atlantic coast under amendment with organic carbon and nitrate - tdDd00.2 (SPAdes)... | ecosystem: Environmental > Aquatic > Marine > Coastal >... | reverse complement strand
CACACAGATTGTCTTGTTATAAATTGTTAAAGAACAGTGCAAACTCACTTGTTTGCTGCTTCAGCGTTCTTTTAGAACCTGCCGAAGCGGGATGCGTATATTACGCTGTTAGTTTTGAGTGTCAAGCTTTTTTTCATAACTCTTTTTGAGTTTTTCTAAATCACTTTAGGTTCCGGCTTTTGCCTTGGAGCCCCTCAGAACTGGCGCGCATTCTACATCCCTGAGAGTTTGCGTCAACACTTATTTGTAATTTTAAGGCGTTTTTATTGAAATTCTTTTTAAACGCTTATTTTCACAACAATTCTCGATTATTTAAGCATCAAAGCAAGGAATTTGTGAATCAATATTGTTCATTTTGTTATAAATGAGTAAAATTTCCGATGCAAACCTATTCTCTATAACAATATTATTAAGGTAGCATTATGAAAGTCAGCTTAATGCAATGTGTTTTGATCAGTCTCGTTCTGGCACTTGTTGGTTTCCTTTTCACTCATCAGTTTCCTTTAGATGCGTACACACCGGCAGTGGTAGCGGGTTCTTTATTAGTTAGCGGTATCGTTACACCATGGATAGCTTCGCTGTTAGCTACGAGTAAACCAGTATCATCTTCCTCTGACACAGTAATGGATGACAATGTCTCTACGCTTTACGTTGGTAACCTACCGTATAAAGCAAACGAAGATGCAGTAAAGGCCTACTTTGAAAATCATATTCGGGTTCAATCTGTCCGTTTAATGAAGGATAAGAAAACCGGAAAACGAAAAGGCTATGGATTTATTGAGGTGGTCGATGGCGATGTAGACGCTATCATAGGTCAGTTTAATGATTCTGTTTTCCAGGACAGGACGTTGAAAGTCAGGCCTGCGAAAGACAAAGTACCCGGTTAATCTTTTCCAAACTTTTCTTCCATAAATACTAAGCCCCCAATTGGGGGCTTATTTTTTTTAGTTAGTTTGCGTGTTGTCAGTCAGCTTACTATTAAACTGATGGAAGCGATTGATTGCTGACACCACATCCGGAACGTGAACATCTGTCATTTGATTGATTACTCCATTAATCACTTTTGAGTAATCAGTACCCACTTCGAGTGTCTTGTCTAACAGGTCCTGCATAGACTTTAATTGCTCTACGTAAGCTTTTAATGGCTCTAACTGTTTACGCAGTGCTTCTTTATTATCTACTTCGCTTTCATTTTGCTGATAGGCCGCAATTTTCTCACTGACTTGCTTTCGATCCAGCTGTAAAGAAAACCCAGCCAGTTCATTCTCATCAAAACCAAGTTCGAGTGCTTTATTAAATGCTGTCTCAATATCGCCATCGAAGAACGAGCGACTTACATCGGTAATTTGCTTCAACAAATCACTGATCGCTGTTAACTCACCTTCGTCTAAGTCGCCTTTAACCGCAAAGCTGACCCCGCTGTATTCTGTATACTGTAAAGACTGGTTAAAACTGAACGACGCTGATTCTGAAGTTGCCGACGAACCGCTTCCTGTATTTGTTGGTGCATTATAAGTGTAGGAAGCATTGTAGCTAACCTGTCTGGCCTGTCCGAAATACAAAGACACTTCGTCGCCATCTTTGGTTCTAATTACCAGTCCGGCCTGCTCAGCATTCATGTTCTGCGCGAATAGCTGTTGGGCCATAATACCTGAAGCCGCTTCACTTTTGCCCAGGACTTCATCTTCCAGTTCATTTATGCCATTTCCGATAGCCTCACGGCTTTTTTCTATGCCTTGCGAAATCTCGCTGTTCATGAGCCCGGCAAGATCTTTTTGCGCCATCGCGATACCTTTAGCGACACCGCTGCGCGCTTGTCCAATCAGGTCGGTTAACGTTTCGTCATCGGCACCACTTTTCGCGGCCCCACGCACTACACCGCCAACGAATTTCAGTACGTTGTTGGCTACAGTTTCGAAATCAAATAGTGATTTGGATGCCTCTGGCGCCGCATTAGCATACTGACTATTGTCAAAACGACGCTCATTCACCACAACATTCTGTTCCATGGCGGTGACCACCACTTTATTTGACACGGCAGTTTGTGAAACGCTTAACTGAACAGACTGTGTGGATTGCTGAAACTCACGCGCCTGGCGCAAGCCTTCTTGCTGAAGCTGTTTGTTTAAGCTTGTTCTGGGACTCTCAACTTTCCCAGGATCACTCTTTCCAGCTGGAATTGAATCAACTGTCATAATAAAAACCCTCTCTCACCTCATAGATCTTATCGGCGAGTTCGTGAGTTTATTTAGCGTCCTTTTACTATTTTCGCTTATTTTTTAAACTACCGTAAAATAGCAGATGCGTGAAAGTGGAAGTTTTGACAAAACTCACTACAATGCCGCCTTTAATTGTAGGGGGAATTTAAGACGATGCAGGCAAATATGCAGAAAGACTATCAGGCACAGCTCGACAATAAAGCAAATACGTTGTCCGCTATGCTGGCTCCTTACTACCGCGACGATCTTGATGTATTCGCTTCGCCACCCCAGCATTATCGTATGCGTGCAGAATTCCGCGTATGGCATGAAGGTGATGACCTCTACCACATCATGTTTGATCAGGCGACTAAGCAAAAGTACCGGGTAGATGCATTCCCACCAGCATCAGAAACAATCAACGCACTAATGACGCGCGTACTGGAACTCATTACTCCGTCTGAAGTGTTGCGTAAAAAGTTGTTTCAGATTGATTACCTGAGCGGCCTATCAGGCCAGTGTGTGATCAGTTTACTTTACCATCGCCAGCTCGATGACACTTGGGAGCAAGCCGCCAACGACATGCGCGAGACACTGAATCAGACATTTAATGTCAGTGTGATAGGCCGTGCCCGAAAGCAAAAAAGAATAATCGGTAATGACTTTATTATTGAGTCACTGCCAGTAAACGGTAAAACCTATCAATTCAAACATATCGAAAACAGCTTTACGCAACCCAACGCTGAAGTTAACTGTAAGATGCTGGAATGGGCCATTTCACAGTCGAAGCCGTTATCTGGCGATCTACTGGAGCTTTACTGTGGTGCGGGTAACTTCTCCATTCCATTGGCAAGTGAATTTGACTCTGTTGTAGGCACAGAAATCGCCAAGCCGTCGGTTGAAGCGGCGCAATACAATATTGCGGTTAACAATATCGATAACGTGCAAATTGCACGCTTGTCCAGCGAAGAATTCGTTCAAGCGATGGAAGGCAAACGCGAGTTTGAGCGTCTGAAAGGCATAGACTTAACCAGCAAGAATTTTACTACCGTATTGGTCGACCCACCCCGGGCCGGATTAGACCCTGATACGTTGGCCATGATCAGCCAGTTCGAGCACATTATCTATATCTCATGTAACCCAAACACGCTGGTCGATAATTTGTCGGCATTATCGAAAACCCATGAAGTTACGCGGGCCGCTTTATTTGATCAGTTCCCGTTTACCGATCACATGGAATCCGGCGTCTTTTTGCGACGCAAGAAGTGATTCACACGGCCCGGTTAGTCGGGCCACTTTTGCCAAAAAGCCAAACTGCCTAACTGAATAAAGCGCAATTGCTTCTTCACTCTTTCACTGATAGCGGCTTTCAATATCGCGTCAGCTTCCAATGCATCTGCACCGGCGCTGAAGACTAATCGCACCATGGCCTCAGCCTGGAGCACGGCAATATCGTGTGGGATTTTGAGTTGCTCGATAATGTAATCACTCAACTCATCGGTGAAATGCTGGATCTCTCTCGAAACCGCCAGACGATAGGCCGCTGACGTACCTGTGTGTTCGCGCAGGAGCAATCGAAACACATTGCTGCTGGCTGTAATGAACTCCATAAACGTATCAACCGACGTATCAATAACGCCGCCACCCGACGCAATACGTCGGCGAGCCTGACGCATTAACTGACGCAATGCTAACCCGGCCTCATCAACTAACGTCAGACCCAATTCGTCCATATCCTTAAAATGGCGATAAAACGACGTAGGGGCAATACCCGCTTCCCGAGCGACTTCGCGCAAACTTATAGCCGATAATGTGCGGTTTTCGTTAAGCAGTTGAAATGCCGCATCAATTATACTTTGGCGCGTTTTTAATTTCTGTTCCTGGCGACTCAACAGCAGTCCTCTCTTTATTCTTAGGGTTAATATTACCCCTATTTTCCTTGCGAAACACGCGATTTGAGGCTAAATTAGCGTACAGTTGTAAGCTGAGTTGTATCATATGAAAAAGCCACGTTTAATCATCACCAATATTCTGGTGTTTGTTATCACCGGACTCATCGCATTTGTTGGTGTGCCTTATTGGGCAATGACACAGGGATTTGACACCACCGAAATCGTAACCACCCTAGTGTTGTTTTACGCAACGGGCATGTCTATAACAGCGGGATACCACCGTTTGTGGTCGCACAAGACCTATGATGCTCACCCTGTCGTAAAAGTTGTGCTGGCAATTGGTGGCGCAATGGCGCTGCAAAACAGTATTCTTCACTGGTCATCCGATCACCGGGTACATCACCGTCACGTCGACGAAGACGACAAAGATCCCTATTCCGCAGGAAAGGGGTTATGGTTTTCACACATTGGCTGGATGCTGCGTGAATACCAGTCACATCGCTACGACGACTACAGCAACTGTAAAGATTTGCAGAAAGACAAAGTGGTTATGTGGCAACACAACCACTACCTGCCAATTGTGCTGATTGCTAACTTTGGCCTGACTGGCTTTTTGGGTTGGTTAAATGGCGACATTTTCAGCATGATTTTACTCGCTGGCGTGTTTCGCCTAGTCGCGGTTCACCACGTTACATTCTTCATTAATTCGTTGGCACACTATTGGGGCAGTCAGCCTTACACCGACACTAACAGTGCACGTGACAATGGCATTCTGGCCTTCTTCACGTTCGGTGAGGGGTATCACAACTTTCACCATATTTTTGAATATGACTATCGCAACGGTATTCGCTGGTATCAGTTTGACCCAACAAAATGGCTAATCAAAGGTCTGTCATTTGTAGGTCTGACAAAGAACCTGCGCACCTGCCCGGAAGAACGTATTGAAAAAGCCCGCGCGGCGATGCAATTAAAACGTGCAAGTCAGAAAGTCTCCAAGCTACCAAACGCGGAAGAGGTCATGCAAACCTTGCAGAAAGAGTACGACGTTCTACTCCAAAAAATGACCGATTACTACACCACGAAAAAGCGCATAATGAACCTGCGTAAGAAACACCTGATGCGAAGTATGGAGCGTCTTGAGCTCGACCTTAAATACAAAGAACTTAAGCACTCTTTGGTTTTACAGAAAGAGAAATGGCTAAAAGTATCTCAACTCGAAGTTCAGTTCGCCTAAGCACGCCACGTTCTAGAAAGCGGCAATCCCCTATAGGGCATTGCCGTTTTTTATTGTCTGAAACTTGAATTCCTGCCAATACCGATAATACTTTAGTCTAAGAAGGCGCCGGATTCTTGTCGTAAAAGAGAGTTTGGCATTTACCTCACTCACACAGGGAAATGTGCAAACGAACAGCGTACCGCGCCCACCAGTTCATCCATCAACTGGATCAGTGTTTTGCTAACTTTTTGGCAGGTATGCTTACATGAATGAACTATTTGAATTCTCAGCGTCGCCTGGTACATCAGTCGAGGGGACAACAGAAACCTGGAAAGTGCTTAGTGTCGAGGACGACCAGTCTTACCAGGACGTTATTGCACTGGCTTTAGCCAACTTCACGTTCATGGGCAAGAAAATAGAGCTCATAAAAGCCAACTCCGCAGCACAAGCCGCAACCGTTCTCTCCAGGCATCGAGATATCAGCCTTATTCTACTCGACATTATCATGGAAACCGATGATGCAGGCTTTTACCTGATTGACACTGTCAGGAATATCCTGGGTGACTCACTGGTAAGGATCGTGTTACTTACAGGCCAGCCTGGCATTAATCCCCGACAGAAGGCGGTACAAGACTACGATATTGCCGAATACTGGAACAAAGCCGATCTAGATGCCGAGAAGCTAACCAGCATCGTAATGAGTAACCTGCGTACTTGGCAAATGTCACATGAACTCTATGCGGCGCGTCGCGGCCTTCAAATGATCGTAGATGCATCGAGAGCGCTTACAGCGAAACAAGATGTCGATGCGTTCGCCCAAACGGTGCTGGAAGAAATTGCACAAGTTATCAGCGTTCCGAATTCTGGCGGTATTATTTGCGCTCTAACAAGTGATGGAGAACAACCCTATACGGACATCCCTATCGTTGCCGCCAGTCAACATTTTCGTCCCTTGATTAATACTGAATTAGCCCACGTTTTTTCACTGTACCCCACTATCGTACGAGACACTATTAAAGAAGCGATTGCGACATGTATCGACACAAAACAACACGTCTTCGATAAGAATTTCTCAGTCTTGTTTTTTGATACCAGTCAGTTTGATGACCGAAAATACCTGATGCTGATTGACTCGCCCAATAGCCTGGATGACAGCCATGTTTCTCTTTTACAGGTGTTTGCTGAAAATATTAGCAGTGGCTTCGTCAATCAGGCACTAATGGACAGGTTAAGTCAGCTTGCTTACCTGGATATGGACTTTAACTTACAAAATCGCAACTGGCTGATACGTGAACTGAATCAACTCAACGTTGCACAGCGCAACGCTTGTTCGCTCTTATTGTTCAGATTACAAAATCTGGACGCCACGGAAATGATGGTCGGCCATCATTACGCTAATGACATCAGAAAAGCGCTGGTAGTTTCGCTAAAAGCTCAATTTCCCACTGGTACGCTAATAGCCAGTTGGGATGAAGATACGGTGGCTGTGGTTTTTTCCAGAACAAAGCTGCCTAAGATCTACGAAATAGAGCAGTTTAGAGCACTTCCGTTGCACGTAGACACGGTAGAAATTCAACAACAGGTCCAGGTAGGGATTCTTCACTTTTCCGACATTCCGTCTTTGTCTATTAATCAGGTTGCTATTGTCGCTAACCTGGCACTAAACAAAGCAAAATTCCGAAACTTACACGTGCTTGAATTCGATACGCACATGCTCGATACCTTAGCTCAGAGAATGAATATCTTATCGGAACTAAAAACAGCCATTTCAGAACAGCAGGGGTTTTATCTCGCATTACAACCAAAAGTAGATATGCAAAACGGTCAACCGGTAGGGTTTGAGGCGTTATTAAGATGGCAAAAGCCCGATGGCACCCTCTGCCCGCCCTGTGACTTTATCCCCATAGCTGAAGCGTCGGGTATGAGTCTGGAACTGTCTGAATTGGTGTTACATATGACAGTTCAAATAATCAGACAGTTTCAAAACGCCGGCTACTCTCTGCCTGTCTCATTTAATCTGGCGTACAATGACGTCTCTCATCCGGCCATTTACCAGGCAATAGAAAGCTTTATAAAGACAGGGCAAGTCAAACCATCGATGCTCGAAATCGAAATTACTGAAAGCCAGGCAACCCAGGACTACCAATTACTTAATCCCGTGCTGAGCAAATTGATCAAGCTCGGTGTTAACGTTAGCATTGACGACTTTGGTACGGGCTATTCATCGCTGTCACAGCTTACCAATTTGGTAGCGACTACCATTAAAGTCGACCGTCAGTTTGTGCATGACCTTACCAGTCCTAATCGCGAAAATGCGCTGCATGTCATTCAGATGATAGCGCGCGTTGCACACAGGTTTAACTTTGATGTCATTGCAGAAGGCATCGAAAGTAAAGAACAGGAAAGGTTACTGCTGGAAAATGATTTTAAATTTGCCCAAGGATTTTTATACGCGAAGCCAATGCCGTTAGCTGACGCGCTGGACTGGTTAACCGATCACTATCGCGGACCAAAATGAAGCTGCAACAGGGAGTTTTACGCTATGTGTGGAGTTTTGTATGGATTGTATTTGTACTTTGCGTTGCCGCGATCGTGGGATATTTTGCCTATTCTGACAAATTAGCCTCGCTGCAACATCCTATCCGAGTTACACAACGCTCCCAAATTGATACTGCATCGGTATTAATTAATCGAAAAATAAGTGAAATCGAAACAGTCATGCGACTGTTTAAACATGAACTTGAGCTATTGCAGCCAGAAGAAAATACCATAAGGCGCGCATTCAGAACGCTGTTTTACGTTTATCCCGAATTGCTTCAGGTCAGATGGCTGGATGAAAATGGAAACGAAAAAATCCGTTTGGAAAAAGCGCCTGACAACACACTGTATTCGGTAGAAGAATCAGCACTTCAAAACAAAGCGGCGAGATACTATTTCAGCGCTGGCATACAGTTAGCCCCCAATGAGATTTTTATTACGCCAATTGATCTGAATATCGAAAACGGGGAAGTGCAACGCCCTTTTCAACCAACAATCAGAGCGGTAACCAAAGCCGAACAAGCTGAACTAGGCACGGGTCTGCTGGTTATAAACTTTGATTTAAGGCCTCTGCTTAGCAGCTTGAAGTCTCTCAATACGCCGGAGAGTGCCCTACTTGTCGGTGCTGGCACGTCAAAATGGATTTTGCACCCGATGGAGAGCAAAGAATGGAGCGTCGACCTGATAAAAGCACCAGCCAACATCGTGGTCGAAATCCCCTCTTTGTGGCACCAACTTTCCACCCAAGACAGTATAACGACGCAAACACTAAACAACACAGTGGTAACCGCCCAGCGCATAAACTCATCGTTCCTTGAAACCGGAGGTTTACCCGACATCTACCTACTCACCAAAAGCCGTGATGATGTATTGCCAGCCCTGCAAACCAATGCGTTTCAAACAGCCATATTGTATGCCCTGGGGTTATGTATGTTTGGGTTACTTGTGCTGTTTTTATATGTTAAGCATATTCAGCGTCTACAACGTCTTAGCAAAGCAATAAAAGTGGAGAGGGATTCACTGAAAACCGCGCTTGACCAGCAAACCGTCCTAATTGAAGAACTGGCAGAATCACAAAAACTGTCTTCGCTAAGTATTATGGTTGCCGGCCTCGCCCATGAGTTGAATACACCGGTTGGTGCTACCAACATGGCGCTTTCAAACTTAAAAAACTTACTGGATGCACTGCGCAGGCAGGCCAATGAAGGTCTCACTAAAGAACAGTTTCATCATTTTATAAGTCAAACTGACAAAACGCTTTCGTTAGCCAACGACAACAATCATCGGGCAATTAGTCTGGTTAAAGGCTTCAAACGTCTTTCTTTTGAACGCGCCAAAGATGACTTTACCCGCTTCAAGGTGCGCCAAACTATTATGGATCTCGAACGCAGTATGGCCGGCCTGTTCAAACAACATCACGTAACAGTGAAAAACGCCATTGGTGATGACCTGGAAATTGAAGGATACCCGGGTGCATTTTCACAAATCATCCAAATATTGCTCAGCAATACCCTGGCCCACGCATTTAATGACAGAAACGCGAATCAGGTCATTATTGAAGGCTCCTCATTTCCCGACAAGGTTGAGATTACCGTGACAGACAATGGATGTGGTATACCCGAATCGATTCAGGAACAGATCTTTGACCCATTTATTACCAGTAAGCGACACAAACAACATACCGGCTTGGGACTACATATGGCGAAGGCCTGGATGTATCAAGCCTTTAATGGCGATATAAAAATTAAACGTACCTCGCACAGAGGAACCCAATTCGCACTAACGTTTCCCGTATCCACCATTCCATCGGATCACTGAATCGATTCAGTCCTGTATTCACACACGACGACATCAGACCAATGGCTACAAATAAATCCCTAAACATATCAGTTATTTTTGGCTAATATGGGACATAACCATCCGAAATATTCCACAACTTCAGGCAAGTGCAGCGCAAAATCATGACAACGAAGAAGACCGCAAAACCCAAATTTCAGTTTGACGCTATTGTAATTGGTACTGGCCCTGGGGGCGAAGGGACGGCAATGCAGCTTGCTAAAGCTGGAAAACGCGTTGCCGTTATCGAGAAATACGATGCGGTTGGCGGCGGTTGTACCCATTGGGGAACAATACCGTCAAAAGCACTCCGACATTCAGTTAGCCGTCTTATTGAGTACAACTCAACACCGCTGTTTGCCGATAACCACGTTTCGCGGAACCTGACCTTCTCTGACATTATGCAACACGCCAGTGGCGTGATCAGAAAGCAAACTCGTCTACGCTCGTCGTTTTACGACAGAAACCGCGTAACACTGATCCACGGTGAAGCCAGTTTTATTGATCAGCATACTGTTGAGATCTTACGCGCTGATAATTCAAAAGAAATTATTACCGGCGAGAAAATCGCTATTGCAACAGGCTCACGCCCTTATTGCCCCAAAGATATCGACTTTTCTCACCCACGCATCTACAACTCAGACACCATATTAAATCTGGATCATGAACCGCAAACCATCATTATTTATGGTGCAGGGGTTATCGGTACAGAATACGCATCAATTTTTCGCGGTCTTGGCGTGAAGGTTGACCTGGTTAACATGCGTGATCGGCTGCTGTCATTTCTTGACGCAGAAATTTCTGATGCGCTTAGCTACCATCTGTGGAACAACGGCGTTGTAATTCGCCATACCGAATCGTATAGCTCGGTAGAAGGGCGCGATGACAGCGTGATCCTGAACCTGGAATCAGGCAAACGGATGCGGGCAGACTGTTTGTTGTTCGCAAACGGCAGAACCGGTAATACAGATATGCTTAACCTCAAGAATGTTGGCTTAAAAGCGGATTCTCGAGGCCAGTTGAAAGTGAACAGCAACTACCAGACCGAGGTTGAAAACATTTATGCAGTGGGTGATGTTATAGGGTATCCAAGCCTTGCTTCTGCTGCCTATAACCAAGGGCGATTTGCTGCTGAAGCGATGTTAAGCGGCAATGCGAATGCCCATCTGGTAGATGACATCCCTACTGGTATCTACACGATTCCGGAAATTAGTTCAGTGGGTAAAACCGAACAAGAACTGACACAAATGAAAGTGCCTTATGAAGTTGGCCGAGCTCAGTTTAAACACCTTGCAAGAGCACAAATTGCTTCTACACAGGTTGGTAGCTTAAAAATTCTATTTCATCGGGAAACCAAAGAAGTACTCGGTATTCACTGCTTTGGTGAGCGTGCCTCTGAGATTGTTCACATTGGGCAGGCAATTATGCAACAAGATGGCGGCGGTAATACCATAGAGTACTTCGTCAATACCACATTTAACTACCCGACTATGGCCGAAGCATATCGGGTTGCGGCGTTGAATGGACTCAATCGGGTATTTTCAGACTAAGTCCGCTACCTCTTTTCACCAGAAACAAAAAACCGGAGCTTAACTCCGGTTTTTTGTTTAATATGCTTTAAGCGATTAGCGATTAGGCTGTGCTAGGTTATTTTTTACTAGCAATGCATCTCGGTGAGCGACGATATCAATTGTCATTTTTTTAGCGTCAAACGTCATTGTGGCAATGGCGTATTCAGCCGAGTTTGCGTTGGCTACCTCAACGATAGATTGTTGAGCGGCTTTGAAATGCATGTTGTTACTAATTGTATCAACCATGCAGCTGCTGTTAATTTCAAACGTTTTGGCATCCATGCATGCAAAAGCTTTATCGTTACCCGCGTTTGCCTGCGCCGTGAAAGCACTTGCCGCCAGCACAGAAGCTACTAAAAATTTACGCATGGGACTTCTCCAATAATTAACGATATGTTAATACTACTGCATTGCTGACGATTTTTCAATCGAAGAACATAGTTTTGTTACAGCTTTATGACAAGCAACACGAATAATAAAATATACTCAGGTACATTCCAGCATACGCTGGAAAATATACGTCACTGCAGCTTGTGCCAATCATCACTCCCTCTTCCAGCCAGACCGGTTGTGCAACTTCACCCTCACGCCAGGATCTTAATTATTGGTCAGGCCCCGGGTCTGTTAGCCCACAACAGTCATACTCCGTGGAATGATCCCAGCGGGGACAGACTGCGGGGCTGGCTGAATGTAAGTCGCAGTCAATTTTATGACCCCACATTATTTGCAATTATGCCAATGGGCTTTTGCTATCCTGGAAAGAAAAACGGAGGGGATGCACCGCCCAGTCCGGCATGTGCACCAGCGTGGCATAACCGAATATGGCAATTGATTCAGCCTGACCTTACTATTCTGGTCGGCAGTTATGCACAGAAGTACTATTTGCCAACCTATTCGACGCTCACTCAAGCGGTCAATGCCCACCTAGGTGACGAGAGCATGTTTGTATTGCCTCACCCGTCAGGCAGAAACAACCGGTGGTTAAAGCAGAATGAAGCGGCGCTTAACAATCAGCTCAGCGCCATCAGAAATAAATTACACGCTTATTTGAAATAGCGGACACTAACCGTTATTCGCGTCATGCTCCGCCAAAAACGCAATCAGTTCGTTAAACGGCATGGGTTTGCCAAACAAGTAACCTTGCGCCTCGTCACAGCCCAACTTAATCATGTGATTGGCTTGTTCACGCTTTTCTATTCCTTCAGCAATGGTAACGAGTCCGAGCTTATTACCCAGCGTCACAATGGTCTCGGCGATCAGGGCGGATTCACCCACACCAATATCCTTAACGAAAGAACGGTCCACTTTTAAACGATGCAAAGGAAGCTTTTGTAAATAACTCATAGACGAAAAGCCTGTGCCAAAGTCATCGATAGCAATGGTGACACCAAACTCTTTTAAGTCAGTGAGTG
>Ga0209272_10001848_pt1 | contig 12672 bp, 6 predicted proteins | sample tdDd002_FD_187125 | JGI IMG/M metagenome (GOLD analysis project Ga0209272, IMG submission 187125) | Marine sediment microbial communities from the Atlantic coast under amendment with organic carbon and nitrate - tdDd00.2 (SPAdes)... | ecosystem: Environmental > Aquatic > Marine > Coastal >... | reverse complement strand
AAATTGCTGAAGAGGAATTCGAAAATCAAAAAGTCAGCAAAGAGATTATTGCAAGTAAGGTTGAAGGTGGCTTATCCGCAAAGGAAGAGCTTTATCAGGCTGAACTGAATTATGCCACCAGTCAATCAAGCCTAGATAACAGAAGAGTAGAACTTGAAAATGCAAAAGATGAATTCAAACTTCTTTTGGGAATCTCTCTTTACGAAAAAGTCGCCGTAAGTACAGATATTAAATATGTTCCGGTTATCGTCAACCTTGAGAAAGCAATTCAAAATGGTTTAACTCAAAGATTAGAACTAACACAAAGACAAATTGATTTAAATAATGCTCGATTCGATTTAATTGAAACCTCTGCAACAAATGCTTTTAGAGGAAATGTAAATCTTTCTGTTGGTGTAATGGGGAATAATGAAAAATGGCAAAAAGTTTACGATAGACCAACCAAAAGCCCAAGAGTTGGCGTCACCTTCTCCATACCAATTTTCGATTGGGGAGAAAGAAAAGCTCGAATACGAGCTGCTGAGTTGGAAATCGAAAGTCGCGAAATTGATAAGAAAAGTTTAGAAGATGATATCACAATTAATATTCGAAAAATCTACCGGAACCTGAAAAATCTTATTCTCCAAATTGATATTGCCGAACAAAACCAGAAGAATGCAGAATTAACCTATGAAATCAACCTGGAACGCTACAGAAATGGCGACTTAACCAGTATTGACCTAGAACGGTTCCAAAATCAGCTATCCGAGAAAAAAATGAATCTTGCGAATTCGTTAATTAACTACAAACTGGAGCTACTTAATCTAAAAATTCAATCGCTTTGGGATTTCGAAAACAACAGGTCCTTTGTTCCACAGGAGTTACAAAATAATTTGATCGTAGAATAATAACTAATCTAAGCATGACACACCATACAAATGCCACAACAATGAAACGAATCGCCTTCTTTATTCTAAGTATAGCAATACTGTCAGCCTGTAATGACAAAGAAACAGACCTAAACAAAGATATTGCTGTTCAAGTATCCGTTAAGGAAATTACATCACAAAATATCGAACAGTTTGTAAGTACTACTGGGACTGTTAATCCAGTTAAAACAGTCGCATTAAAAAGTGAAGTTGCAGGTAAATACCACTTACAAATTAACCCAAAAACAGGACGTAAATTTGCTTTGGGCGACTATGTCAAAGAAGGTACTGATATTATTATTATCGAAGACAAGGAATACGAAAACAACATCAAAATTAAATCTCAGGAATTAAACCTACAAATTTCGCAGCAGGGATTTGAGAAACAACAATCCTTATATAAAAAAGGAGGCGTGACTCTTTCTGATGTAAAAAAAGCAGAAATAGACCTCATCAATGCAAAATACGCCTACGAAGATGCTTTGTTTCGCTTAGCCAAGCTAAAAGTAAAGGCACCATTTTCAGGAACCATTACCAATTTGGACTATTACACTGAAAATACCCGTGTAGAAGCTGGTTCGGCTTTAATAAATATGATGGATTACAGTAAGCTTCATATGGAAATAAACCTTGCCGAGAAAAATATGATGTCGGTTAAAACCGGACAGGACGTTAAGATCGTTAACTATACAATTCCTGGTGATACCCTAAAAGGAAAACTAGCACAAATTTCTCCCGCTATCGATTCTGAAACCCGATCTTTTAAGGCTATTATCAACATTAACAACTCAAAACTTCTATTACGTCCTGGTATGTTTGCTAAAGGGGAAATTGTAGTTGCTAAAGCCGATACAACCATTGTTATTCCAAAGGATATTATTCTAAATAAACAAAATGGCAATATTGTTTTTGTCGTTAATAAAGGATTAGCCGAAGAAAGAACCATTCAGTTTGGTTTGGAAAATCCTAAAGAGGTACAGATCATTTCAGGCTTAGAGAAAAAAGATCGATTGGTTATTAAAGGATTCGAAACACTTAGAAATCGCTCGAAGATTAAAATTGTGAAATAAGACAATTCTTCTTGGAAGCAGTTCAATTTCCAATGGCATAACAAACTATTATAAAGGCTTACAAAATGAAGAAAATAACTCAGTTTTCGGTCAACTATCCAGTGACGGTATCCATGATTGTTATGGCAATACTACTCTTAGGGTACGTCTCTCTTGGAAAATTAAACGTTGATCTTTTCCCTGAAATGAATGCACCACGAATATTTGTGGAAATAAAAGCCGGAGAACGTCCTCCCGAAGAAATCGAAAAGCAATTCATTGAGAGTATCGAGGCCCAGTCTATTCGTCAGAAAGGTGTGAGTCAGGTGTCATCCGTTTGTATGGTCGGATCGGCAAGACTGACCGTTGAATACGCATGGGGAAGTGATATGGACGAAGCCTTCCTTGATCTTCAAAAGGCACTTTCCTCGCATAGCCAAAATTCAGACATAGACGAATTCACGATTACACAGCATGATCCCAATGCCTCTCCTATCTTAATCGTTGGTATGCTACATTCTGAAATTCAGGATATGGATGAATTACGAAAGGTTGGTGAAAATTATATTCGTAATGAGCTAATTCGCTTAGAAGGTATAGCTGAAGTAGAGCTAACTGGGACACAAGAAAAAGAAATTCGCATAGAGACCAATCAATATCTATTGGATGCCCATAAAATATCCATAGATCAGATTGTACAGAAAATTAAAAACCTCAATCAGAATGTTTCTGGGGGAAGCATAGTGGAAATGGGGACTAAGTACATTATTAAAGGGGCTGGACTAATCCGAAACGTTCAGGAAATTGAGAACGTTATTGTAGGTACAAAACAAGCCTCATCCTCTGCTTCACAATCAGCAGCAAATACCAATCAGAAATTAAGTATCGACAAGAAGGTGCCCATATTACTGAAGGATGTCGCTAAAGTGAGTTTTGTACCTAAAAAGGCACAGAATATTGTCCGAATAAATGGCATTAGATGCGTTGGCCTGTCTATCTTTAAAGAAACAGGTTCCAATACCGTTCAAGCTGTCGAAGACTTTGAAAAAACGATGGTGTCAATCAAAAAAGCGTTACCAGGCTACCAATTTATCAAAGTTCAAAATCAAGGTCAGTTTATTCAAAAAGCCATAGACGAGGTAGAAGAAACTGCCTTGCTAGGTGTCATTATTGCCATTTTTGTTCTTTTCGTTTTTCTACGCAGAATCAAAGTAACAGCCATTGTTAGTTTTGCCATTCCAGTATCTATTATTGCCACTTTCAACCTGATGTATTTCAATGGTCTTAGTTTAAATATTATGACCTTGGGAGGTTTAGCACTGGGCGCAGGAATGCTGGTTGATAATGCCATTGTGGTTATCGAAAATATATTCCGAAAAATGGAACTGGGACTTTCGGTGAAAGAGGCAGCTATAGAAGGAACATCAGAAGTTGGTGGTGCCATTGTGGCTTCTACACTTACAACCATCGTTGTTTTTCTACCCATTGTATATATGCACGGAGCCTCAGGGGCTTTGTTTAAAGATCAGGCATGGACTGTTGCCTTTTCACTTATGGCTTCTCTTTTTGTTGCCATTTTGGTTATTCCTATGTTATTCAATTATGCCTATAAGGGAAAAGGGAAAAACCTCAGATTCAAATCGGTAAAAATTGGCTGGTACGGGGATTTGCTTACAAGTTTGCTAAATAAGCGTCGTTTGGTTATTGGTGGAGCCAGTGCAATCATTATTCTCACAGGTTTAATTCTTCCCTATGTTGGAAACGAATATCTACCTAAAAGTGGGATTGGTGAGTTTAGCCTGAATATCGAATTGAAAGAAGGAACCCAACTGGACCGTACTTCGCAAACAGTGGAGGCCATTGAATCTATGCTTAAACAGGCCATGGGAGTACAGTTCGAGACTATTTATAGCCAAATTGGTCCAGGAGGTAATTCCTCTACAGACAAAGCCGTTTTTCAGAATGAAAACACAGCCAATATTAAGGTTCGACTTAAGAGCGAATACATTTCTCAATCAGAATCCATATTGCAACATGTTGGTGCATTAATCAGTAATATACCCAATGCTGAAATCTCAATCGTTCGTAACGAAACAGCTCTTCAATCGACCATTGGAACCGAAAGTGCACCTATCGAAGTTGAGATTAAGGGTAAGGAGATGCAAGTACTGGAAAACCTGTCGAAGGAAATTAAAGCACGCTTGGTTCAAATACCCGATTTAACCAATGTCAAAACAAATATTGAAGAAGGAGCTCCTGAAATAAATGTTGTTATTGATCGATATAAGGCAGGTATTTTTAACTTGAGTACAACTGCAATTACCGGCCAACTGCAAGATATTCTTATGGGAAAAAATGCAGGGAAATTTGAGAAAGGTGGCGAAATGAACGATATCAATATTCAGCTACCTGAACAGAGCCTTTCCGAACTCAATACACTATTACTAAAAAGTGGCGAAACAAAAATACCTCTTTACGAAGTGGCGCATATCGAGAAATCCTCATCGCCTAAGCAAATGCTTAGACGAAATCAGGCTAGAATTGGAAAAATAAGTGCTGACATTAAAGGTTCTGCTGCTTTTGATCAAGTCATTGAGAAAATAAACACGAATCTTGAAGGAATTGAATTGCCACAAGGCTATCAGGTGAACCTGATTGGTGAAGAGGAAAAAAGACAAGAAGCACTTTCTAACCTAAGCTTTGCCCTCATGCTTTCAATCATTTTGGTTTATATGGTTATGGCTTCGCAATTCGAATCATTAATTCATCCTTTCACCATTCTTTTAACGATTCCATTAGCTGGAGTAGGTGCTGTTTGGGCCTTTTTTATTCTTGGAATCCCAATGAATATTATGGCCTATATCGGGATTATTATGCTGGGAGGAATAGCCGTTAACGACTCCATTATTCTGGTGGATGCCATTAACCAATTTAAGGCGCAAGGTCATGCCCTTAAGGATTCGATTATTATGGCCGGAGAAAACAGAATTCGACCTATTATCATGACGAGTATTACAACAATTCTGGCTTTACTACCTCTTACCATTGGCTTTGGTGAGAGTGCTGCCTTAAGAGCTCCAATGGCCATAGCCGTAATTGCAGGTTTAATAACTTCAACATTGCTAAGCTTAGTCGTTATTCCTTGTGTCTACTATGTTTTCGATAATATACAAAGCTATTTTTCAAAACCTATAAACGCAGAATAAAGACAGCAATTAACCGATAATCGAAGATATCAATAGGGATTTAAGGGGGAGTTTTAAACAAAATACGCCCTTGTATCCTCTCTCAAAAGGGGACTTCAGAACCAAAGATTAAATAGAGAATTATGAATTTCATTATAAAACGAAAGGTTTTAATCGCAATGCTCTTCACCGGACTTAGCATGTTGGGGTTCTTCTCCTACAAGCAACTTCCTGTTGAGTTGATTCCCAATGCGCAGCTTCCCATGCTTTATGTGCACGTTAGAGCCACCATGGAAGTTGATCCCCGTTATATGGAGAATCAAGCTATAATTCCTCTTGAAGGCGTTATTGGAGGAGTAGAAGGCGTTGAGAAAATTTCATCGACAGCCGGACAGCAAATCGGAAGCATTGAAATCTCATTCGAACAGGGAACCAATATCAAGTATGCTTATTTAAAACTTGCCGAAAAAATTGACCAAGCTAAAAAAACGCTTCCCAAAGAATTCATGGTCCAGCTAGTCAAATTCGACTTGGAACAACTCAATAACATGTTCATGAATATTCAGGTTCGTGGAAGTGGAGGCGTTGATCGTGTAAGACAAATTACTCAAAATGAAATATTCGACCCGATTCAAAATATTGATGGCATTGCTAATGTTGCCATTTTTGGTGGTCAAGAAAAATCTATTGAAGTTATTTTAAGAGATGATGTATGCAAAAGCTATGGTATAACGCCCTCTGAAGTTCGTTCCGCTATTAGCCAAAACGATAGTAAAAGAAGTTTCGCAGGGAAAGTGATCGAAAAAGATAAAATGCACTTCGTTAATGTGGTTTCTGAATTTACTGATATTACAGACTTGCATGAGTTGGTTGTAAAAAAACAAGGCGACATCAGACTAAAAGACATCGCAGATATTCACTTTGGTGTAAAAGAACAAACATCCTACAGTCGAGTAAATGGAAAAGAAGCCGTAACCCTTCAATTAACACGTGATGCTCAATCCAACATCATCGATTTGGCAGATACGGTAATCGAAAAAATCAACGAGTTAAATCAAAAACTCTCTAATAAGGATATCACTATAGTGGTACAAATGAATAGAGCCGAAACCATGAAAACCAATATCGATCTCATTATCGAACTGGCTCTTGTTGGCGGATTACTGGCTATCTTCATTTTATGGATTTTCCTTAAAAACATTCGTTTGGTTGTGGCTATTGCACTGGCTATTCCCATATCGATTTATACCGCATTTAACTTTTTCTACGCCTATGGTATCACAATAAATACCCTAACACTTTTAGGAATGGCGCTAGCCATAGGTATGCTACTCGATAATAGTATTGTCGTCCTCGAGAATATTTATAGGCTTGCGGCTCAAAAGAAAGATCCCGATACAGCCGTTATTCAGGGTACAAGAGAAGTTTGGAGATCAATTTTTGCCGCTACACTAACCACCATAACCGTCTTTTTACCTTTTTTATTCTCAACCAATTTCCTTGTCGGATTAATGGGTAAGCACATTGGTGTTTCCATTATCTCAACCTTGCTTGTTTCATTGGTCGTTGCGCTGCTCTTAATCCCAATGATTACACACAGTTTTCTGAAAAGAAAAGGCAAAATACGTCCAGTAAACTTCGAAAGCATTTCCTATCACAACCGTTTGGTGCAGGTTTATCTGGTCATACTAAAATCTTGCATGCGATTTCCAGGAAGAACCATATTAGGAGCACTGGGCTTATTTTTCATCACTTTACTGATTAGTTTAGGACTTAGTTTTATGTCCACGGAAGAGCCAGAAACCAAAGATTTTAATCTCTACGTTAACCTTCCCGGAGGCACCACGCTAAACAATACCGATTTACTGATACGCGAAGTTGAACAAAAACTGGAATCGCTTGAGGAGAAAAAAGATATTACAAGTCAGGTGTATGAAGAAGAAGCCATTTTAACCATTTCTTTGGTCGATGATTATCGTGATATACAAAACCTCAGTGTTCCAGGTATCAAAAAGGAAATTTTAGAGCGTCTCGATAATATTCCAAGAGCAACATTCAGTTGGGATCCTCCAGCTCAAGGACGCCGCTTTGGTGGTGGAGGTGGTGACTTTGGTGGCAACAGTTCTTTTATGGAAATGATGGGCATGGGAGCTCAAAAAGAAAAGCTCATCATTAAAGGTCAGGATTTTGATAAAATGCTGAACTTATCTGAAGATTTGCGCTATTATTTGGAACAGCTTACCTCAATCAAAAAGGTATCTGTAAAAGTTCCTCCCAAACGACCTGAGTTACTTTTGGAGCTGGATAAACAAATTATGGCAATCTATGATATTCCAGTCAGCTCTGTTTTATCCGAGCTAAACGCTTTTCAAAAAGAGTTTTCAAGTGGTGTCAAATTCAAACAAGGAACCGATGAATACGATATCATTATCAAGACATTGGGAGAAACACCTCTGGAAACCAGAAATGCCAAAGATTTAAAAAAACTAAGAGTAAAAGGAAGCCAGGGAGCTGAATTTGAATTACAGAACATTAGTAAACTCAATTTCACCGATGGTTTATCGAGCATTAAGCGAACCAATCAGGAAAAACAACTTGAGGTCGAATATCAATTTATAGACGAGGTTAATGACGAAAAAGATCTGTTGACAGCCTCGAGAGTAGAGATCGATGAGCTGGTAGAACGCATTAACATGCCCTCAGGTATCGCTCTGGAGGTGATTCACGAAGAAGATATATTAGGTGAGTTTGGTTTTCTATTTATCATGGCTTTTATTCTCATTTTTATGATACTGGCATCGGTATTTGAATCATTTACCATGCCCATTGTCATGATGTTCTCTATTCCAATGGCTGCTATTGGTTCACTTATAGCACTTATACTAACTGGAACGTCGCTGATGAATGCCAACGTATTTACAGGCTTAATCATCTTGTTAGGAATTGTTGTAAACAATGGTATTATCATGATCGATTACACCAATGTTTTGCAAAAACGAGGCTATCGGGAGACACGCGCCCTTATTATGGCTGGCTTGGCACGTATTCGTCCTATTCTAATTACAGCCATTACAACCATAATTGCACTCATGCCATTGGCTCTTGGGCGAGCAGAGTATGTAACGCAGATTGGTGTACCTTTTGCTATTACAGTAATTGGAGGACTAAGTTTGAGTACTCTCTTAACTCTCGTTTTTATTCCAACCTTATATGCTGGACTACGTACAAGCTTAACCTGGTTTCGTAATCTTAAAAATTGGGTTAAAATCACCCAATATGCTCTTTGGATATTAGGAACCTATTTTATTTACACTGAAGTAGACAGTAAGATATGGCAGATTATCACTTTTCTGATATTACTCCTATCTGTACCTGCTTGTATCTATTTTATATCTGCAAGTTTGCGAAAAGCCAACGAAGAGTTAATCGCTCCTGATGCACCCTTGAAAATCGAAATTCGAAATTTGGTTAAAATTTACGATTGGGATGGCAGGTTTACAAGAGAATGGAAGTCTGGTTTAAAAGTTAGAGAGCGATTAGGTTTAAAGTTAGCCTACACATCACTAGCTGACTTTGTCACTTTAATTTGGCAGATACCTCTAATCGCTTTCATGGTCTTTTTCATTTACTATCACCTTCAAAATCAGTTCTGGATACTAAGCCTATCTATTCTTTTTCAGATTATGCTGCTTTATTTTGTTGCACCGATTATGGCATATCGTAATCACCTGAAGGAGAAGAGTAAAAAGAGATGGATTCAACACTTAATATACGGTTCATACAAGATCATAAACTGGTTTTTACCACTTGTGATACTTAGCTATTTTTACCAGAAATACGAACAAATTGGATTCCTTATTCCACTTGCTTTCGTCTGGTATCTATGTCTGTTAATTAAAGTTTCTTCCAATAAAATATACCGTGAGAAAATCAATATCAACCGAGTGAAAGGTAAGTTCAGCGGTATTCGAAAAACCTTTTACCGTTTTGTTCTTATCATTCCGATCATTGGAAAAAAGAAAGTTCCATTTAAGGCTGTAAAAGGCGTATCCTTAAATATTGAAAATGGTATGTTTGGTCTACTGGGTCCCAATGGAGCGGGAAAGTCAACCCTAATGCGAATTATATGTGGTATTCTAGAACAGAGTTACGGACAAATCACCATCAATGGCATTGATGTTCGGGAAAAACGAGAAGAACTTCAAGGTTTGATCGGTTATCTCCCACAGGAATTTGGAATGTATGAGAATATGACCGCTTGGGATTTCCTAAATTATATGGGCATTCTTAAAAAATTGAAAAACAATGCTGAGCGAAAAGAACGTGTCGAATACGTTTTGAAATCTGTTCACATGCTCGATCAAAAAGATGAGAAGATTGGTTCATTCTCGGGTGGTATGAAACAACGTATAGGTATTGCTCAAATTCTTCTACACTTACCAAGAATATTGGTGGTTGATGAGCCAACAGCAGGATTGGATCCACGAGAAAGAATTCGATTCAGAAATCTATTGGTGGAATTGAGTCAGGATCGAATTGTCATTTTTTCAACTCACATTATCGAAGATGTGGCCAGTTCGTGTAATCGAGTAGGTGTTGTGAAAAAAGGCGAGCTAAAATATCTGGGCGAACCCGTACATATGGCAGGAATTGCTGACGATCAAGTTTGGATGCTTAGCGTATCTCCAGAAGAATTTGAACAATTAAAAGCAGACCATGTTGTTATTCATCACATGAGAGATAAAGACCAAATTCGAGTGAGATGCCTGTCTGCTGAAAACCCAGGTTACGGTGCTATTAGTACAAAAGCAAATTTAGAGGATGCTTATCTGTGCTTACTGAACGATTCGGATGCTAAGAAAGTGACCATGGCTTAATTCTTAATACATTTGCTAAAATAATAGAGAAAATTGAATTAAAAGTCACATTTCAAGGTAAAGACAAGGGCTTACACAATTAAACACTCCCTTTATTCCCTCTCAAGAGGGGAATTATAAATAGTAAATTGAATATCGATGAAAGGAAGAGAACAATTAAAACTCATAAGCGATTTTATCCGCTACAATATCAAGATTATATTTGCTAATAAGTTCATCTATTTTCTAATTGCAGCCTTTGCCTTTTTCTTTATGGTTACAGGTATTATGCTCTTTACTGATTCCAGTCCCGAAGAGGCAGATATTTTTTCGACCTTGATTTTCCCAGGCGTCCTGATTTTATTTTATCCTGTTATCTACAATATTCAAAGTGATAAAGACACACGCATGCTCGAAATTCTTTTTGGCATACCCAATTACCGCTACAAAGTCTATCTGGTACGTTTCCTTTTAAGCATTTTGCTTTTGCTTCTTATCATGTTTTTAATGTCGTGGATTTCTGTCTTCGCGATCATTCGTATTCCCGTTTTTCATATGGTTTACGAACTCATGTATAGCCTGATATTTTTAGCTAGTTTAGCCTTTTTACTTGCTTCACTCATAAAAAATGCCAGTGGAGCCGCTGTTGTTATGGTTATTATTGGGATTGCTTTTTTAATATTAGCTGAACCTTTGGGGTCTAGTAAGTGGAATATCTTTTTGAATCCCTTCGATGTCCCTGGTGACATGAGCTACAGTATTTGGCAAAACGTTATCTTTCAAAATCGAATGATGCTCGTGGTCGGATCCATTATCTCTATTCTTTGGAGCCTTATTAATCTGCAGAAAAGGGAGAAATTTGTTTAAGATACTAAAGCTTAATAAGCAAAAACACTTCGCAATAGCACATAAAAAAGAGCTCAACAAAATAAATTGTTGAGCTCTTAATATTTCTTGTAGTAAGTTGAGGCAATTATACTTTAACCTCTTTATGCCAACGATTAATGCCCCCTTTTAAATGAGCTGCTCTATGAAAACCACTCTTTTGAAGGTAACGTCTCACTTGTTTGCTTCTGAATCCTAAATGGCAAAACACAACCAAATCTTTATCCTTAGGCAAGGTTCCCATTTTCTCAGGAATTTGCCCCATAGGAATATGCACTGCATCTTCAATACCTCCTTGCGCCAATTCATGAGATTCACGAATATCGATAAGCAGAATATCATCTCGCTTTTCCATTTCGCTAATTAACTCTTGTGGTGTATAACTTGTTTTTGGAGCATTATTATCATTGAAAAAAAATCCCATAGCTTATCATTTTAAATTTAAACTCTAATCAATCCACCTAATCTCTTTTTGATCGTTTCGAATTGTTATAACAAATATAAAAAAATAAGTGAGTGCAGAGCATTTGGAGCCTAAAAGATGAGCTACTACGACACCAAAAATGAATTAGATGCAAATCATGAATTCCTTTCCTATATCTGTGATCCTCCCTAATAGCGAAATCAAAACGAATTGGTCAACTTGACAAACTTGACACTCAAAACTTATCATATTATGAGTTATATTTGAAAGATCATCAATAAAAGAAATATTAATATCACTCCATAAGAGAAACAAAGCAGATGCCATAACCAAGCTTGTAGATTAAGTATAAAGCAAAGTCTATCAACAAAATCAATCGGATAGAGTTTATTTATCTCATACTATAAACATAATAACCCATAATCGATTAAAACATGAAAAATTTATTATTAGGAGCTGTACTCTTATTTAGCCTATCGAGTTGCGATAAGGAAGAAACCAATCAAATAGAAAATAAGAAATATCCAGTGCAATTTAATACCACAGGATTTACATCAGAAATTTCACCACTGAAGTCTGGAATAACGGAGTCTGAAGACCGATTCTATGCAGTGTTTGACAGTGAGCAAAAATTCGTGAAAGAAATAAGATTTGCAGCTGATGACCAAATTAAAGATGTTTTATCAGCTGGTGAGTATACTGCTTTTATAGGAGTTTCAAACGACAATAGTTCATTTCTAATATATTCAGACGATCCTGTTATAAAATACTCTAACTTTCAGTTTAACAACTTCTTTGCTGAAGTTTATCTCGGTAAAGTTAAATTTACGGTCGGAGAAAATGATAATAATAACATACCTATCGTTCTTAATAGAATGAATGGTAAACTGGAGATCGTTCTAGAAGATGAAATTCCATCGCAATCTACAGTAACAGTTCAACTATCAACAATTGGGTACGCTCTCAAACTAGACAACTTTAACACACACAATAGCTCAAACGAAAGTTTTACATATACGAATGAAACTGCATCTGCTCTAAGTCCAATTATTACAACCAATTTAGTCCCATCTCACAAAAATGAGATTGATGTTCAGAATCTAAGCACAATTACATTAACATGCAGAGATAAAAACGATAACATACTGGGTATTAAGACAATTGAAAACGTGAGACTTGAACGAAACACCTTAACAACTCTTACGGGTAAACTGTTAAGCAATGATCCCAATTCGACAGATAGTGGTTTTGCTCTAACTTTCAATGAAGATTGGAATCCAGCAATAGAAAAGACCTTTTAAATGTCAGCATAGTTGATAAAATAAATTCAATTAAAAGCACACTGAAAAGTGTGCTTTTCTTTAG
>Ga0209272_10001843_pt1 | contig 12685 bp, 12 predicted proteins | sample tdDd002_FD_187125 | JGI IMG/M metagenome (GOLD analysis project Ga0209272, IMG submission 187125) | Marine sediment microbial communities from the Atlantic coast under amendment with organic carbon and nitrate - tdDd00.2 (SPAdes)... | ecosystem: Environmental > Aquatic > Marine > Coastal >... | reverse complement strand
CGATTCAAGCAGGCCTTCAGGCATGGCGGGGGAGTTACCCATTACCATGATGATGGCCATGGTTTCACCAAGGGCGCGAGCGACACCAAGAATGACACCGGTCATGATGCCTGAGCGAGCAGCAGGTACGAGTAATTTGAAGATAGTAAACATATGTGATGCCCCCAGCGCCAAAGAGCCTTCTTTGTAGGTACGCGGTACAGCACGAATAGAGGTTTCAGAAACCGTGATAACCGTTGGCAATATCATGATTGCCAGAACAATGATTCCTGCTAGTACGGTGTTTCCGGCAGGAACGGCGAAGAAGTCTTGAATCAGCGGAACGATGATAACCAGACCGAAGAAACCGTAAACCACAGACGGGATGCCAGCCAGTAATTCAATCATTGGGCGAATAATATCTGCAAGGCGCTTCGGCGCGACTTCAGCAATGAAAATAGCGGTGAGTACACCGATTGGCACACCGATAACAACTGCGCCTGCCGTTGAGACGACAGAGGCTACTATCATCGGAGCGATGCCGTATAGCGCTGGTGGCAACCAGTCAGTACCTAAAACGATACCGCTAATGCCTGAATGTTCGATGGCGGCGTAACCTTCGCGGAAGATGAAATAGCCGATAGTAATAAGAGATAAAATACCTAGGGCAGCACTGCTCAAAAATAGGTATTTAAAGAATATTTCGCGCCAGTCGATTTTATCTTTGGCTTTTAGCGAAGATCCTTTGGTTGGGTTTTCTATATTATTTGCGATGGTCATAGTGTTTACTCCAGATACTGATCAAGCAAAAGGCTTGTTCAAATACCGAGGAATCAATAAAGACCGGCCATCGTCGTTATGACGCTGACCGGACAAAAACATTCAGTGTTATTACTTAACTGAGATGAAACCTTTGTTAGCAACGATTTTCTGAGCTTCAGGGCTCTTAACCCATGCAAGGAATTCAAGTGCCGACTTAGACGGGCGACCTTCCTTGTACACAACGAGGAATGGGCGTTGTACCCCGTATTCACCTGATTTAATGGCTTCAACAGATGGCTGGTGGTTGTCGATAGCCAGAGGTTTCACTGAGCCGTCAACTGAGCCCAGTGAGATGTAACCGATAGCAAACGGGTTGTTGGCGACAATTGTTTTTAGCTGGCCGTTGCCGCTGGCAACCTGCGCCCGCTGAGAGATGGCAGAAACTTTAATGCCGTTGATTTTCTTCTTCAGCTTCATGATGTCTTCGAATGCACCACGTGTTCCAGATGCAGTATCACGTGTTGCAACAACGATTGGCTTGTTTTCGCCACCAACCTGATTCCAGTTAGTGATTTCGCCTTTGTAGATTTTAGCAACGTCTTCTTTAGAGAGGTCTGAGACTGAGTTGTTGTTGTGAACGACAACGGCAATACCATCGCGGGCAATAACAACTTCTTTAATGTTGTCTGCTTTTTCAGAAGACTTAAGGTTACGTGAGCTCATACCAAGATCAGATGAACCATCATGTGCAGCACGTACACCAGCAGAAGAGCCAGGTCCCTGAACCTCGATGGTCACATTATTGGATTGAGCATAGGTTTCACCAAGAACCTCCATGATTGGTGATACGGAGCTTGAGCCTACAACAGAAATAGTCTCATTTGCTACCGCAGTGTTGAATACCATTGAACCTGCTAGGGCTAGTGCACCAATAACCTGTGTTTTCATTTTCCTAATCCTTAAAAAGCTTGGCCTTATTGCCAATAGGTTTGAATGAACGAAGCCAAGATTAGGAGAGTTTTATGACAATCATGTTTCAGAAGTTTGAACACTCTATGACGATAGTCATAAATGCTTAATAGGTATAAAAAATATAACGAAAGGAGCTTATTTGGTACTGTGTCATATGTCGCTCTTATAAGAAATAGTCCTCTAGTGCACCTGGTTGCATTGGTTTTGCTGTCTTTTTGTGACGTAGGTCTATCTTTTTGGAGGTTTTAAGGTGATAATGCCGCCAGTATTTTGTGCATGGATGCATATCTCTATTTCTATCTCTTTGAGGCTGTAATGCAATTTTCATTGAAAAATTTATCAATTCGATATCAGGTTTTATTGCCTGTTATGCTGATGGCAGTTGTTTTGCTGGTATCTTTGCTGACAACAAAAACGAAGCTCGAAACTGAACAACAGATCGTTTCAACTAACACGGAAAATCTTGTTGACTATAAAGATACCATTGCCAATATTGATGATCGTATTTATCCCATTCGTATAAGTGCAGTTTATGCAATTTATGATGCAAAACGCCGTAGCTCGTTTCTTGACGAGCTAAAAACGACAGCAAGGGATGTTACTGGTGAATTGCAGCTACTTGAGCGGGTACCTGAGTTTAAAGCTGAGTCTCAAAGCGTCCATAGTGCGATCAATGATTACATTAATTACTCGACCCGTGCCGTTGATGTTCTTACTCGCCACGATCGTGGTGAAGTGAGTGATTCAGAATTTGACGCATTTATTGCGCAATATCGTCAGGTCGGTAATGCAATGGTTGGATCGATCAACCAGTTATCGGAAAGCGTGAATGCGTTCTCGACGCAGACTATGATGAAGAGTGCCGAGAATAATAGAATGTTGATGTCTACGGCTTCAATGGCAATTCTATTAGTTTTCGTTATTGTTTTTGCTGTTGCCTGGTGGTTGTCGGGCCTGATTGTGAATCCAATAGTGAAACTGCAGTCGGTAATGCGTGAAGTGGCAGGTGGTAACCTGCGTGTGCATGCTGAACAAGACGGAACTAACGAGATTGCCCAGCTAAGCGGTGATGTGAATACGACCGTCGAGCAGCTTCACAAAACTGTCGATGCACTGGTACGTATTAGTGAAGATGTGGCCTCGGCATCGACTGAACTTGCAGCCGTCATGACTCAATCTGAAGCGAATGCGCAATCAGAATTGAATGAAATTGATCAGGTTGCCTCAGCGGTCAATGAACTGTCGAGCACGGCTGATAATGTGAGTGACAATGCGACGGCGGCCGACTCGACGGCAAAACAGACAGATGAACTTGCGCGAGAAGGATTGGATATCTTTGAGCAAAGCAATGCTGCTAGTGGCCAGATGACACAGACCTTGTCTGATGCTGCGGGTGTAGTGACACGTCTTCAAGAGCAATCAGAGCAAATCAGCAAAGTGATTGAAGTGATCCAGGGTATTTCTGAGCAGACAAACCTGCTGGCACTGAATGCCGCAATTGAAGCAGCGCGTGCTGGAGAATCTGGACGTGGTTTTGCCGTGGTTGCCGATGAGGTACGTATGCTTGCAGCACGTACTCAAGCTTCGACTCAGGAAATCCAGACGATTATCGAAGAGCTGCAATCGCAATCTAATAACGCCAATGACAGTATGCAGCTGAGCCTCGAGATGCTTGAGCGTAACCAGGAGCTGACCACCCGAGCCAATCAGGCTCTGGTTGGTATTACTGAATCTGTCGTACAAATCAGCGACATGAACACCCAAGTAGCGACCGCTGCCGAGCAGCAGTCGCAGGTGACACAAGATATTAATCGTAATGTCACCAATATGTCGGAAATCATCAACCAAAATGTCGCAGGTATTAGCCAGAGCGCCGCTGCAAGTAATGAGCTCTCTCAGCTAGCAGAGAAGCAAAAGCAGCAGCTTTCTTTCTTTAAAATGTAACCTGGCTTACAATATCTAGAATGTGCCACATAACTTATGGGGCACACTCTATCCAAAAGACCTGTCATTGACAGGTCTTTTTGTTTTCTCGCGTAGTTAATTGTTGCGCGTTTGCACGAGCCCAGAACTTGAAGGTGTACATGCTAAAAAAAGCCCAGCAAATGGTTGTTTTCAATGCCCTGACAAAACAGCAAAGTTTTACCCGTGCAGCGCAGATACTTGATATATCCAGAACTCAGGTTAGTAAACTGGTGCAACAGCTTGAGCAGCGGCTGGGGGTACAGCTAGTCCAACGTACAACACGCTCATTTGCTCTTACTGAAGCTGGCCGTCAGTTTGCCGTTCATTGTGCCAATATTGTTAACGAGATCAATGAAGCCGAGAGCGAGCTGGTGCTTGATGCAGACACCTTGCACGGTGCTCTACGTGTTGGTATTGCCCAGTCTTTTGCCCTTAACCATATTGGCCCCTATATTTCAGAGTTTCACGAGCAATATCCGCAGCTGGATCTGGAAATGAGCCTGTTTGATCATCGGGTCGATCTGATTACTGAACAGTTGGACTTATGGATTGGGATCATGGCGTCGCCGCCGGAAGGGTTTGTCGCAAGGCATTTGGCCGACTGCCAGTTTGTATTGGCGGCTAGCCCTGATTATCTGGCCAAACATGGTGTACCTTACCATCCGGAAGATTTGAAGCAGCACAATTGCATTACCTATTACAGCCGTGAGCGCAAAGATACCTCGTGGCGCTTTAGTAACGAACAAGGCGACTTGCAAGTGAAAGTCAGAGGTAACTATCGAGTCGACTCTGCTGATGCTATTCGGGATGCGACGCTGGCCGGGAACGGGATTGGTTACCTGGCTACGTATCTGCTTAAAAATGAATTCAGGGAAGGGCGGCTGATCCGGCTAATACCAGATTGGCAGCTTAGTCAGCAGATGCCTCTGTACGCCATTTATCCCCGTCATAAATTTTTGCCAGCCAAGGTAAAGGTATTTATCGATTTTGTGCGGGATCATATCGGAAAGCCTGCAGTCTGGGATCGCGACTTGTTTTGATAGCGCCAATGTATGAACGATTTGAACATACAGTGGCGATGTCAGAATCGATCTGTTTAGCGGTATATTATGTACTCAGTCCGAGTATAGGGCTCCAGTTCATATTGCGATTCGAGAAAGGTAATGAGATCGATGAGCTGTTCTACTGTCATAATGTTGTTATAAACAGGCATAACAGATTTTCCCGAGGCTTGGATTTCTGACAGCGCATAGCCTTTAGCGAGCTGATGCGACGGGTTTATGACTGAAGTCACAAGCTCGGCATAGGTCTTAAGACTTTGAACCTTTCCCCCGAGCGTGACCGACAGCTTGTCTTCTGTCCCATCTGGTCGCTCGAACCCCTCCATTTCGTGACAACTTAGGCATTGCATACTCAGAAATACGTCTTTGCCCTGTGTCGGATCGCCTACGGGTAGGCTAAAGCCTGTAGATGCTTGTTCACAACCGACGAGTCCAAACACGATAATTAACATTGTTAGTATCTTATGGCTGTTCATGGAAGATCACTCCGTATAAACACTGTGCCAACCTGCTGATGACAACTCGAGAATGAGTACCGTAGTGACAAGTGTAGAAGATGAATGAAAAACTATGGGGAGGAAAGTTGCATAAAGTTCATGGTTATTCAGCCATCATTGTCACGCATAGTAATAACTGTATCCGCAGAGGGAACTAATCTGCCGATTTCGTTTGCTTTGATGAGAAAGGCAGCAACTTTCTCAAATAGTGTTTCTTAAGTGTAAATAGGTGTAACAATTTGATCCTTGTCACAGTTTTTAAAGTCCCTACAATGCCGCCGCAATCGTTTACTAAAAGACTAACATTGGAGAATGACCATGGGCCATTTGGTCAGCATCTTAGGCATTTTTTCGCTATTTGCGGTTGCTATACTATTTTCAGAAAATCGCCGAGCGATAAGCTGGCGCGCTGTAGGCGGTGCGTTTGCTATTCAAATCTTATTCGCAGGCTTCATTTTGTATGTCCCTGTTGGACGTGAAGTACTGAATACGGTGTCTACTGCCGTCTCTGGTGTTATTGGCTATGGTCGGATTGGCTCTGAGTTCCTTTTTGGTGATTTGGCTAAGTTCAAAATTGGCTTTATTTTTGCCGTAAATGTGTTGCCAACGATTGTTTTCTTTTCCGCCCTCATCTCTGTATTTTATTACCTTGGCATTATGGGATGGGTGATCCGCTGTCTGGGCGGTGGACTCCAGCGCCTGTTGGGTACTAGCCGTACCGAATCGATGTCAGCAACAGCCAATATATTTGTTGGTTCCGTTGAAGCACCACTTGTTGTACGTCCTTACCTTGCCAAAATGAGCCGTTCTGAACTGTTTGCTGTTATGGTGGGCGGCCTTGCATCCGTCGCGGGTGGTACGCTGGTGGGTTATGCCGGTCTTGGCGTTGATATCAGTTATCTGATTGCAGCAAGCTTCATGTCTGCACCTGCTGGCCTGATGATGGCAAAAATTCTGGTTCCACAAACCGAAACGTTGAGCGATGAGCCGCAAGTCGATGAGGAAGATGAAACTGCACCTGTTAATATTATTGATGCAGCGTCGCAGGGGGCACTTAGTGGTCTACAAATTGCGATGGCTGTCGGTGCAAGCTTGCTTGCTATCATCAGCTTGATTGCATTGCTCAATGGTGGCCTTGCTCATGTTGGTAGCTGGGTAGGCATCGAGAATCTGAGCTTGGAATTGCTGTTTGGTTATCTATTTGCTCCTGTTGCCTGGTTAATCGGTGTTCCTTGGTCAGAAGCAACAGTGGCTGCGAGCCTGATTGGTAAAAAGATTGCGGTTAACGAATTTGTAGCATTTGCTGATTTGATGGCCGTGAAAGACCAGCTGAGTGAACATTCGCAAGCGATTGTTACTTTTGCACTATGTGGTTTTGCTAACCTAACGTCTATTGCCATGATGATGGGTGGGCTAGGAGGGGTGGTGCCAAGTCGTCGTCCTGATATTGCCCGCCTTGGTTTGAAGGCAATTTTCGCAGCAACATTATCAAACTTAATGAGTGCAACGTTAGCCGGTATTTTCTTATCGTTCTAACGAATTTACCAAGAACGCACAAAAACAGAGAGCATTAGCTCTCTGTTTTTGTTTGCGACATTGAAACAAGTATTCAAAGAAAAACCACCTGAGCAGAGTTACTCTGAAACTGTATTTAAGACCTAAGGACAAGTTAATAGTAGTGGGATGACTATGGCGACTTTGTCTTAATATTGATACTGAATGGGTGTTAGTCGTATTTCATTTAACCTTTTGAACTATATAAGGTGCTGTCTTAAAAACTATTATCAGATAATCGTTGATAGCGAGTATAGTTGCTTGCATCTGTAAATTCATTTAGCATTTCTGTATCACACATTATCGAGACAAACCATGAAGTCGCCCGTTGATAAGTTACTGCACAGCCATGATAACCTTGTCCATTCTGAGGGGGTGAAAGTCGTATCCCACACTCAGCGCGAAGATGGCGACGGAGAGGAAGAGTGGGTACTGCATACTTTGATGATTGAAGGTTGTGATGCGCCGTTTAAGTTTAAGCGCAAGAAAAAATACAAGAGCCTGAAAGGGGCGAAGGTGAATATGACATATTACCCAACAGTTGAGGTTGTTGCTGGTTTTGACATTGAAGTGATGAAAGTGGTTCGTATTAAGCTTTATTAACTTGCTTTTGAAATGAGCACATTTTCATGACTCGATTTTTGATGACTAAAAGTAGTGGCGATGTCAGGTTCTGACTGATGGCAAAAAGCACATGAATGGATGTTGAGTTCAATAATGTGTAATAAGGTCGCATTGCCACAATGTTTACACGTTCCAGAAAAATGAATGGAATGAATGTTGGTTCCGGGTAATTTAGTCGACATAACAGGTGTCCTTCCTTGTATTTTGTATACTTCTTCTTACTCCCGCATCTAGTAGATTAGTTTTAGCTATAACCATGCGCAATAGAACTTTTGTCTTAGTCATTCTGAGTGTATTTGGGCTCTTCGTAATAACGCTAATCCCCTTGGTTGTTTTATGAGCGGGCTCAAACTTATCAATAAATTATGAAGCCCACCTTGAAATGAATCTATAGTAAAAGCTGATTAACAAACTCGTTACAACTATAGAGTGATAATCATGCAAGGAGAGGAAGATGTATCTCAAGGATGTCGTCAAGACGCTGGTCATATCAGTCACGATTGTCAGTGCGCTTTTACCCCCCTTTTTTGCCAATGCAGCCAAAGCCGAATACAAATGGAAGATGGTAACAACTTGGCCTAAAAATTTTCCGGGCCTAGGTACCGGTGCCAATGATCTTGCAAAGCTGATTGGTGATATGAGTAATGGTCGTATTCAGGTGAAAGTCTATGGTGCCAAAGAACTGGTTGGGGCGTTGGAAGTATTCGATGCCGTATCGAGAGGTACCGCAGAGATGGGCCATGGTGCAGGGTATTACTGGAAAGGGAAAGTACCTGCAGGGCAGTTCTTTGCTGCCGTCCCCTTTGGTCTGACAGCACAGGAGATGAATAGCTGGATATACAGTGGTGGTGGACTGGCACTGTGGCAAGAAGCCTATGCACCATTTGGCATCATACCTATGCCAGGTGGTAATACTGGTGTTCAGATGGGCGGGTGGTTTAATAAAGAAATTAATTCATTAGGTGATTTAAAAGGGCTGAAGATGCGAATCCCCGGCTTGGGGGGCGAAGTGCTCAAGCGTGCTGGAGGGACTCCAGTATTGCTACCCGGTGGTGAGATTTTCCCAGCGCTACAGTCTGGCGCAATAGATGCGACAGAGTGGGTCGGCCCGTATAACGATATGGCATTTGGCCTGCACAAGGCGGCAAAATACTACTATTATCCGGGCTGGCACGAGCCAGGAACAACGTTGGAGGCATTAATCAACAAAAAAGCCTTCAATAAGCTGCCTAAGGATCTACAGTCTATCGTGTTGAGTGCCACTCGTGTTGCCAATGCGAACATGCTGGCAGAATATACGGCTCGAAATAATGCGGCTTTGGAGCGCTTGGTTAAGGAGCACAAGGTTGATTTGCGCCCGTATCCTACCGAGGTACTTGAACAGCTTAAGAGTCTTTCTGAACAGGTAGTTAAAGAGGAAGCTCAAAAAGATCCAATGAGCAAGAAAGTCTATGCGTCATATACAACTTTCCGAGAGCAAGCTGTTGATTGGCATAAGATTTCGGAACAATCTTACCTGAATTCAAGAAATCCAGAATAACAAAGACAGGCTTGGAAATTCAATAACTAGGTGAGCGTTGTATGGATACACCTTCTCCTTTTTTGATAGGCCTTATTCGGGGCATTAATCGTTTTACCGATATAACCGGGCGGATCGTGTCATGGTTTGTACTGGCCATCGTGCTAATTACATTTGTCGTGGTCGTGATGCGTTATATCTTCAATATCGGCTCTGTTTTCATGCAAGAGTCAATTACCTACTTTCATAATTACGTGATTATGCTGGGAGCTGCCTATACCCTGCTCAAAGGAGCACATGTCAGGGTTGATATCTTTTATCGCCCGGCATCCGTCCGGAAGCAAGCTTGGGTTGATTTGCTAGGATTCTTTATCCTAATGCTTCCTACCTGCTGTTTTATATTCTACATCTCGTGGGAGTATGTGGCTTTTTCGTGGCAGATGCTGGAAGGCTCCCAGGAGGCCGGGGGAATCGATGCCCGTTATTTGTTCAAAACATCAATATTGCTAATGCCTGCCTTAATGCTCTTGCAAGGGGGCGCAGAAACTTTGAAATGTGTATTGGTACTCAGTGGTCATGAGTCGGCTGTTGCTGCTTTAGATGAACATGTCGAGGAGCACGGATTATGATTGAACTACTGCCATTACTCCTGTTTATTGTGGTTTTTATTGTTTTGCTAGCCGGTTACCCCGTCGCCTTTTCTCTGGCGGGTTCGGCTCTTATCTTTGCTGCCATAGGTTATTTTACCGAGACATTTGATCCTGTCTTTCTTGAAGCAATACCCAATAGGATTCAGGGTATATTGTCCAATGAGCTGTTGATTGCAATACCGCTGTTTATCTTTATGGGCGTGATGCTCGAGAAGTCTAAAATTGCTGAAGAGTTGCTTGATACCATGGGGCAGGTGTTCGGTGGTTTGGCGGGAGGGCTCGGACTTTCTGTGACTCTGGTCGGGATGTTGTTGGCGGCCAGCACCGGGATCGTTGGGGCGACAGTAGTGACGATGGGATTGCTCTCCCTGCCGACGATGATGCGGCGGGGGTATTCTGCGGAGGTCGCGACGGGGACGATCTGTGCATCAGGTACTCTAGGGCAGATCATTCCTCCGTCGATTGTACTTGTTTTGCTTGGTGATGTGATCTCGTCATCTTATCAGCAGGCACAGCTCGATCAGGGGATCTTCGCTCCGGAAAGCATTACCGTCGGTGATCTGTTCCTTGGTGCCTTGATCCCAGGATTTATATTGGTCGGTTTGTACTGTGTTTATTTGATCATAATAGCGGCTGTCGCCCCAGAAAAAGTGCCGCCAATTCCCGAAGAAGAGCGCAAGGTCAGAAAAGAGCTGTGGATGCAGGTATTAACCGTGTTGTTTCCACCTATTTTACTGATCGTACTCGTGTTAGGTTCAATTCTCGGGGGAATCGCGACCCCGACCGAAGCGGCATCTGTTGGTTCTGTCGGAGCGATTATTCTTGCCTGGATAAAGAAAACCTTCACCATTCAAATTTTACGTGATGTCATGCACAGCACAACTGAAGTGACTGCCATGGTCTTCATGATTTTGATTGGCGCTTCGGTGTTTTCGCTTGTGTTCCGCGGATTCGGTGGCGATGATCTGGTTCGGGATTTTTTGACTGATTTGCCGGGTGGGGTATTTGGTGCTGTACTGCTGGTAATGATCGTCATGTTCTTATTGGGCTTCTTTCTCGATTTTATTGAGATCACTTTCGTTGTGATCCCGATTGTCGCACCGATATTGCTCAGTATGGATCTGAACCCGATCTGGTTGGGGATCATGATTGCACTGAATCTACAGACGTCGTTTCTGACGCCGCCATTTGGCTTTTCGCTATTTTACTTACGTGGCGTTGCCCCGGATACCATTTCAACCCAGCAAATATACCGCGGTGTTATTCCCTTTATAGTGATTCAATTGTTTGTGATTGGAATGTTGGCATACTGGCCGTCTTTGGCTACCTGGCTGCCAGAGTCGGTATACGGTTAACTCCCTCAATTACGATGACCAAAGTTGATGATTGTAATTGAGGTGAGCGCTATTTCGTCTGCAACTATAGCTTTACCCTAATCTTCAATCAGTATCACAACCAGTTCTTTTGGCCCGTGGGCACCGTAGGCCAGTGTCTGCTGTATGTCTGCGGTTTTTGATGGCCCCGATACTAAGATAGCGTTGGTCGGCATGCCGATATGCCAGGCTTGTTTTATCATGAGCTCGACAAAGTTGCTGACCAGAGTGGAGCGCTTGATTAGAGCAATATGTGTTGGCGGTACCAGTGACAAAGTACGCGGTTCGTTGCTATCGGGCCACAGTACCAGCGTACCGGTATCGGCAATGCCAGCCAGACAATGGGTGATACCTGCATCGATCTGCTCAAATAGCTCGGTTTTCCATTCGTTGATATCACGATCAAAGGCCACGGACTCGACATGTTCCGTTGCCTGCTTTATGGCTGGCTGAAACTCACCGTCAGTACCAACCGCAATGCGATTGAGCTGCTTGTCTGCGATCAGTTGCTGTAATACTTCGCCTAGTTGCTCGGTATTTGTTTTGATAACGTCGGCATGGCTGGCCGTTATGCCTTCGATAAACCGTTGTTGGAGCTCGCCTTTTGACGCTGTTGTCCAAGGTTGATAGATATACTCATCAGACCCTTTCGGGCTTGCTTCAGCTCCTCGAAGGCGAGATAAAATTGAATTACGTGTTGTGCTCATTGTTCTCTCCCTCTTTTTACTTGCGTGACTTAAGCAACTGATGCAAGGTTTTATCCGCCGGTTTAGGGGCGGTTCTGCATTGGGTCCAGGCCCCGAGGTTGCTTGGCATCAGTGCTTTGAGTTTTGTCGCCGCCAGCGTTCCGGTGTGATAAAGCGTCGGATGGGTAGCGGCATAGGCGAAGCCTTGCATGGCCAGTTTCTCTGCCTTATTGGCAGCCGCTTGTTGGCCGTCAATGGCTTCTGTACCTTTATTGGGCGGGTTTTTGGCCTCATGGCGCAGTCGTTGAAGTAGTTCGGGAATAGGAATACGTACCGGGCAAACCTCGCTGCAAGCGCCACATAGGCTGGATGCAGTGACGAGCTCCTTGGTTTTCTCCAGTCCCATCATGTGTGGGGAAATGATCTTGCCGATAGGTCCCGGATAAACTGTTCAGTAAGCATGGCCACCAATCCGGGTATAGACGGGACAATGGTTCATACATGCGCCGCAGCGAATACATTGTAGCGTTTTGCGCATCTCTTCGTCGCGGTAAGCCTGCGAGCGGCCGTTATCGAGCAGAACAAGGTGAACTTCTTCCGGACCATCCAGTTCACCTTCACGGCGTGGTGAACTTATCATATTGAAGTAGGTTGTGATCGCCTGGCCTGTTGCCGACCGAGTCAGTGCGCTGTAAAGAGGTGGTACATCAGACAGAAACTCGACGACTTTCTCGATACCGGTAATCGCAATATGTACCTTGGGTACTGTGGTACACATCCTGCCGTTGCCTTCATTTTCAACCAGGCATAGTGTCCCCGTTTCGGCGACAGCGAAGTTGACGCCGGACAGGCCAATATCGGCATCATGAAATTTTTGACGTAGTCTGCTGCGACCGGTCTGAATTAATTCATCGACGTCTACGGTCGGAGTGAAATCATCAAGGTTGTGCTCGAAGGTATCGCTCACTTCCTGCTTGTTCTTGTGAATAGCCGGCATGATGATGTGAGAGGGCTTATCACCATCTAGCTGAACAATATACTCA
>Ga0209272_10001838_pt1 | contig 12697 bp, 12 predicted proteins | sample tdDd002_FD_187125 | JGI IMG/M metagenome (GOLD analysis project Ga0209272, IMG submission 187125) | Marine sediment microbial communities from the Atlantic coast under amendment with organic carbon and nitrate - tdDd00.2 (SPAdes)... | ecosystem: Environmental > Aquatic > Marine > Coastal >... | reverse complement strand
GCACGTTGCTGTATGGCTTGTATCAGTTTTGGGTAGCGGGCAAACACTTTGTTGGCGACCCAGGTACCTTTTTCCTCGGCTTTTTGATAACCCCAGGGCTGGCTGAGTATAACCGTGATGTCTTTAAAACCCTGCTCATAGGCGTATTGCACCGGAATGGCATCTGTCACACCGCCATCGACATAGCGGACTCCCTGATAACGGGGAGGCGTGCGATACGCCATCGGTAAGGCGCAGGTCGCTTCCATTAACACATCTATGTTGTCAGCAGTAACACGGTGATATTCCGGCTCACCAGTGCGCATATTGGTTATAACAGCAATTAACGGCGTAGATGTCGCCAGGGCTTCCGCGTTTATAGGATACCGGGCCTGCGCCTCCAGCCACAGCCATTTCACGTCGGTCATATGGCCTTTCAACATAAAGCGAACGGGATTAAAAAACTCACGTTGTGTAGCAAGGCGGGTAATAATTTTACGATTTCGAGGCGCATTGCCTGTTACATAACCCGCTGCATTTGTGGCACCCGCAGACACACCAAGCACCATATCAAACGGATTGTAGTGTTGAAGCTGAAACGTATCTAGCACACCCGCCGCAAAAATGCCGCGCATTGCACCGCCTTCTACAACCAATGCACTTTTCATGATCCAGACTCCTGTTCAGATGTTTATATGAATACCAACGATTTCGTTGCAAATAGAATACCGAATTGTGTGGGCTAACAGTGATGAATAAAACTACACGGCATAATCGAAAAAATAGAATAGCGAAATGGGTATTGGGTAAGTGATATTCGGAGCGGAAACAGGCACAGTAGGGGCGATAGGCATATTAAGCCAGAAACGCGGAAGCAACAGATTTTTGGTTGAAGAGAGTAATATAAAAGCCGATGAACTATGTCATCGGCTAAGATTTGGAGCAGGAACTGACTATCGCATTAAGTGTGATTTAGTGACGCTTAAAAGGAGGGCGACCGCTAAATTGGGTTGTCTTTTCTTCGTTGGTGACTTCGAATTGCGCCAGGTCGACCGTCTCTACACAATCGCTACTGCGCTTAAACGGTGGTTTACCGCGCATAGTGGCTTTATTGGCCTGGCATGTTTGTGCCGACGTTACGACTTCAAACTGAGCCATATCCATTGTCTCGCCGACAACGCGTTGTCTTTTAAACGGTGGCTTTCCTGAGAATTCAGTGACAACCTGTGAGGAAGTTTGCGAAGCAGCGGATTCTGCTTCTGAGGCATTCGCGTGCACCATTGACGTGCATGCAAGGATGCCGGTAGTAAAGAATAACGATAATGTGCTTTTCTTCATAATAGGTGACCTTTTATTTGAAGTTGCTATCTATGTCTATGTTCTGTTGAGATAATATAAGCACTTAATCTAAAGTTTAAAGCCTGTCTCGTGATAGTTAAAAGCTATCAATTTATGAATTCATTCACAAAATAAATATCAATTATTTAAGATTCGCACAAAAAAGGTGCTTGCATGCTTTGTTTTGGTGAACCGGTGCGGTGTGTTTGAAAAAAAGTCATTAAATATGAGTTGGTTAACAAGTGGCGTTTAAATTGCCTCCTTATCAATAAGGTCGGCCAAAGCGTGTCTTTTCTATGAAAAGCAAACTAAGTGTTTTCACCACATTATTGCTCATATACTGTGTCTTCAATACAGCGTACGCTGAGCAGTTTGCTTTGCAGCAAAGTGAAGGCGGTACGTTGTATTTGCGCATCCATACCCGGGCAGTTGACGACGCACAGTTTTTGTTAGACACAGGTTCGTCACTTACATTACTGACCCCTGACACATTTAAAAAATTGAGCGCAAACGAGCCTGCAACAGAAGCAGGCTACGTTAATGCTCGACTTGCAAACGGACAAATTAAAAAGATCAAAACCTATCGCCTGACAGCGTTTGCACTAAGCGATGCCTGTGCATTTGAAGATGTGCAGGTTGCCGTCATGCCAAGAGCCAACAACATTTTAGGTATGGGGTTGCTGTCAAAAGCGGGTTCGCTAAATATCAGTCTGCTGCCGCCAACCCTGACGCTGGAAAAGTGTGATCAGATGCATACTGCTTCTACCGCCCCGTTGAGCACACACTGAAGCAACAAGCTATCCCGGATTGCTGTGACGATGCAACACGCGGCGGGCTTCTTTTCTGACATCGTCTCGCTCACGCCATTTCCACAACAAGTCTCTGTGTGGCGGAATAATATCTTCTGGAATGGCTACCGGGTTCACATAGCGCGGTGGCAAGGGTGAGTCGAGCGTTAATTGCGTAAGCGGTGGGATCTGCCAGGGAGCAAACAAATCCTCAATATCCAGATGTGCGATTTCAGGTACCCATTTTCGAATAAACTCCCCGCTTGGATCGTTGTCTTGCGCTTGTTTCACCGGGTTGTAAACCCGCAGCGTATTTGTACCGGTTACTCCGGCTTGCATTTGAAACTGCGGGTAATGAATACCCGGTTCAAAATCCAGAAACTGTTGTGCAAGGTGAAGTGCACCTCTGCGCCAGTCAATCAGCAAATAATGCGTAAGGAAGCTTACCAGCATAGCCCGCATTCTGAAGTTCAGGTAGCCGGTTTTAATAACACTGCGCATGCAGGCATCAACCATGGGAATACCGGTATTGCCTTCACACCAAGCCTTAAATTGCTGTGTAGCTTGTTCGTCAGCTCTGTACGGAAAACGCTGATATGCGGCGTTAACAGGCCTGAATTCCTGCTCGCATTCACTTTCGAATTTCTGGATAAAGTGGCAGTGCCAATGCAGCCGCGATATAAAAGCTTGTAAGGATCGCGGTAAGGGGGATTTCACGGCGGTAATTGCCTGATAAACCTGCCTAACACTCAGATTTCCCCAAGCCAGATAGGGCGATAAACGCGAGCAACTGCGCATACTCTTGAGGGGACTGGAAATCTGTGTGTGGTAGCTACGATGGCGATCATCGATAAAGGAGACCAGAGTTTGATGTGCCTGTGTCTCTCCGCCAAGTTGCATGTGCTCGTCTGGCCGGTGCAGCTCGGCAGAAATGGTGGCAGGCACACGGGTAACCAGAGTTTTGTTTGTTTCCCAGTTAATCTTGTGAATGGGTGTACTTACAGGCGCAGAACGCATTTGTTTACGCCAGTTTGCCAACCACTGTTTGCGGTGAGTCAGCCCCCTGATAACGCCCGCATAAGGGAATTCTTTCCACTCCACACCCACCGACTTACACCAGGCTTTAAGCTGTTTGTCTCTCTCAAAAGTACACGCCAGCCCCACCTCTTCATAGCTGTATAGCGTTATGCGTTGGTAGTGCTGGTGGAGCCGTTTAAAGAACGGTAAGGCGTCGTCATAGCTGACATGAAAACTGGCATTGAGTGGTCTAAGTTGCTGCTCCATGTCTAACAGACTTTGCCACACAAACCGCCAGTGCCGGTTGCTGTAGTGTGAGTCGGCCATTATTGCTGGTTCGAAAAGGTAAACAGGCAATAACGGATTATTACTTTCCCATGCAGCGTGAAGGGCGTGGTGGTCCTGCAAACGCAAGTCTCGTTTGAACCACACAACGCTCATAGATTGATTGTCCCGCGAAGTCATGTTTGTTACGTGAACGATTGAGTAAAAAACCGCTCGACGCTCGCTGATTGAATTAACAGCATGTTACCGCTGTTTGTACTGAGTGGGGCAGTAGCCACGGTTTATGTCAGGCGAACGCAACTTTAAGTGTTTGGTATTTCGGCCTTGCGTGCGTTTGCGCCACAGTCGGAAACTCGATGGCTTTAGTTCACTGCGCATGATTTTGATGACAGCGTCCTGATTAACACCAAACAGATTTTCGATAGCTTCAAAAGGCGTGCGGTCTTCCCATGCCATCTCGATGATCCGTGACAGGTCGTCGGCACTGTATTGACGGGTGATTTTGCTCAATATTCATTTCCAATAATTCACAATCACCCGTAATACGCTAACGCATTAAGTTTAGATTAATGCAGCACACATTAAGCCTTCACAACAAATTGCGTTAGGCCTTGTTGGGTAGAATTGGCTAGGTCTTTGGCTCTTGAGGCTTCATTCACCGTTTGTTCCAATTGATACTGAATATCGTCGCTGACCTCTGCGATATTGGTTGCGATACCGGCTGCTGTTTGCTGTTGAGCGCTCAGCGCATTTACCGCTTCCAGTATTTGCGAGAATGCCGCTATGTTTTCATTAAAGTCGCGCATCATTGTGGCGAAGGTGTCACGTGTAAAATTAACGCTTTCGTTCATAGCAGTAGAAACAGCAATGAGTCTGCCTGACTCGTTCTGTGTTTCCTTAACGAGGGTATCCATTTCATTCAGGAATTTACTGATTTGTTGAGTTGCATCGGCCACTTTTGCCGACAAACTGCGCACTTCATCTGCCACAACAGCAAAGCCTCTACCAGCTTCACCAGCACGGGCAGCTTCGATAGCGGCATTAAGCGCAAGTAAATTGGTTTGATCGGCAAAGCCTTCAACCATTTTTAAAATACTGCGTACATTTTCGGCGTTGTTTTGCAGGCCAGTTACCGTGCTGGCAAATTGGTTAAGCAGTTCAGTAATACTACTAATCTGCTCCTGAGACGTTTCCAGGGTGTCGTTAGCGGTAACGGCATTATTCAAATTAACTTCATTAGACGTAGAAACCTGCTCAGCCGCCGACACAATGTGGTCGATGCGATGGCTCACATCTTGTGCTGACTGGCTAATACTCTGACTGTTCTGCTTTTGCTGTGCTGCCTGCGAATTTACTGAGTCTACGATGTGGCTAACGGTGTTATTGGCTTCCGCTGCTTTTTCTGCATCCTGATATATCTTCGCGATGAGTCTAGCCAGATTACCTGCAAAGGTGTTGTAGGCCGCCGACAGCTCACTGAACTCGTCGCAGGTGAAAGCGGGTAGGCGAGTGGAGAGGTCGCCCTGGGTATGGTTAATGTGATTTAGTGTTGAAAGCAATGCTTTTACAGGGCGAACGATCAGGTGATGCAAATAAAAAATAGTGAACCCGAAACACAAGGTGCTGATAACAAACACTGAAATCACAGTACCTTGCACGGCGTGCTGCTCTTCAGGCGGCGCGGACAGCATAGTATAGAACAGGTAAAAGTTGATGATTTGAAATATAAACAAGAAGCTTATATTGCCAATGATTTTACGTGAAAGTGTAAAGAAGAACGTTTTCTCAATGACGTTGTACATCTGCCAAAATGTTTGCATGGGGTCTGATCCCGCTATTTTTGTTGGTTGTTTTACGCGCAATTTCTGCACTTTATACTCAAATTATAGCTAAGCAATTGGGGTAATTCTTTGCGTGAGATCAGGTGTTGTTGAGATAAAGCTAGTTATGGAATAGTGCCTAATGGCACTTGAAAGACAGATTATTAGAGGAGGAGCACGAAATAGCGACGAGTCTAAATAAAAACCCCATGCCTTTCGGCACAGGGTTTATGTTTGGTGGAGCTGGCGGGAGTCTACGTCGATCTGGCTTGAAGAGCTCTACCTACAATAAATGCTGACCTTATGGAGTGTTAGGGGGTCCATATTGGGGGTCCACTATTATGAATTAAATTTCATAGAAGTGAGAAGGGTCGACCTTGATCTTTAAAGGGGCCATAGGGTCTCCGTCCAGAACGTTATCAGTGTGTAAGACAATGCGCCATTCATCTTGACTAATAAACGGTTCAATGGGTGATTTTGTAAATACGTTTGGGTTATGTTGAACCAGATTTTCAGAGACTCCATCAACGAAGTAGTTCACAATTATCCCGGTTGAATTCGCCCTTGTCCGGTGAAGTCCATGGTATAAATATGAGACCTGACCGAAGCCACATTGAGTGACGTTTATCTGTTTGGATGCTTGCTTAAGAACATCATTGGCAAGGTCTGAAATGCTCCTAATTCCAAGCGTATATCCCCCAAACTCATTTCGGACCTGTTCTCTAATATTTAACCCGTGAAGCGACATAATATAGTGAGTAGGGTGCTCGGTGCCGATTAGTCCTCCGTCCTCACAATGAATGCAAACTCCCCCTTCAATGTTAAGCTCAGTGAACAAACCTGAAATATTGATGCCTTCAAACCGATCTTCTCGACTCAAGTCCTCTGCCTCAAGCTTTTGGTAAAACACATTTGTTCTTAACCAAACGCTACCGCTAGATAATGTTTGTGGGTAGACGTCTTTTTTTAACGTACGGAACAATATTGGTTCTTCAAGTTTAGTCCTAACAATAGCCATTTAGTCACTCCATGATTTAAGGATTGTAAAACACTCCGCTAGACTATACCCCATGCGGACGGTTAGGGCGAACCGAAAATGAGACCGCACAGGGTTGCTTTTCCATGAACGCAAGCGTAGGATGATAACCTCTAAGAGCCTGTGCGAACCATTTAAGGAGAAACAATGCCAACTCACCGTTACGGATACGCCCGAGTTTCGACCCTCGACCAATCCACCAGCATCCAAAGGGAAGCACTCGAAGCCGCCAAGTGTGACCGCGTCTATGAGGAGCAAGCCTCCGGGACCAGTCGTCAGGGGCGCGAGGAACTGTCCCGAGTCCTTGAGGTCCTCCGGGAAGGAGACACGCTGGTTGTAACGAGGATCGACCGCCTAGCCCGCTCAATGAAGGACCTTCAGGACATAGTCCACGACCTTAAGGCCCGAGGCGTCAACCTTGAGGCAACCGAGCAACCTATCGACACCAGTACACCAGCCGGTAAGGCGTTCCTCGATATGCTAGGGGTCTTTGCTGAGTTCGAGACGAACCTCCGTAAGGAACGTCAACTCGAAGGTATCGCAAAGGCGAAGGCCAAAGGGGTTTATAAAGGGGGCGCTCCGTTAGCCGAGGACAAGAAGGAGAGAGTCCGGGCGCTTTACCTTGAGGGCATGAAGCCTGCCCAGATAGTCCGTGAGACAGGAGTCGGGAAGACCTCAGTATTCAAGATCATAAAGGAGTTGAGAGAGTCGTAACGACCCGGTAATATCCGTTCAGATTTTAAAGTGTAAGGACGAACGCCCTTGAGACTCCCTTTAAGGTCCGCCTAAGTCACGCTAGACGTGGTCTTGAGGTCGTTCGGAGGCCCTTCGATTTATTATTTTAATTATGGAGCAGTAATCCTTATGGGCAGACCAAAGAAGGTAACCCTTAAGTCGATCCTTCCTGTCCCTGAGATTAACCCAAGGGACCCCGAGGCAAGGGGAAGTAAGGCTCGGTCACTAGGAATAGACGCCTTAGGGGAAGACAACCTCAAGGCAATGACTAGCGGGGTTAAGGCCAATCTTAAAGACACGGCTCAAGGACCCTCGATCGACGGAGCCATTGAACCCCTTTTAATAGCCCCCCCTCCCTTAGACTTACCGAAGAAGTACCGGGACAGGCTTAAAGACGCTGCCTATGTGCTGGTGGACGGATACCAACGATACGAGGCGATAGAGCGCTCGGTAGGCCCCGAGGTCCGAGTCCCTGTCAAGGAGATAGACGCCGGGACGATGGCCGAGCTTATGTCCGCCGCCTTGGAGTCCAACTCAAGACACCCACTCCCATTAGCGGAGAGTGAGAAACGCGCGCAAGTATTCAGGCTCTTATTGTTAGACTTTTACGACGAGGGTATCGACAAGCTCCACCAGCGTTACGAAGGGATCTTCTCAAGGACAACCTTAGCTAAATATATGCGCCTAGCGAAGTTCGCGAGAGAGGAGGCCAAACTTAAAGACCTCCCCCCGGGGCAACTAAAGACCCGCCTTACAGACGCCATACGGGAGGCTCTCCATCCATTCTACGACGTATTGACCGACAGTAAGGGCTACCCAGTCCCCAAGTGTATTGCGTGGTGGAAGGACGCCGTCGAGACCGGTGATATATCAGCGCTGGTGGAACGTAAAGAAGCGGAAGAATTGAAGCGTCAACAAGAACGAGACTCCTACCGGCAAAAGCTCGCGGAGACTCAACAGGGAATCTCCCTAGAGGTTCAACAGATAGAATTGAAAAGGGCGTTAAGTATTGTCGATAAAGAACTCAAGGAACGCCTCGACGAAAACTTCGACTAAAGCCCCCGACCTATATCCCCGATACGTCCGTCTAGACCTAATTGATTCGCAATGTGTGGCGCTGTGAGAGGCGTTAGGACGCAGCCTAAGGGCAATGCCTTGGTTAACGTCCACGGGTCCTTTCTAGGGGTTCCGAGGAGGGTAATTCGCACCCCGATGTTCCAATTCTGGGAGGCCCCGGGACCGCCTTTACTATTATTGCGACCTCCGAGACCAAGTGCGAATGGTGAATCAATGATTCTGGATATAAAGACGCTCCGTAGCCACAAAGAACATGTCCCCGTAGTCCACGTAAGGACGGCCCTCAGCGACGATCTCAGCGACTTTCTCCCTGTCGAATACTTCTTCCCAAAGATAATTAAAGACCTCGCTCTCGTGGGCGTTGTGTAGCTCACTTGGGGCAGCTCCCCATAGCATATCCGGTAGGAGGTCTTCGGGGTATCCGCGCTTCTGGGCTGTGGTATCGTCAAATAGGTACGGCTCATTAAAGTACATAATTTCACTCCATGTGTTAATAACTGAGCAATATCCTAGGATGAAAAATACTTCATGTAAAACAATAATTTAGTTCCACTTGTGGGACTGTCCTAAGGGCGTCTTTTACCTTCCTTGAGTTGGACCTTAAGCCCCTCGTAACTGATCTTGTTCAGTAGTTCAGCCTGTCCGGGTATCGTCAGCCCCTCGGAGTACGTTCCGAAAGACATTCCCACCTTTTTGTGTCCAAGGATCTGGGCCGCTTGGTTGTGGTGGTAGCCTTGCCGTTCGAGGAGAGTCGAAAGGGTTTTCCTCATTGAATGGAACACATAGCGCTTATCGTAGCCTAGCTTCCGCTTGAGTGTCCCGAATCGCTTCCCAATGGCGGAGGACCGCTCTCCATTTTCCGTTACAGGCTCATAGGGCAGGAGGTAACCGTCCGGGGAGTGTTCGACAAGGTTCTCGACTACGGGGAGTAGGTCCTTATGTACTGGAATATCCCGGAGACCAGCCTCGGACTTCGCTTCCTCGATCGATAAATACAGGACCCCGTCCTTACGCTTCACGTCCTCAGTTCTCAACCGGGCCAGCTCCTCGATCCTAGCCCCAGTGTATGCACCGAGGAGAATTAAGTCGTGAAGGTTTGCGTCGCCTTTCTTCTCTCTGGCAGCGTCCACCAGCTTGATAACGTCTTCCGGCTCCCACGCCTTACGTTTATCCTTCTTACTGGCTTTTTTCTTCTTGGTAAACGTCTGGTGCTCGAAAGGGTTCGCTCCGTCCGGGTCAAGGTAGCCCATACGCAATAGATAGTTGTAGTACACACGACAGCCTCCAATGAGACCTTTGATCGTTGCTTCTGCCATATCCTGACTTTCGAGGTCAATAATCCACCGGGCAACCTGAGTCTTTTTGATTGGTAGAGCAGGGAACCTATCGGCAAGCCTCTTAATTCGGGTGTCGTGTTGTTTAATTGTCCTAGGGATTAGCCTACCTTCAAGGGTTCCCTTCCATTCGTCTAGGTACGACAGCGTGGGTAGCATACCTCCAAGAACGACATTCGCGATCGCCTCGGCCTCTTCCCGGCCTTTCGTCCGCTCTATCTTTTCGATGTATTGCTCAAAGCCAAGACGTTCAGAGCCTAACCCTAAGTCGTCAACAACAGCCGAGGTAAGCTCGCTGTATGGGTTCTCACGCTTAAAGGCCGCCATAAGGTCAGCATCGCGACGCTTCTCTTCTTCAAGGCTACGCTTCCAACGAAGTGCCTCCTCAAGTGCGCTGGTGGACCCTCGAAGCTTATCGAACTCAGCTCGCCATTGGTGGAACAACTGAGACGCCCGATACTCGGCGGTTTTAAGGTCTCTCGTTTGGAGACTCTTCCAGCGTTCGCCCTTGTCGAAGTGCTCGCGGAGGTCTCTGGGAACCACCATACGGGCGTATAGGGTGTTACTCTTCCAGTAGATCCCACGCTTGCCAGTGGGCTTCTTATTACCAGACATTTACCGTAAGTCCTTGTTACCTATGGAGGGCATAAATATTAACAAGCTTTTAGGGGTCCATAAAGGGGGTCCATACGGGGCGGCAAGAAAAAACCCTAAGTCACTGTTTTGTAATGAATCTTAGGGTCTTTCTCGTATTTGGTGGAGCTGGCGGGATTTGAACCCGCGTCCAGAAAATGTCTACCTTTGGTACTACATGCTTAGTTTGTCTTTTATTTAACTACTTTGGACCCCGACAAACAGGGTTCCTGGTAGCTGTCCTGATACTATTTCGCGGTTCAACCTCAGGAGAGTTTCCCTCGCTAGTTTGCTTTAATGACCTTCCGAAATCCTGGCTAGCAGACAGAGCTTAGGTGGAAGGGCCTATACCGGTTATTAAGCGGCTAGTGCGTAGTTTTCGTCGTTTGCGACTATTTAAATGCGGCTTTTTAAAGAGGCAAACCGCACCTCTGCATGCACCTCCAGCTTCCTAGATCCTGTCGAATCCTAATCAGCCCCGGAGTTGATGCGCGAATGGTATCGCGAAAGTGGGTTGTACACAACCGGCATTTCACCGTTTTGTGTCAGGATTTCATCCAAATGTGGCATTGTATCCTGTTGGTGAGCCGCGTTTTTTTGCTACATTACCCACATAACAGATATAGGGGTAATTCGGAATAATGCAACCCTTGGATGTAAAAGTCGTAGAGCAGGTATTGGCGTGGCTAAATAACAGTCAGCCAGTTTGGTTTTGTACGGTGCTATCTACCTGGGGATCTTCTCCCAGAGAGCCGGGCAGTTTATTTGCTGCTTGCAGTGCCAGTGAATGGGTCGGTTCTTTGTCGGGTGGCTGCGTGGAAGATGAATTTCTGGCGCAACTCGGCTCGCCCGAATCATTGCAACCTGTTGCTATTCAGCGATATGGCGACGGGCAAAGCAACGGTGAAATAAAGTTACCCTGTGGTGGGATCTTAACCGTGTGCGTTGAGTATATTCAGCCAACAAAAACCTGGGTAAACCATTTTGAAGACTACCTCGACGCAATTCGCGGTCGGCGTCTACTCACTCGTACCATAGATTTGAAAAGTGCTGACGTATCGCTAAGTCCTGCGTCGGTTTCGCAGTCGCCGGTAGACTGGCAGGGGGGAGAGTCGCCTGTCTTTGTTCGAATAGGCCCGGCAAAGCGATTGATCATTGCGGGTATTTCTCCGGTTGCCGAGTATTGCGTGCAGTTTGCATTGGCGCTCGGTTTTGAAGTGATTGTGTGTGAGCATCGTCAGGAAGAGTTGGCGCGTGTCACGCTCTCGGGGTGTCAAATTGTCCCCGTGTTCCCGGCGGACTATATTTTGCAGCCAGATGCAGTGCACGGGCAAACGGCCATAGTGTCGTTAACGCACGATGCCAGAGTCGACGATACCACCATGCTTGATGCGGTGAATACCAATGCCTTTTACGTTGGCGTAATGGGGTCTAAACGTACGTCTCGTAATCGGGCAGAGCGTTTACAGCGTATCGGGCAGTTGGATGACCAAACGCTGGCAAAAATACACATGCCGATTGGGTTGGACATTGGCAGCAAGACGCCGGCAGAAATTGCGTTGGCAGTAATGGCCGACATTGTCGCCAAATACCGGGCAGTCCATTAATTCAGGGATATAAAAGAGCATGAAAAGGCTAATTTGCAGTGTGTTGGTTTTGGCATTTGTGTCACTTAGCGCCTTGGCTGATGTGCTGTCGACACCACTGATGCTGGATAACGGTGAATATGAAATCCCTGCCATTATGACATCACCAGAGGGGACAGCTGCGGTGCCAGGTGTCATCTTGTTGCATGGCAGCGCTTCGCATAAAAACGAAGTCGGTGATTTGTATTTGCGTCTTGCTGAACAGTTAGCGAACAACGGCATTGCGTCTATAAGGATCGATTTTGCAGGCACCGGAGATAGCCCAGTAGATTACACGCACTACACGTTAAAAACTGCGGTACGCGATGCGGAAGTGGCGTTAGCGTTTTTGCGTTCACAGCCACAGGTAGACGACCATCGAATTGGCGTTGTTGGGTTCAGTCAGGGCGGTTTGATCGCGCAGTTACTGTTAGCGCAGCAACCCGGTATTAAGAGCTTCGTGGCTTGGTCATCGGTAGCGTCTGATGGCATTGGGCCGTTTGCAGACATGTTTGAAACGCTGTACATGACAGCAAAACGTGAAGGCCAGGTAGAACAGCAATTCGCGTGGCGTCCGCCTTTATCGATAAGTTATGAATGGTTTGAGCAAGTAATGGCGAACCAGTCATTATCGGGGATGGCAGAATACACAGGAACGATATTAGCCATTGCTGGCAGCAACGACGCAGTGGTACCACCGGCTGCGGCTACCAGACTGATTGTGGCGAGTGGCAGTGATGTTGCCAGAGCCGTCATCATAAAAGGTGCCGATCACATATTTAATGTGCTGGACGAAAACGCTAATCAGGATGAACAGCTGCTGGAGATGACGACAATGTGGTTTGCAGAGGCGCTATGATTGCGCCTCGCAGTAACGCCGGTGATTAGGCTTTGTGCTTCATCACACGGGCTTTCTGGCGGTCCCAGTCGCGATCTTTAATGGTGTCGCGCTTGTCGTGACTCTGCTTACCTTTAGCAAGGTGTATTTCCAGCTTAACCCAGCACTTTTTCCAGTACATGGCGGTGGAAA
>Ga0209272_10001837_pt1 | contig 12701 bp, 15 predicted proteins | sample tdDd002_FD_187125 | JGI IMG/M metagenome (GOLD analysis project Ga0209272, IMG submission 187125) | Marine sediment microbial communities from the Atlantic coast under amendment with organic carbon and nitrate - tdDd00.2 (SPAdes)... | ecosystem: Environmental > Aquatic > Marine > Coastal >... | reverse complement strand
ATATTGTTTGTACTAATGATAGCGGCGTCCTCGAAGGAAATTTCTTTTAATAACAGTTTGTTAATTCACTTTCGAGATACGGTGAGACAAGGGCATATTGAAAGTGGCCGCCATTCTATCTGATTCGTTCAATAGGTGATATAGATCACGCTAATGTTGCGAAGGATTTTTATCAAAAACAAAGCGTGGCTTTAACCACGCTTTGCTTATTAACGACATCTTGGATTAAAAATCGAGATGGTAATTGTTGTTGGATTGATTCAACGAAATCACCCAGTTCTTCTCAGATTCACCAGCATTCATTGGGACCCATTGCGCGTACAACTTGGTCCAATTGCCATTCACCTCTAACTCAACCTGATTGGTTCGGGTTGGATAAATTGTGGTGATGCGTGACATTGGGTCTGCAATCACATAGCCGCTTTCCGCCGTAAATGCCTCTTTGGTGTAAAGATGCAATGCACCATCAGAAGCCCCTTGGTAGTTCATAGACAAGGTAATGGTCTCGCCAACATCGAAGGAAAAATCACGTTGTGCCACAATGTCTTGTGTGTCATCAGTCTCATCCACCACTGGCGCAGGAGCTGGGGTTGAAGAGCCGCCGCCCCCGCCTCCACAAGCAGCGACTAAGGTTGAAGCAAACATGATGGTCAGAAGTTTTGTCGAAGTATTCATGTGATGCTCCTTGCTATTCCGTTGCTGAGATAACTTTGCCACTCGCTGGCGCGTTGTACCAACTGGTGTCCGTTTCGCCACTGCTGGTTACCCAAGTTGGGAACCCTGTGTAGGCATGGCTGATATCCGTGTTCTCGGTTGGGTGATCCCATTCATCACGAATGTTGATTGCCCAAGGCATGTTGTTGCTGGTTAAGAAGTATTCCGAGCCGCCTGTGTCATCATCATGCAGGTTGAACAATGCGTTATTCATGTCCCCAGTGCCTGAGAATGCCTTAAAGTGGGTTTGCCATGTCATGCCCGGGAAGGTCGCAACAAAGTCACCGTGGTACGTACCTTCTGCCGCAAAGATGAATGAGTCATAAGGCGGGTAACCGATTTGATCTCGTGCGACTGGCGTGGTCAGTTCAACCACCATTTGGTAGCTGAGAATATCGGTCGCTTGCTGATTCAAACAATTGCTCTGAGTACGATAATAAGTACAACCTGATGTCAAAACGCCGAGTGCATCCAGTTCTGCTCTTAAGTTCTCGGATACCACCAACACTGTTTCACTACCAGATTGAAGCACCGTATGTTCCACCGCTTGACCATTTTTGGTCACCGTTACTGATGCCACGTTGGACGAATCCACATTAGGGAGCTTCACGGCAAAACCATTGGAATAGCCTGCCCCCATGGCTTGCAGGGTGTAATCGACGGAAATAGTCTTTAATTCACGTTGACCATTCAAAAGTTCGGTTACACGATAGCGCCACACCACATCGTTGAAGTCGTAGTCCCCCATTAACGGCCAGCGATCTTCGAACGCCATCGTCGCGTAAGTATCAGAGCTTGGGTAAACTGATGTGACTGTGACTTCCGGATCATTTTCTTGAACCAATACTTCGTATTTCGAGTCGGTCGTGCCATCGGTATTCACGCCATCTACCGCCGAGAAAGGTGAAATATCCACAGTAAAGATCAAATCGTTGAAGTCGTTATCACCACTTGGACGGCGAATGTCTTCAAAACCAAGCACTAAAAATTCGTTCTCAGTATCCAAGAACGCAACATTGTGGCGACGGTAATTGGCTGTCGTTTCTGGATTCAAGCTGGATAGACTGTAGAAAGGCGTATTCCAGGGACCAAGATACGGAATGTTATTGTAAGTACTTGCACTCCAACCATTTGGAATAACAAAGAAAGCTAAGGTTTGTCCTGCGGTCAGTTGAACATCAAGTTCAATCGTGTCCCCTTCTTGCATATCCCCATCAGGCGCTTTGGATGCGTTCGGGAAGATAACCATATGAGTGACAATATCGTCTTTGCTTGCTGGCGGGTTGTCAGTGTCATAAACAAAATACCCGAGAGAATTACGATACCCAGCCCCTTCGTTTAAAAAAGTGACAGACGCTGTCGCATAATCCGCACCGTTGAGTTCATCATCGATGTCGATATTAGAATAACGGTCCGGCGCGATAAATGCGGTATTGACGTAAGTACCTTCAGGAAGCATCGAATAGACATTCGTCAGGGTATCTTGAGGCAAAGTATCCGCAATAGAAATGGTCTCAAGTGGTTTACCCTTGATGGTGTAATTTGAATTGTCGCTGCCTGATTCGAACGATAAATCACTGGTAGTGAGTGCGTATCCGGACATCGATACGCAACAACTGGTTAGCGCAATTAGTTTCCCTGCTTTCATATTATTCCCCTCATCAACTGAATCGTTGGTCGTAGAGGGTTAACGCAAATATGATGCCGAAAACACCTTATTTAAAAACAACAAGTTATATTGACTGAAATACCATTATCAATTTGAGAATTAAGCTGATAAGCAAAGTGAAGCACATTGGGAAGAAACGGAAGGGGCAAATGCCCAAAACAAAAAAGCGTCCCGAAAGACGCTGTTAATATCAATTAGTATGAATCTATGAACGCGAAGCCATTGGGTGGCTTGGACTCATCTCTAGCAAGTCCCACAGGTTGCCATAGAGATCTTCAAATACAGCGACAGTGCCGTAGTCTTGCTCCGCTGGCGGGCGAACAAACTGAATGCCCTGCTCTACCATTCGGTTGTAGTCGCGCCAGAAATCATCCGTGTTTAAAAATAGGAACACGCGTCCACCGGCTTGGTTACCGATAAAGTCATGCTGCTCTGGCTTAGATGCTTTGGCTAGCAATAATGTCACACCATTAGAACCCGGAGGAGAAACCACAACCCAGCGCTTATCTTGCTCTGGTTGGTACGTATCTTCCACCAGCTCAAATTTCAGCTTATTCACATAAAAGTCTATCGCTTCATCGTAATCTCTTACGACCAAAGCAATATGGATAATGGATTGTTTCATCGCGTTATACCTTTAGTTTTCCGCTGATTACCGTCTTTGCGGAGCCAATCAGTTTAATGCGTCCGTTTTCAAGCAGTTCGGTTTGTAAATGACCACCGCGGGCTGATGCTTGATAAGCGCGGAACTGATTTTGACCGAGTTTTTTCGACCAAAACTGAGTCAGTGCGCAGTGGGCTGAACCTGTTACAGGATCTTCATTCACGCCCACCCAAGGAGCGAAGTAACGTGAGATGAAGTCGAGATCCGGGGAATTCGATTGAGCAGTTACCACCACGCCGCGGCCTTGAATATTCTTTAATGCGTCAAAGTTAGGCGCGAGTTCCAACACGGTTTGTTCATTGTCGACTTCAATAAAGCCTTTGCTGTCAAACTGAGCGTAAGAAACCACTTGCTCTGCTTTCAATCCAAGCGCCGCTAGCAACACAGCGTCTTGTTCAACATCCATTTCAAGCTGAGTCGAAGGAAAGTCGAGCTCAATCGTCGACTGGTTTACTTTTGCATGAAGCTCACCAGAGAGGGTTTGAAAGGCAATGGTATCGCCAACCTTCGCTAACCCTTGTTCTTTTAAGATTTGCGCTGTCGCTAATGTGCCATGACCACATAGCGCCACTTCTACTTTAGGTGTGAACCAGCGCAGTCCCATGTCTTTCAAACAGAGAAAAGCGGTTTCTGATACCGCCATTTCTTCAGCGATAGAGAACATCAATGCCTCTGGTAACGGTTCTTGTGAGAGGCAAACTCCAGCAGGGTTTCCTTTGAAAGGTTCGGTGGTGAAAGAGTCCACTTGGTAGATATCGAGATCCATGATGCGCTTCCTAACATTGCGATTTTGGCAAGGTGCCAAACAGCTTATCGGTTTCATGGTAAAGCGACAATGCATGCGCTGATTGTTATTACAAAACACAAAAAAAAGGCACCTTTCACGGTGCCTTTTTACATTCTGATGCTTGTTCAGCTCAAACCAATTACGTTCAATTTACCTGAACGAAACTTTAAAATTACTAGATATAATTAACCACTTGTATTGGATATCTTATTCCCGTGCTTTGACGGACATCAAAAACAAATCGTTTTTCCTGCCGCTTCAACACTTCTTTGGATGCTCACCCAAAGAAAATAAATAAGAAAAATCAAACTCATAGGTATTCAATATGAAACAGCCTTTAAAAGCGTTAGTGCTGGCTCTAGGGTTATCCTTAGGTGCAGCTAACTGTTACGCATTAACTGTCGAACCGCTCGAAAAAGATTTTACTTTGCAACTTCTTGGCTCTGGCGGACCAATCTCTGATGACCTTCGTGCCTCGTCTGGTGAACTGGTTTGGTGGAAAGGAAAATCACGCGTGATGATCGATGCCGGTGGTGGTGTCTATCTGCGTTTTGGTCAGGCGGGCGGCAAACTGGAAGACTTAGACTTCCTTGGTTTAAGCCACTTTCACACTGACCACGTCGCTGACGTTCCTGCTTTATTAAAAGGTGGTTACTTCTTTGACCGTCAAGATCCCCTTGATATCGCAGGCCCAGAAGCAGGTTCTGCATTTCCTAGCTTAACTGGTTACATGAAAGCGCTTTTCGACGGTGATGAAGGCGCTTACGCATATCTGAACGGTTTATTTGATGGCAGCGATGGCTTGTTCCCAGTCACCATTACTGATGTGCCATACAAAACTTCCCAAGGCACTAAGGTGTACGAGCAAGATGGGTTGACCATTTACGCTCTCGGCATCCCACACGGCGACGTACCTTGTCTCGCTTTCCGAATCGAAAGTGCCGAAGGCGTGATGGTAATTTCCGCCGACCAAAACGGCAGTAACCCTGACTTCATCGACTTCGCTAAAGGTGCAGACATTTTATTGATGCCACTAGCTATTCACGAAGAAGCAGACGAAGTCTCGTCATTTATGCACGCTAAGCCATCGGTTGTCGGCAAGATCGCCGCAGAAGTGAATCCAAAACTCCTGGTGCTTAACCACTGGATGGGCTTAGGTTTAAAACTCAAACCCGCTTCCATCAAGATCGTTAAAGAGTACTACCACGGTCAAGTTATCGCTGGTCACGACTTATCTAGCTACCCAATGAGCGCAGCGAAGGAGATGTCTCATGAACAATAAACTTGCTCTATCTATCGCGATGACGTCTGTCATTACTTTGAACTCAGGCATGGCGTTTGCCGATGCACCCACAGAAGCTCCCGTAGAGGCTCAATCCAGCTCTCAACATGGCGGTAAGTGTGCGGCTGGTAAATGTGGTACAGAGAAACGCTTTGAGAAACAAGAACTAAAGAACGATCCGCAAGGCCGCTTGGTACGCGCCCGAGACGGTAAATGTGGTGTGACAGGTGAAGGCATTAACCCTTCGGCAGAAACCATCAAATTAACCAAAAGCAAAATCACAGGTGGGGTATGCGGACAATAACCGATACATCAAAAGGGATTGGGCTGCGCAGTGAACACGTTGATTTGCTGTGTCAGTTGCCCGAGCACCCAGATATCGATTTCCTCGAATTAGCACCGGAAAACTGGATGAATATTGGCGGCTTGAAACGTGAACAACTGCAAGACATTGCTAAATATTATCCACTTGTCGCTCATGGCTTGAGCTTATCGATTGGTGATTGCCAACCGTTAAACGAGTCTTTTGTACGAGACGTCGCACGCTTTCTCGATGAATTTAATATCGACATCTATAGCGAACATCTGAGTTTCTCTAGAGACAATCAGGGCTATTTGTATGAACTGCTTCCGATCCCTCGACATAAAGAGAACATTCCGTATTTGGTCGAACGCATTCAACGCGTGCAAGACATTATTCAGCGTCCATTGGCGTTAGAGAATATCTCTTACTACCACGATTACGGACATGAAATGCCAGAGGGCGAGTTCATCGCTGAAGTGAGTGACCGAAGTGGATGTGAGCTGCTTATCGACATCAACAATGTGTTCGTCAACAGCCGAAATCACCATTTCTGCCCTTACGACATGCTCAGCACTTTACCAAGCGATGCGATTCGGTATTACCACATTGCGGGTCACCTGAAAGAGCGTGATGACTTCTTGCTCGATACTCATGGTAAACCAGTGCCTGATGAAGTGATTGATCTGGCTCGTTACACCTACTCGGTGCATGGCAGCAAACCTTTGCTTCTTGAGCGCGACCACAATGTGCCGTCGCTGCTTGTTCTGGCTGAAGAACTTCGCAGCATTCATGGCGAGATCTTGGATTTCAGCCAAACCCTCGAAGTTTTATGTAAGGAGGTGCTCAATGCTTAATCCTCCGAGCAAAATGCGCGCGCAAACCGAGTCCCTAACGGCTCTGATTCGCACGCCTATGAATCAGCATGCGCTGTGTCGATACAGCGAATTTATCCGCGACAACATCTTGGGTGTCGTTGCGAATACGTTCCCTCTATTTTCTTCGCAGTTCGCTGATGAGCAACTTGAACGCATGGTAGATGACTTTGTGGTGATGCATGGCGCGTCCGAGCCTGAGTTTCTTCATATTGCCACTGAGTTTGTTCAGTTTTTGCAGCAGAAAGCGCATCAAGATTCCAGCTTCATCTCTGCCGATCAGAAGGCGTTGTTGGAATATGAATGGGTGGCTTTCAATGTAGAAATTGACACCTTAGTCGCGGCATTCACTTCTTCACCGAATCCGATATTCGTAGAGAGCCAAGTGCTGCAACTCAACCCAACATTAAAGCTGGTCGAAGTGCCTTTCTTGCTGCATCGAGACTCCGTGACCTTCTTAACTGACAGGCGTCACCCTGTGTTTTATGGCGTGTTTCGGAACTCACAGCATCATGTGATATCGCAAAAGCTCAGAGAAGTGGATGTCGCATTGATTCAGCTATTACAACAGCAACCAAACCTGACTCTGGCGCAACTACAACAAATGATTACTCAGCAACTCGCCAGATTCAGTTTCATGGAGTGGGCTCAACACTTCAGTGAACTAGGACTAGTCAGCGTCCGCCCTTCAGGAGAAAAATTATGATTAAGTCAGCCCTCAATTGGTTCGACGGTCTCGTCGAGAAATGCAAAAGATACGATTACTTAGCGTTGCTTGCGATTCGTCTCTACCTCATTCCGGTCATTTTTGTTGGCGCTCGCTCTAAGGTGCTGGGCTTCTCTGGCACCGTCGCGTGGTTTGGCGCGTCCACCGCAGATGGTGGTTTGAACTTACCATTTCCCGAGTTGTTAGCGTTTCTTGCCGCTGGTACGGAAGTGCTTGGCTGTATTTGTATCGCTTTGGGTTTATTTACCCGAGTGATGTCGATTCCGATGATTTTCTTGATGAGTGTTGCGAGCGCGATGGTGCACTGGAAACACGGCTGGGATGCCATCGCCACCAGCGGCATGGAAGCAACGGTACGTTTGAACGGCTTTATTGAATGGTTAGCAACCAACTTCCCAGGTCGATACAACTACATCACCGAATTGGGTGACCCAGTGATGCTCAACAACGGTATGGAGTTCGCTGCGACCTACTTTGTGATGTTGCTGGTGCTGTTCTTCTACGGCGGTGGTCGCTACGTAAGCTTGGATTACTGGTTGAGAAAACCTTTCTCTCGCACACCAGCAAAAGCGTAACTCAAGCGCCCCAAGCTTTAACGCTTAATTAAACAGACTAATAATAACCTTATCTAACCCGCTACTCTGGTAGCGGGAAGGAGTTCTTATGTTTGCAGATGTCGTTGATCTGTCGCGGTTTCAGTTCGCTAGTACCGCACTCTATCACTTTATATTCGTTCCACTGACCATAGGTTTGTCTTTCTTGCTGGCCGTTATGGAGTCTTTGTACGTCATGACGGGAAAAACCATCTACAAGGATATGACCAAGTTCTGGGGTAAGTTATTCGGGATTAACTTCGCCGTGGGCGTCGCGACCGGTCTTACCATGGAGTTTCAATTTGGTACCAACTGGGCGTATTACTCTCACTATGTGGGCGATATTTTCGGGGCACCGCTTGCCATCGAAGCCTTGATTGCCTTCTTCCTCGAATCCACCTTAGTCGGCATGTTCTTCTTCGGTTGGGATCGATTATCAAAACGCCAACACTTGTCGGTCACTTGGCTGACGGCTCTGGGTTCTAACTTCTCTGGGTTGTGGATTTTGATGGCAAATGGCTGGATGCAAAACCCAGTCGGCGCAGAATTCAATTACCAGACCATGCGAATGGAAATGATCAACTTTGCTGATGTGGTGTTTAACCCTGTCACGCAAGTGAAGTTTGTTCATACCGTGGCTGCCGGTTACACCACAGGTGCTTTGTTTGTGATGGGCATCAGTGCTTACTACTTACTCAAAGGTCGAGATATCTCGTTCGCTCGCCGTTCGTTTGCGGTGGCGTCTGCATTTGGCATGGCGGCGATTGTGTCGACATTGATGCTGGGTGATGAATCGGGTTACGAGCTTGGTGACGTGCAACAGGTAAAACTTGCGGCAATTGAGTCCGAGTGGCACACCGAAGAAGCGCCCGCCTCGTTCACGCTATTTGGCTTACCAAACCAAGAAACCATGGAAACCGACTACGCCATTAAGATTCCATATCTAATGGGGATCATCGCGACTCGCTCGCTGGATGAACCTGTGATGGGCTTACGCGATCTGATGGTGCAGAACGAAGATCGCATCCGCGATGGTATCCAAGCTTACGGCATGCTAGAGGAACTTCGCGCGGGTAACAACAGCCCTGAAAACATCGCTCAATTCGACGAGATGAAGAAAGACCTCGGCTACGGTCTGCTATTGAAGAAATACACTGAGAGCGTCACCGACGCGACCGAAAGCCAAATCAAGCAAGCAGCGCAAGATACGATTCCTCAAGTGGCACCTCTATTCTGGAGCTTCCGAGTCATGGTGGCTTGTGGGGTATTGATGTTCGCCATTATCGGTTTGTCTTTCGTCCAAGTATGCCGCAGAAAATTAGGTTCGAGTCCTTGGCTATTGAGAGCAGCACTATGGGCAATCCCATTGCCTTTCATAGCTTGTGAAGCGGGTTGGTTCGTTGCTGAATACGGACGTCAGCCATGGGCAATTGGCGAGGTCCTTCCGGTCAATATGGCAGTATCTAACCTCGCACCAAGTGACATTTGGATTTCGCTCGGCTTTGTTTATGTGCTCTACACAGCGTTCTTGATTGTAGAAATGTTCTTGATGGTGAAGTTTGCCAAACGTGGACCAAGCGTGCTTAAAACGGGTCGCTATTACCATGAAGAAAACAACGAAAAAGACAAACAATCCGACACATTCAAACTGATTGATCAGCACTAAGGAGGCACTATGTTTGATTACGAAAACCTACGCCTATTTACTTGGGCGATCGTTGGTGTGCTGTTGATTGGCTTTACCATCACCGACGGATTCGATATGGGGGTAGCCGCGCTGCTCCCTGTTATGGGGAAAAAGAACCTAGAACGCCGCGTAATGCTTAACGCTATCGCACCGCACTGGGACGGCAACCAAGTTTGGCTAATTACCGCAGGCGGTGCCATCTTCGCGATATGGCCCTTGGTATACGCCGCAGCGTTCTCCGGATTCTATATTGCCATGCTGTTAGTGCTCGCATCCCTTTGGTTGCGTCCTATCGGTATGGATTACCGAGCTAAAATCGATAATCCACAATGGCGCAACGCATGTGATATCGCCTTGTTCATCAGCGGTGTGATTCCACCGATTATCTTTGGGGTTGGCTTCGGCAACTTGTTGGTCGGCGTACCGTTCGAGTTAAACAACTTGCTGATGCTCGATTATCAAGGTGGGTTCTTTGACTTGCTCACTCCATTCCCAATTCTGTGTGGCTTAGTGAGTTTGACCATGGTGGTGACACAAGGTGCTACTTTCCTTCAAATGAAGACAAAACATGAGCTTCGCACTCGAGCACAAAACATCACGCTGTGGGGCGCGGGGGCAACCATGTTGCTGTTTATGTTTGGCGGTTTGTTCGCGGCATCGCAATCCGGTTACATCATCATCGGCTCAATGCTAAAAGATGGTGTTTCTAATCCACTCAACAAACAAGTGGTGAGCATCGCTGGTGACTTATTGCATAACTTCAGCGAAATGCCGCAACTTTGGCTGATTCCATTCACTGCGGTAACGAGCTTACTCGTGTGCTTTTGGGCAACAGTCTCTCGCCGTGCTGGGGTGGCGTTTACTATGTCGAGCATTGCGATTGCTTGCATCATCTTAACTGCAGGCGTCACCTTGTTCCCGATGATCATGCCATCAAGCATCAACCCATCGCACAGCTTAACGTTATGGGATGCGACATCGAGTGAGAAAACGCTCGGAATTATCTCTATCGTTGCCATCATCGTTGTACCTGTGATTCTGGGCTACACCGCATGGTGTTACTACAAAATGTTCGGACGTTTGGATAACAACTACATCCGCAGCAACAGTTCATCACTCTATTAAGGAGGCATGTATGTGGTACATGTGTTGGGTACTTGGCGTGTTACTCGCCTGCGCCTTTGGTATCATCAATGGTTTATGGCTAGAGAACACAGGACGCTTTGAAGAGGAAGAGTTCTAATCTCTCACTTCAGAATGGAACATTCTCAATAACAAACGCCCTCAATCACGAGGGCATTTGTTCATCTCAATGAATTTACTCTGCCGACAATCGATAGCGGCGCACTTCGTATTGGTCTTGTTCCGAGTAGAATGTATTGAGGAACTTGCCACCCGCTTTTTCGATCACGCGTCTTGATGCGATATTGTTCACATCACAAGTGACGATTGCAGAGTCCTCAACGACCTCGGTTTTCACCCAATTCAACATCAATGTGGCGATGCCTTTGCCTTGAGCATCTGGTGCGGTTTCGTAACCAATGTGCCCAATCACATTTTCAAGGTAGTCGTTGTTACCTTCACGAACTCGAATCGAACCAAGTATCACCCCTTCTTCGATACAGAAGTATGTCGAAGACGGCGTCCAACCTTCCGGCAAACCTTCACCTTTTGCGTATCCAATTCGTTTTTTCAAAAGCGCTTCACTATCGCTTTGGGCGGCGACGTACATTTCCATTCCCGCCTGAGCACACTTTTCTACATACTGCTCAAACGCTTCTAAATGGCTGAGGTTGGCTTTGACTATTTGCATTTTCTTCCTTGTTTAGTTTGAGTGAGCATTCGTTACGAAACCAATGGTTTGATGTTTTCTGCAAATAAGCACTCAAGGGGATAAGGCAAAGCAAGTGTCGGCATATCTGTTTTCGAGAACCAAGCCAGCTCGATAGTCTCGTCATCTAGCTGTTCGTCAAAGTGTCCCGTTTGCAGACACTTTAACAAGACAACTGTGTATTCAACTTGGTCGCCGTTTGGATAAGTAAAACCAAACCCCTCTCCACCGAAAACACCGAGCACACGTTCAACTTTAATCTTGAGTCCGGTTTCTTCTCTGACTTCTCGAACCACGGCTTGCGAAGGTGATTCGGCTGGCTCAATCATGCCTGCAGGCAAACTCCAACTGCCATCAGATTTCTTTTGCAAAAGCAGTTTATTACTTTCATCAAGGATCACAGCGGCAACGCCCGGAATCATTAATAGTTGATTACCAACTTTGCTGCGTAGCTCTTTTACGTAGTGACTGACACTCATTTTTCATCCTTGAATATAACTTTTTACCAAACATTCATTTTGAAATACAACAAGAAGCAGGTGATGAATAGCAATCCACACCATGCGAAGAATGTCATGGCCTTTTGCTCTACCGATGCCTCTTCAGGATCCGGTTGCAAAATAAAGTAAAAACAAACGATTGGGACAAGCTCGTAGGTTTTACCTATATATTGATGACCAGCCTCAAGGAATGGTGGGACGTACAAATACACCACAGTGTACGCAATGAAATAAAGCATACCGAGAATTCGGTTTAAGCCGACGTCTTGCCCTTGTCGGTAAAACCACGCGAACGCCGCTAACCCTGCAAGTATTGCGATGAGTAAAAACATCCGTTCTTCTACCCTATTGAAACAACCCAACTAATCAATCACTTATGCAACTAAATACGATAAAGCTCAAATAGATTTACTAAGCACCTAGCTCGATAATTGATTATCTTTCTTCCACTGCAAAGGGGTGATGCCATTCGCGCGTTTAAATGCGCCACGAGCACATGGGTAAATAGACGCGTTCCAAAACGCAAAAGGCACCAATCGGTGCCTTTTTGTCTGAGTCAATCTAACATTTTTATCATTGCGCATGTTTATGAAACCAACAAACTCCAGATAATTGATCCCCTCACTACTTTTAGCCTTTGCTACTATAGTTAAGCGAACTTTTGAATCATTTCTGCCAAGTCCTCTGTACTTTTTCTTACTGTTTCATTCATTTTGTTTGTTTCTGTCATTAACTCATAAGACTCATTGTACTTAAGGTTTATGGTTTGAATATTTTCATTAATTTCATCAGTTACATATACTTGCTCTTCAATTGCGACTGCTATCTGTTGATTGCGTTCAACCACATCCTGCACAAGGTCTTCAAGCTGTTGAATACAATCTAAAGACGAATTTAGCAAAGATACTGTACCCGTTGATTTCTCGTTCCCTTTCTTGAGCGCGAGTACTGCTGATTGACTACCTTGCTGAATATTCTCTATTACTGTCTTTATTGACGTCGTCGACTCTTGAGTCCGTTTAGCCAATGTTCTTACTTCATCAGCAACAACAGCAAAACCTCGACCTTGCT
>Ga0209272_10001833_pt1 | contig 12723 bp, 12 predicted proteins | sample tdDd002_FD_187125 | JGI IMG/M metagenome (GOLD analysis project Ga0209272, IMG submission 187125) | Marine sediment microbial communities from the Atlantic coast under amendment with organic carbon and nitrate - tdDd00.2 (SPAdes)... | ecosystem: Environmental > Aquatic > Marine > Coastal >... | reverse complement strand
TCAACCGTGATGTGGATACCTTTGCTCAGGACATCAGGTTGTAAAAAAAGACGATGGCGACTGCGATGGGAGTCACGAACCGGATCAGGTTGTACCAGAGGGTAAAGGCTCCTCCCTGAAGGGCCAGATCGGATTTCAGCGACTCTTTGGCCACGAACCAGCCGACAAATACCGCCGTCAGCAAACCGGAGAGCGGCAGCAGCACGTTGGCTGTGAAGAAGTCCAGCAGGTCAAAGATGGTCTTGCCTTCGAAGCGCTCAAACATGGCGAGCGGCGCGACGTCGGCCCAGACATTCAGCGACAGAATCGAAGCAATGCCCAGCGCCCAGCAGAGCACACCGACAAGGATGGAGCTGCCCGTACGGGCCAGGCTGGTCTTTTCCTCAACCCACTCAACTACCGGCTCCAGCAGGGAAATACCGGAGGTCCAGGCGGCGAACAACAGCAGGATAAAGAACAGGGTGCCAAACAGGCCGCCCATGGGCATATTGCCAAAGGCCAGCGGCAGGGTCTGGAAAATCAGTCCGGGGCCGGCACCGGCTTCCAGGCCGTTGGCAAACACCACCGGGAAAATGGCGAGGCCGGCCAGGAGCGCGACGACGGTATCCATGATGGCCACGCTGACAGCGGTGCGGCCAATGGACACATCCCGACCCAGATAGGAACCGTAGGCCATCATGATGGCCATACCGAGGCTGAGGGTAAAGAAGGCGTGGCCAAGGGCGATCAGAACCCCGTTGATGGTCAGGGCACCAAAATCCGGCGTAAACAGGAAGCTGACGGCCTCACCAAAATGGCCTGTCGTGGTGGCATAACCTACCGCCACCAGAAGCAACAGAAACAGGGCCGGCATCAGGATGGTAACGGCCCGTTCCAGGCCTCCTTTCAGTCCCTGAGACACCACCAGAACAACCAGCGCCATGAAGATCGTGTGCCAGAGCAGCAGCTGCCCGGGGCTGGCCAGCAGGCCGCCGAACAACTCACCGATGGAGTCTGCGGTGCCACCGGTAAAGTCGCCCATGGCGGCATGTCCCACATAGGACGCCGCCCAGCCACCGATCACCGAGTAGAAAGAGAGGATCACAAAGGCCGCGATCATCCCGATGATGGCCGAGATCCGCCAGCCCGGCGCGCTGAGGTTGCGCTCTGCCACCAGCCGCATGCTGGTGATGGGGTTATGTCGACCATTCCGGCCGATAAACACTTCCGCCATCATGATGGGGATACCGATCACTGCGATACACAGCAGATAAACCAGCACGAAGGCGCCACCACCGTTTTCGCCGGTAACGTAGGGGAACTTCCAGATATTACCGAGACCGACGGCCGAACCGGTTGCCGCCAGAATAAACGCCAACCGGGAAGACCAGAGACCACGGGCGGCCCCTGAACCGTTGCCCGAAACCGAGTTGGACTGAGTCATGTTGTGTTCCTGTGCTTTTGGCTGAGGAATGTCTTCAAAAAGGGATAGCCACGGCGTTGCCGGGGCAATTGGGGCGGGATTCTGCCAGCACTGGCGCGTCGATGCCAGTGCTGGCGCCCTCCCGGTCCGGATTGGTCCGGCGGGAGGAAAAGGAAGCTAAAGCTAACTAGCCGTTTTTGCTGATAAACCTGGCTATCAGGTCTTTCAGGCCGCGGGACATGGCGCTGAGGCGGTCACTGCTCTGCTTGGCGGAGTCGGCCTGGGCATCACTATGATCGGCCAGCTCGGCAATATTGGTGATCTGGCGATTGATCTCGTCGGATACCTGGCTCTGCTCCTCAAAGGCCGCAGACATACTGATAAAGCTGTCGGAAATGGTCTGGATCGAGGTCACGATATCGCGCAGCGAGTTCTCGGCCTCCCGCACCTTTTCAAGGCCCTGACCGGCAACAGCCTCACCGTCCCGGGTTGCCTGGACCGCCGAGTCCACCTGCTGACGGAAATCATCGATCACGTTCTGGATTCGCACGGTGGATTCCCGGGTCCGGCGGGCCAGTGAGCGCACCTCATCCGCTACCACTGCAAAACCCCGGCCCTGCTCACCGGCACGCGCCGCTTCGATAGCCGCGTTCAATGCCAGAAGGTTGGTTTGCTCGGCAATCTCGGAAATCAGGTTGGCGGCTTCACCGATGCTGTTGGTGGACTCACCCAGCTTGCTGATCGTCGAACCAATACCATTTACGCGGGTTACCAGCTCTTCAATCGCAACCAGCGCTTCGGCGCTCCGGTCGCTGCCCACACCCGCAAGACGATTGGCCTCCTCGGCTTCACGGGCGTTACTGGTCACCGACTCGGCCACTTCCTGGATTGAGGCGGTCATTTCATTGATGGCCGAGGCAGTCTGATCGGTTTCCGCCCGCTGCCGGGCGATCGCCGCCGCGCCATCGCTGATATAGCCGTGAGAAGCCCGCGCCTGCTCGTAGAGCAGTTCTGCCTGGTCATCAATCCGCGCCAGGGCCGTCCGAACCCGGGCCTCTTCACTGACCAGCAACAGCGACAGCTGCGAGAACAGTCCGCGTTCGTCGCTGTAGGTACGGGCAACAATGGGATCCCGGAAGGCATCTGGGCGAAGGTCCAGCAGCTTGCGCAAGCGAGCGGCCAGGGAGTTGAACACGAGGCCGAACCCTAGCGCGTGACCCACAACAATCAGGCCTGCTGCCAACCAAGGTTGGTTGATCTTGAGGGCACCAAGGCTGAGTACCAGCGACACCAGGAATGGCCAGCCGGAACGGAGCATCGACAAGGCACGATTGCTGAAGGATGAGGTCATCTTCCCGGCAGAGATCTTGGAATACAGCCGCTCGGCCCTGGCGATCTGCTCGCGGGTCGGCTCGACCCGAACCGACTCGAAGCCCACCATCTGGCCGTTCTCACGGATCGGCGTAACGTAAGCACTGACCCAGTAATGGTCGCCGCTCTTCGCCCGGTTCTTCACCACACCCATCCAGGCCTTGCCGGCCTTCAGGTAATCCCACATATCCTTGAATACGGCCTGGGGCATGTCCGGATGGCGGATGATGTTGTGAGCCTGGCCAACCAGTTCTTCCCGGGAGAAACCGCTGATTTCCACAAACTCTTCGTTGCAGTAGGTGATCACCCCTTTCAGGTCCGTGGTGGTAATCAACCGACCGCCTTTCCGCATTTTTACTTCACGCTGGGTTACCGGGAGATTCTTGCGCATAAACGGACCTTCTGACTCGGGGCTGACCACGGGGACAAATATGGACAAACAAGGGTAAGCCCCGATGAATATCATTGATATTCATCAAAGGTTACCTTGCGTATGTGGAGTGTAACGGCAGAGGTGAGCGGAACCTTAATGCGTGCAGGTACTTATGTCGTAACCGCCAGCCGGGCCCGGGGATGGAAGCGGGCGTTTACCCAGAGGGAGAAGGCAATCACGCCACCGCCAATCGCCAGCCTCAGCAAATCGGCGTCTCGATTCCAGATCAGCAGGTTGACGATCAGGCCTGCAGGCACCAACGCATTGTTCATGATAGCCAGGGTGCCGGCGTCAACCACACAGGCACCGCGATTCCACAGGAACAGACCCAGGCCGGAGGCAGCAAGCCCCAGCCATGCCAGGATGCCCCACTGTACCGGTGTGGTCGGCAGCTTCTCGGCATTGCCGAATATCAGGAAGGACGGCAACGCAATAATCAGGGCGCCAAAGAAGAAATAGCCGAAGGTTCGGTAGCCCGGCAGATCACTCTGGTAGTGTTGCATCACGTGCTTGTAACCTACCTGGCCGGCTGCAAAGGTAAAATTCGCCACCTGCAGCAAAAGGAAGCCGGTAATGAAGTCCTCACTGAGCCCGTCGTAGCGTATGATACCCGCCCCGACAGTTGCGATGGCTGCAGCCAGGAGCGCCACCGGTGAAAACCGGCGAAACAGGGCGTCATCCAGCAGGGTCACATACAGCGGAGTGAAAATCGTGAACAGCAGGACTTCCGGGACGGTCAGGTAGCTAAAGGACCGGTACAGACAGAGGTAGGTAATCCCGAACTGCAGCATGCCGGTAACCAGAATACCCAGCTTCTGTCCGGAAGCCACGCCCCGCCAACGGGTGAACGGCAGAAAGACCAGGGCACCGAGCAGCACACGGCTGAGCACCGCAAAATCGCTGTCCACCTGGCCGGCCAGAAATTCGCCGATCAGACTGAATGAAAACGCCCACAGAACGGTAACAAAAACCAGAAGTCCCATCGCCACTGCCATCTGTTGTGATCAAGGCGCGTACTTTAACGGTTTTCGGAGAAACTTGCAGTGCAGAAACACGGGATAAAACCCCATGGATGAGATCCACCAGCCATTACCGGAACCCCGCCAGCCGCTGGTCACCAGAACACTGACAGAGTGGCGAACCCTCGCCATTCTGGGCGGGCCGATCCTGATCGCCCAACTGGCCCAGATGGCCAACGGCGTGATCGATACCATCATGTCCGGCCACGCGAGTGCCGAGGATCTTGCGGCAGTGGGTATTGGTAGCAGCCTGTGGATGCCCCTGTTCCTGTTTTTCATGGGCATGCTGGGGGCACTGCAGCCCATTATTTCCGGCTACAACGGTGCCCGGGAGGTGGGGAAAATCATGCCTGCAACCTGGCAGGGGCTCTACCTGGCCGCCGCCGGATCCGTGATCATGATCCTGCTGCTGACTCACGTGCACCCGGTGCTGGCACTTCTGAACCTGGAAGCCAATACCGCACGCATCACCCAGGGCTACCTCAATGCCTTCGCCTGGGGCATCCCGGCGCTGCTGTTAATGACGGCACTACGGGGCCTGACCGATGGCCTCGGGCACACCCGCGTGATCATGGCATTCTCTGTACTCAGCACACTGATCAATCTGCCGATGAACTACATCTTCATTTACGGCAAGTTGGGGCTACCTGCGATGGGCGGTGTCGGTTGTGGCTGGGCCACATCCATTTCCAACGGTGTGGCGGCAGCGGCACTGCTCGTGTATCTGAACCGAAGCCGGGTTTACCGTCAGTTCCACCTGATTGCCGATTGGGTGAAGCCGGACCTGGCAGGCATGCGCTACATCCTCGGCATCGGCGTGCCCATCGGCTTCACCATCTTTGTCGAGGCCAGCCTGTTCTCGGTAATTGCTCTGTTTCTGGCCCCCCTTGGCCCGGTGGTGGTGGCCGGGCACCAGATTGCCCTGAACGTGGTATCTCTACTGTTCATGCTGCCGTTGAGCATCGGTATGGCGCTGACTCTCCGGGTCAGCTTCCTCATGGGCGCCCGGGCGCCCGCCACCGCACGACTTATCTCCCGAAGTTCACTGATTCTGGCGGCTGCTACAGCGCTGGTTTTTGCAATACTGTTGTTTGTATTCTCCCGGGAGATCGCAGCGCTCTATACCAGTGATACCGAGGTACAGGCGGTCACCGTGAGGCTTCTGATGTTTGCGGCCCTGTTCCAGATTGCCGATGTTATCCAGGTAACCTGCATCAGCGCCTTACGGGGTTACAAGGACACCCGCATTCCGATGTTCATCATGCTGTTTTCATTCTGGGGCGTCGGCATGCCACTGGGGTATGTACTGACGTTCATGGACTGGCTGGTGCCGGCCATGGGCGCAGCCGGCTTCTGGGTAGGTCTCACAGGTGGCCTGGCATCTGCCAGCATTCTGCTGGGGTGCAGACTCTTTCTGTTTGCTCCCAATAGCGATCAGGCCGTTTCGGCTGCAAGCTCCGGCGTGCGCTGAGCATCGGCAAATACGACACAATCCCGGCCAGCTTCCTTGGCCTCATAGAGTGCCGCATCCGCCCGGGCCAGCCAGCTGTCAACGCTCTCGCCATGCTCGAGCAGTGCCACGCCGAACGACGCCGTCACCGAACCGCCGGGGTGCTTCATGTATTTGCGCAGCACCTGTTGCAGGTTGTTCATCACAGCCTTGAGGCCAATGCCATCGACACCCGGCAGGAGCAGCACGAATTCTTCGCCACCGTACCGGAACAGCTGGTCTGACTTGCGGGTGTTCTGTTTCAGCAGCGCCACCAGATCGGTCAAGACACCATCGCCCACGCCATGGCCATGCTCATCGTTGATCTTCTTGAAATGATCGATATCCAGCATGACCAGGGCATAGGGCAAACCGGTGCTCGGCATTCGCCGCCGCCAGATCCAGCTCCTGATCCATTGAGCGCCGATTCTTGATGCCGGTCAGCGGATCGATCGTTGCCAGATGCTCCAGACGCTCCCGCTGATCGTGGTTCCTGTGGGCAAAGACGTAGGCGCAGGCACTGACCACAAAGGCCGTTGAAGCAAACGACCACATCTGGACATCAGAACGGAAAGCCCCACCATGAACCATCAGAGCAATGACCGAGACAATGTTCAGGGCTACCGCAATCCTGGGATTAACAAGAAAGAAGGTAGTGACAAGACACGGGTATAACCAGAACAGTCCCGGCTCGCCTACCACAATGCCCACGACGACCGCGCCGCCACAAGCAACACTGGCGACAACCACGCCACTTCGTCGCGTGTCCCCGGTTACCCATGCATAGACCAGCGCAGAGCAGATACCGAGAAGAATCGTTGTATCCACCAGTCCGGCCAGCAGATTTCCCTGCAGGTAGCGCATCACGGCAAATGGAGTAATCCCCAGAAACGCGCTCACCCCCAGCAGGGTGATGATCGATAATCGGAAATCGGTCTTGAGGCGATGGAGCATTTAGCGTTTTCGTCCGACAAAAGTACTATCCAGAATTCCAGAATAGCTCAACCAATTTGAATGATCGTTAAAGGACAACGATTCTTTACATATTCTCTATCAAAAAAGACAAAGTGTGAACGCTTGCTCATTTTTTCTTCCTCCCAAAACAGGGGCAGCGGTAAAATCAGGTAAAACCACACTGCTTCCTGGCGAGAGCCAGCCCGCGCCAGTGGAGCCCCAGCCGCATTCGGGGTTACACTGGCGACACAATTAACCTGTACCAGAGACACCTGATTTGACCGAACTTGTCCGAATTGCGCCCGGGGCGCTGACCATCGGCCGGCCCCTGCCCTGGGACGTCTACGATGCAGACGGCAATATCCTTCTGCGCCAGGGCTATGTAATTCAGACAGATTCCCAGCTGGAACAATTGTTCGAGCGCGGCCGATTCAAACCTCGAAAAATCGAACGCCCTCAGGAAGAAACGTTCGAGGATACCCGGGACAGGAACCCGTTTGCCGATTACCCGGATCTGCTCCATTCCCTCGAAGCAACCCTGAAGGCCATTACCGATTCCGACCCCTCGGCCCAAAAACGGCTGCTAGGCCTGGCACGGATGATCGAGCGCACATGCACGGAATCACCCGATGCAACCCTGGCACTGGTTCACCTCTACTCAATCGGCCCGGTCATTCACGAACAGATCCTGTTTTACGCCATTCTTTGCCAGTTTATTGGCCGGCAATTCGGCCTGGAGGAGAAACGAGTTGCAGTACTGACTGCTGCCGCCCTTACCGCCAATCTTGCCCTCGTGCCCATCGCCGACAAGCTGAATGCGTCCAATACAGTGCTTAACGATGAACAGCGCGGCGTCATTCGCAAACACCCCGAACGCAGCATCCAGGCCCTGCAGGCCGCCGGTATCGACAACAAGCTGCTGCTGACCATCATTGCGCAACACCACGAGCAGGCCGACGGAAGCGGCTATCCGAAAGGTCTGAGTGGCACCGAAATACGGCCGGAAGCGGAGATCCTGGCGCTGGCAGAGCGTTACGTGGCCATGATCACCAAACGGGCCTACCGGCAGCGCATGAATGTGGCCGACGCCCGGAAGCTGATTGCCAACCTGGCCGACGGCAAGTTCCGACCGGCCATCCCCAAGGCCCTGCTGCAGATTCTCGGGGAGTATCCGCCCGGCATTCTGGTACGCCTCGAAAACAACGAAGTGGGCGTGGTTACCCGCCGGCCAGTCAGAGCCCGGGGACCTTTCGTGAAAGCCATTTTCGGTCCCCGTGGCAATCGCTACACCGGCACCTTCGAGCGGGACACCAGCGAGCCGGATTTCGGCATCCAGTCCCTGGAAGAGCCGGAAGTCATGCCTTCCATGGACTTCAGCCTGGTCTGGGGCTTCCGCTCCTGACCAATGTCACCATGCTATAAACCCAGTGCTTTTGCATGATGATCAAGGTGATCATCAATGAATGAGGCAATGAAGAAATAGCTGTGATCATAGCCCCGGTGCATGCGCAGGTTGATGTGATGGTGGAACTTCTCACAGGCGTCCGCCAGCGCATCCGGGTTCAGCTGGCTGTCCAGAAACTCGTCCGCCGTGCCCTGGTCCACCAGTAGCGGCAACCGCTCCCGAGCGGTGGGAATGAGCAATGTGGCATCCCATTCTTCCCAACTTCGCGGATCGTCTCCAAGATAGCCCTTGAAGGCTTTCTGGCCCCAGGGGCACTCGGTTGGGTTGGCGATGGGCGCAAACGCCGACACCGAGGCGTAGCGGCCCGGATTTTTCAGTGCGCAGATCAGAGCGCCGTGGCCGCCCATGGAGTGGCCGCTGACGGAGCGCTTGTCTGTTACCGGCAATTCATTCTCGATCAACTGCGGCAATTCCTTCACCACGTAGTCGTACATCCGGTAATGGGGTGCCCAGGGTTGCTCGGTGGCGTTGATGTAGAAGCCGGCGCCGGAGCCAAAGTCATAACTGTCATCCTCACCCGGCAGGTTCACTCCACGGGGGCTGGTGTCAGGACAAACGATGGCCATACCCAGCTGAGCGGCCCGTTTCTGGGCGCCGGCTTTCTGCATGAAATTCTGGTCGGTGCAGGTCAGCCCCGACAGCCAGTAGAGGACTGGCACCTTCTTCGGGTTGGAGCCCACAGCCACGGGCGGCAGATACACCGCAAATTCCATGTCGCATTCGAGGGTAGCGGAGGTATGCCGGTAGCGGCGGTGCTCGCCTTCGAAACTGACGTTCGTGGATAGGAGTTCCATAGTGTCCTCAATTTTGGGAAAAGTGTGTTTCAGTATTCGGCACTGGCGTGCTTCGGCGGCTCCAGACCAAAGCCGGTGCGAGCCAGCTCGGCCAGGATAGCAGTACGCGTGACAATACCGATCAGTTTGCCGTGATCCACAACAGGGTACACCTTTGGCTTGCCGGCACCGAGGTTCTGGGCGAGATCGACCACCGACATCTCTGCCGAAATCGTGACCGGTTTCCGGAACATGACATCGTCAACGAGCGGGTCGCCCTCCCGATGATAGCCGCTGACCAGCAGAGCATGGATGCAATCCTGCTCGGAGATAAAACCGATCACATGCCGCTGGTCATCAACGACCGGCAGACCAGTTACGTGGTTGTGGAGCAGCGTCTTCACCACTTTGGTGAGCTGCGTGCCGCAACGGACCGGCTCGATGTGGTTCCACATGACATCTGAAACTTTGAGTGAACGCATGGGCAGAATCTCTCTCCTCGGTGGATGGTCGCCATTGTAATGAGCATAGGCAATCACCCCTGAATCCACCACTTTTGCCGGGCCATCGGTTTACATGGGAAAATTTCTGACTAAACTCAGTCGGTTATACCCAATCCGGGTGAAAAATCCAAACCAATCCATGGCAGACAGAGGGAGATCCCATGGAAGCTATTTCTGAATTCGTAGGGCAGATAAACGGGCTGGTCTGGGGCCCACCCATGCTGGTTCTGATACTGGGTGTCGGGGTTTTCCTCAGCCTCGGTCTCAAGATGATGCCGGTTCTGAAGCTGGGCGCCGGCTTCCGGCTGATGTGGAAAGGCCGCTCCGCCGCGGGATCTGAATCCGAGGGTGAAATCCCGCCGTTCCAGGCGTTGATGACAGCGCTCTCAGCCACCGTTGGCACAGGCAACATTGCCGGGGTTGCCACAGCCGTGTTCCTTGGGGGCCCCGGCGCGCTTTTCTGGATGTGGCTTACGGCCCTTGTGGGCATGGCCACCAAGTACTCCGAGGCGGTCCTGGCGGTGCGTTTCCGCGAAGTCGACGAACGCGGTGCCCACGTGGGCGGCCCGATGTATTACATCCGCAACGGCCTGGGTCGCAAGTGGGCCTGGCTTGGCGTCCTGTTTGCCGTCTTTGCCGCCATCGCCGGTTTCGGCATCGGGAATACTGTGCAGGCAAATTCGGTTGCCGATGTCATGGAGACCAACTTTGGGCTGCCGCACTGGGTGACCGGCCTCGTTCTAATGGTTCTGGTGGGTATGGTCCTGATCGGCGGTATCCGCAGGATTGGCCATGTCGCCAGCGCCCTGGTGCCGTTGATGGCAGTTTCCTATCTGCTCGCCGGGCTTGTGGTGTTGGCTATCAACGCCGCTGATATTCCTGCCGCTTTTGCCCTGGTAATCAAACATGCCTTCAGCCCCATCGCCGCCGAGGGTGGGTTTGCCGGTGCGGCAGTCTGGGCAGCCATCCGCTTCGGGGTGGCCCGTGGCATCTTCTCCAATGAAGCCGGCCTGGGCTCCGCGCCCATTGCCCATGCCGCCGCACAAACCCGAAACCCGATCAATCAGGGCATGGTAGCCATGCTCGGCACCTTCATCGATACCATTATCATCTGCACGATTACCGGACTGGTGATTATCACCTCCGGCACCTGGACCTCCGGGGAATCCGGGGCGGCACTGACCTCCATGGCATTCCAGGAGGCGCTGCCCGGCGTTGGCAACTATCTTGTAGCCATTGCCCTCGCGGTTTTTGCGTTCACAACCATTCTGGGCTGGTCGTTCTATGGTGAGCGCTGCATTGAGTTCCTGTTCGGCGTAAAGGCCATCGTGCCGTACCGCATTGCATGGATTCTGGCTATCCCGGTGGGTGCCACCCTGAACCTGGGCTTTGTCTGGCTGGTGGCAGACACCCTGAATGCCATGATGGCATTGCCGAACCTGATTGCCCTGCTGATGCTGAGCCCGATTGTGTTCAAGCTCACCCGTGAGCATTTTGAGAAGGAGAAAGCGCTGGGGGTCTGAGCCCCTTGTAATTGCTTCATCTGGCACCAAGGTTTGTCGTATACACTCAGAACACAACCCGGCCGTTTCAGGGCCGGAATAACAAACGAAATTGTCACTAACATGATCAAAGGAGAGTACACATGACTTTACGTCTCGGAGATACCGCCCCTGATTTTGAACAGGACTCCAGTGAAGGGAAGATTTCGTTTTACGACTGGCTGGGCGACAGCTGGGGCGTGCTGTTCTCGCACCCGGCGGATTTCACCCCGGTCTGCACGACCGAGCTGGGCCTGACCGCCAAACTGAAGGACGAGTTCGCCAAGCGCGGCGTCAAGGCCATCGCACTGAGCGTTGATCCGGTCGATTCCCACCACGAGTGGATCAAGGACATCAATGAAACCCAGGGCTGCGCGGTAAACTTCCCGATCATTGCAGACCATGATCGCAAGGTGTCCCAGCTGTACGACATGATTCACCCGAATGCCGACAGCAGCCTTACCGTGCGCTCGCTGTTCGTGATCGACCCGAACAAGAAGGTTCGCTTGATGATTACCTACCCGGCCAGCACCGGTCGTAACTTCAACGAGGTTCTGCGGGTGATCGATTCGCTGCAGCTGACCGACGAGCACAAGGTCGCGACCCCGGGCAACTGGGAGCGTGGTGGCGATGTCGTTATCGTTCCGTCCCTTCAGGACGAGGAAGAAATCAAGCAACGCTTCCCGAAAGGCTACAAGGCGGTGAAATCCTACCTGCGGATGACACCAGACCCGAAAGCCAACTGGAGCGGTGACTGATCACTAGCCTCTTAGGCCTTTAAAAAAGGCCGGGCAGCATTCGCTGTCCGGCCTTTTTCATGGTCGTGGATCAGGCAATCAGAATGCCGGAACCACTGCACCCTCATACTTTTCCATGATGAAGTCGCGAACCGCATCAGACTTCAGAGCCGCGGCCAGTTTCTGCATAGCCTCGCTGTCCTTGTTGTCCGGACGGGCGACCAGGATGTTCACATAAGGTGACTCGGAGCCCTCGATCACCAGCGCGTCTTCAGACGGGTTCAGACCGGCTTCCAGCGCATAGTTGGTATTGATCAGCGCCAGGTCGACCTGGTTCAGGATCCGGGGCAGGGTGGCAGCTTCCAGTTCCTTGAAGTCGAGATCTTTCGGGTTATCGGCGATATCACGGGGTGTTGCAGTGATCTTGCTCTCGTCTTTCAGGGTGATCACGCCGGCCTTCTGCAGGAGCAGCAGCGCACGGCCACCGTTGGTCGGGTCGTTCGGAATGGCAACCACCGCACCTTCTTTCAGCTCGTCCAGCGAATCAATCTTGCTGGAGTAGGCGCCAAACGGCTCAATGTGAACGCCGGTCACGGTTACCAGGTTGGTACCACGGCCTTCATTGAATTCATCCAGATACGGCTGGTGCTGGAAGAAGTTGGCGTCCATCCGCTTCTGGTCCACCTGGATATTCGGCTGGATGTAATCAGTGAATACCTTCACGTCCAGTTCCACGCCCTGCTCGGCCAGCTGCGGCTTCACGAATTCCAGGATCTCGGCATGGGGAACCGGTGTTGCAGCGACAGAGAGTTCTTCGGCAGCAACGGCGCCGGAGAACGTAGCTGCGGCAGCCAATGCTGCAAGTGTTTTCTTCAGATTCATAGATCGATTCTCCTGTTGAGCATCTTGAACGAATGAGTTCGGGTTGGGAGTACGGCTGTCGGTCGGTCTGAAGCTCCTCCCGAAAAACGCCCGTGAATACGTCCGTGTAGGGCTCGGTCGCGCCATCCGTGGCGCTCCACGTTTTCGGAGGGAG
>Ga0209272_10001830_pt1 | contig 12732 bp, 10 predicted proteins | sample tdDd002_FD_187125 | JGI IMG/M metagenome (GOLD analysis project Ga0209272, IMG submission 187125) | Marine sediment microbial communities from the Atlantic coast under amendment with organic carbon and nitrate - tdDd00.2 (SPAdes)... | ecosystem: Environmental > Aquatic > Marine > Coastal >... | reverse complement strand
GGGTTATGACACTCTTAAAGAGTTGCTAGATACAGATGATGGTGCTAAGCGTCTTGGTGAAGTTGCACTTGTGCCTTACGATTCACCAATTTCTAATCAAAAAATCTTGTTCTACAACACATTATTTGATGAAAATGCATCGTGTCACTTTGCACTGGGTAAAGCTTACCCGATCTGTGTAGAAGGCGGCAATGATATGGAACTTAAAGATTTGATGGCAGAAGGTGCCAACGAGTCACTTACACATGTTGATTTCATGGTGGGTACGGCAGATCTTGAAGTTGTAGGTATCAAAGCAGACGGTACTGAAGTTAAAGTGTTTGAGAACGGTAATTTCTCAATTTAGATAGTTTTTCACATTTAAATACAAACAAACTTAAAAGGCCACCACAATGTAAACATTGTGGTGGCCTTATTTATATTCGTTAATATTGTTATGCAGATTGAGTATCAATAATACCAGAATCAGCGTGACTTGTATTAAGAGCCATATAGTCCGTAAATTGCTCAAGTGTCAAAGGCTTGCTAAAGTGATAGCCCTGCATGACTGAGTTGGATATGCTCATAAGAGTGTGGAGCTGGATTTCTGTCTCGATGCCCTCTGAAACCACTTTAAGATTCAATTGCTGGGCCAATTCACTGATTGTTTTATAGACCAGTCTGGCATTTTCATTTGTATCAATATCAGTGATGAATTCTTTGTCAATTTTAAGAACATTGATCGGAATTTTCTCAAGATAGATCAGTGAAGAATAACCCTTCCCAAAATCATCAAGAGCAATAGTGAGATCGAGTGCCTGAATCTGATGAAGGATGTCAGTGGTCAATTCAAAATCTGTTAGACCAAGCTCTTCAGTCATTTCAACAACAATATGCTTAGATTCAACATTTTCCTCAGTGATAATTTGTTCAAGGATCTTAGCAACATCTCTGTCCCCAATTGTTGAAGTCGACATGTTTACAGATAATTTGATCGGATAAAAATCCTCAGATTCCCATTTTTTCAGTTGACGACAGGCTTCTCTAAAAACATAAAAATCCAGCTTACGCATAAGGTTGTTCTTTTCGGCAATTGGTATGAATTTATCTGGGAATATCAGGCCCTTTTCAGGGTGTTTCCAGCGTGTTAACACCTCTGCACCAACAACAGTCATGGTACTCGACTGAATCTGAGGTTGGAATGTAAGCAGTATTTCATTGTTATCAAGAGCGTTGTTGAACTCCTGACCAAGAACTTCCTCATCAATGGCGGCTTTAAATATTTCTTTCGAGAATAATGTATAGCCATTTTTTCCACCTTCATGCTTTCTATAAAAGAGGGCATGGTCGGCGTACTTATAAAGATCCTGGAAGTTTTGTGCATGCTCAGGATAAATTGAAAGTCCCATACTTATGTTAGAAAGGGTTATGACTGCATTGTCATTTAGGAACATTTTAATGCGTTGAAATAGTTTGTCTGTAAATTCCATAGCTTCCGTTTGATTGGATGTGGAAAAAAGTATTGAAAATTCATCACCATATGTCCGACTGATAAAGACGTCTTTGTCGCAAAAACCAACAAGCATCTTAGAAAGATTCACGAGAATTTCGTCTCCTGTTTTATGACCGTAACGATCATTGATCTTTTTGAAGTCATCAATATCAAGGGTGAGGAGTCCGTAAGACCCTGACTTCGCGGCAACAGATGTATTGAAATGATGCTCCAATCCATACTTGTTTGGAAGATGTGTCAGCGGATCAATGCGTAGTAATGCATTGATTCGTTCCTTCTCACGAATATCCGAGTACCCATGTGTGACCAATCCAAGAATGACTGTGACGCATAGCATAAATGATCCTAATACTAGGATGAGATTTCGCTCAACGGGACCCCCGGAATGTAATTTGGTATGAAGATACCCTTGTTCTAAAGATATCGAATGAATGAGTGCTGTAGTTCCTATTAATAAAAGTGTAAAGAATCCAATTGTAAGCCACAAGTGGCGTTTTTTAACAGTAATCATATGAGCCCCTAAATAGTTTGATCCCGCTTAGACACAAGAATCGATTTAAGCATGTAATACAATTATAACATTTCGACAATATTAGACAAATGAATTCTGAATATTAAACGATTTCTTAATAATTTAATATACAATTGGTTAGCAAATTAATATCAAATGGTAATAAAGTGGCTATGTTCTCTTGAATTAAACTTTACCGAATGGGATAATTGATTAGTGACGACTCGTTTATTTAAAATTGAACAATTGGCTCGATTATTGCAACATATACAGATATAAAGCTACAACAGGGGGGATTTGGTGCAAAAGACAATTCGAGTTCAGATTGAAAAAGGCATACATGCACGAACAGCAGCCTTTATCTCTGGTGCAACAGGGAATATCAATAGAGAGTACAGCACAGAAGTGTTTATACGTAAAGGATTAACCAGTGTGCCAGCCACAAGCATGCTTGCACTCAATTACTTAAAAATCAAAAATGAAGACGAAATTGAAATTGTTATTAAAGGAGATCGTGCTTCTGAAGCCATGGTGGCGATGGAGAAACTTTTCCTTAATGAAAACAATCTTAGAATCACTGATTTAGAGAGCTTTGATAAGGTGTTGGATGCAAACTCAAAACGCTCAGAGTTCATAATAGATCAAATGCAAAGTGGTGTGTTGTATCTTAATAAAAATAAAGTTATTGTTCTGGTGAATGAATCGACTGAACGGATTACTGGGAAGTCGAGGAGTCAACTGCTTGGAAACACGTTAGAATCTTGTTTCAGTGAGCATGAAAGAGGCCTTTTTGATTGTGTTCAAAACTTCGAATCCAGAAAAGTCATGGCCTTTAATAAGTATTTAGAGTGCTCTCAAAAATCAGTTCAAATTGATTCAGGAACAGGCACAATGATCACTTTAAGAGATGTTACAACACTCGTGAGCTTGAATAATGAATTGGCAGATGTCAGAGCGGTTAGAGAGCGACTGGGACATGTCTTAGAGTACCTGACGGATGGTGTTGCGGTTGTCGACAACAGCGGTGTTATTCAGTATGTAAATTCATCGTTTTGTCAGTTGTTTAAAGTGGATACATCGATTCTCGGGACGAAATTGTGCGACACCCCCTCGTCAGTATTGTGTTCAAAACTCATGCCATACTTAACTGATATTCTCGAAACAAGAGAATTTTTTGACAGTAAAATATTTGAAATAGAACCTGATAAAAAAGTGGCAGTGAGTGTATCGGGGCTGGATATGGATGATGAGTTCACGGGCGTCATTGGCATTTTTACTGAGTTGAACACCATGCGGGAACTCGTCAACAAGCTGAATGCAGCAGAGAAGAAAGTTGAAACCCTTGAGAAAAAACTTAAAATGGCGAGCCCATTGCATGCCGCTTTTAAATGTCTTATCGGTGATAGTCGGGCGCTTGACGAAGCACTTCGTGTGGCTACGCGTGTTGCGAACACGTCAGCTACGGTTCTTGTAACTGGAGAAAGTGGAACGGGTAAAGAACTCTTCGCAAAAGCCATTCATGAAGCCAGTCCGCGAAAAGATGGTCCATTTATTCGTGTGAACTGTGCGGCCATTCCTGAGAATCTCATTGAAAGTGAGTTGTTTGGACATGAAAAAGGATCATTCACTGGAGCGATTAGTCAAAGGATTGGTAAATTCGAACAAGCACAAAATGGAACAATCTTTCTAGATGAAATAGGAGAAGTTCCTCTTCAAACTCAAGTCAAGCTTTTACGAGTTCTACAGGAATTTGAAGTGGACCGCGTTGGTGGCCAGAAGCCTGTAAAGGTGGATGTGCGTGTCATCACTGCAACAAATAAGAATCTTTATGAAATGATCCAAAAAAAGACCTTCAGAGAGGACTTATATTACCGACTGAATGTTATTCCAATAAACCTGCCGCCACTGCGTGACAGAATGGGTGACATACCACTGTTGGTCGAATTCTTCTTAGAGAAGATCGCTTTAAGAGAGCGTTCGGATAAAAAGTTCATATCATCAGAAGTCCTAGAGTATTTAGAGGCGTATTCATGGCCGGGTAATATTAGAGAGCTTGAAAACACACTGATTCGAGCGGCAACCTTATCTGAAGGGATGCATATTGAATCAGATGTTTTACCACATAACATAACCAATGTGAAGAAGATTAACGGTCTTATTCGTCTAGTAGATGGGCACCTGCTTCCGATAGAAGCATATGAAAAAGAAATCATTAAGGAAGCATTGCGGCTATACGGGAGCTTTAATAAGGCGGGTAAAGCACTCGGACTAACGCATAGAACAGTTGGGCTGAAAGCAAAAAAATACGGATTAGTGGATTAACTTAAATAACTATGTATGAGAAAAGATAAAGCCATGATGTCGTAGATATCATGGCTTTTATTCTCCTGATAAAAATTATCAGGTTTCGTATTTTAGCTGGATACTTATTATCAGAAAATTCGATTAAATATCGGAAAACGTCGTAAATTACATATAAGATTTTACCTTTTTGACTTTAAAAGTGGCTGTTTCAACAAGCTGTATAAGTTTCAAGCAATAAAAAATAGAATTGGCACGGCTCTTGCTCTATGTTATTGGCGGAGGTGATTAAATGAAGCCAATCGTTAAAGGTTTTGCTGAAGGGACTGCATTTGCTCCAGACTTAGAATGTGTCCAGAATACACTTACGATAAATGAACCTGCTAAGTCACCTGAAGAAGAAAAGGGTAAATTCGAGGGCGCACTTGCAGTTGTATATCAGAATTTAGGGAAAATGATTGATGATGCCCGGTTGCGTTCAGATGAAGTTACAGCAGGTATATTGTCAGTGCATCAAATGCTGCTTGAAGACGAAAGTATTCTGATTGAAGTGAATGAATTGATTTCAAATGGAACTTCAGCATATTTAAGTGTGGTTGAGGTGTTTGATGAATGGATCCAAACATTTGAAACCATGGACAATGAATATATGAAAGAGCGAAGCACAGATCTGAAAGATTTGAAAATGAGTCTAATGCGTGTTTTAAGTGGGACGCGTGTTCAAGTGAAAGACATAGACGATGAATCGCTGGTGTTATTCACCAAAGAGTTAACACCCTCTCAGCTGGCCATGATGGATATTGAAAGACTGAAGGGTGTGGTTACAGAACATGGTGGAGAGACGTCACATGCCGCAATTATGTGTAAATCATTGAACATTCCGATGGTCGTAGGTCAATTGCCTGATGATGTTGGGCATGCGAATATACAGGTTTTGCTTGATGCTGTTAAAGGTGAGGTTATCCTGTCGCCCATTGCTTCCGAGGTGGAGACATTTGGTCATAAAAGAAGGACGTATGAGAAATTTCAGATGAGTTTGACCAACTACAGTCAACTGAGCCTAGGGGCCAATACAGGTCAAAATTTACAGGTTAATATAGGTGACCTTGACGATCTTCCACAAGTTATCGAAGCGAGTACTTCTGGAGTGGGATTGTTTCGAACAGAATTTTTATTTATGAAAAGTGATCAAATTCCAACTGAAGAACAACAAGTGGGTGCATATACAGAAGTGTTGACCGCTTTTGGAGATAAACCTGTGACACTAAGAACCATTGATATTGGTGGCGACAAAGATTTGCCATATTTAAATATGCCAAAAGAGGATAATCCGTTTTTGGGGTATAGAGCCATTCGTATGTGTTTAGGAACTCATGAAGAGATGTTTAGAACACAGCTCAGGTGCATACTCAGATCAAGCGTCTATGGAAACGCAAGGATCATGTTCCCTATGATCTCAAATTTGAAAGAACTTAAGTTATCTTTAGGGATATTAGAAGAAGAAAAGAAAAAACTGGGTAGCGAAGGAGTTCCATATGACAAGAATATCAAGGTTGGAATCATGATCGAAGTGCCTTCTGCAGCCTTGTGTGCAAACAGTTTGGCAAAGTACGTGGACTTCTTCAGTATCGGGACAAATGACCTGACACAGTATACTATGGCATCTGACCGAATGAACTCGAAAGTGGCACATTTGTATTCTTATTTTGAACCAGCGGTTCTTATGTTAGTGAAACAAACCATTCAAGCGGGAAAGAGTGCAGGCATTGAGGTTTGTGTTTGTGGGGAAATGGCATCAAATCCACTTGCAATTCCGCTGCTCATGAATATGGGTCTTGGTAAGTATTCTGTAAGTCCAAGTCGAGCGAACTCGGCCAGGTATATACTTTCAAAACTTGACACAGTAATGAAAAAAGACGAGGACACTCAATTGTCTCAAAACCTCATGGATCTCACGCTTGAACGTGATGAAATCATCGATGAGCTAAATGTTTTCATGCAATCTGTATTTAATGAAGAACTGGAATGGCTATAGTCTATGAAACAAATATAAATAGAATTAAGGAGGTGATCGAGTGAAATCCATCAATTTAATCATAAAGCACAAGGGGGGTCTACATGCGCGCCCGGCAGGCCAACTTGTTGGTGTTTCGGGTCAGTTTAATTGTAATGTAGAACTTGAGTACAACGGCAAAACAGCTGCTGTTAAAAGCATTCTGAAGGTTTTGTCTCTAGCAATACCAGAAAAGGCATCGTTCACTGTTAATGCAGACGGTCCTGAAGAGGAATCTGCAGTTACAGCGATAAAGACGTTCATAGAATCATTAGATTAAGCTCGGATACTTACACTCAGTTACTCAAACTCAGAGGAGGTACAAAATGAAAAAGATCATTAATCAGGTAGAGAACATTGTTGACGAAATGCTAAAAGGTGCAGTGAAGGCTCACCCGGAAGACTTGAAAAGAGTTGACGGATTCAACGTATTGGTGAGAACCAATGCACCTGTTAAAGGACGCGTTGCTTTAGTCAGTGGTGGCGGTAGTGGTCATGAACCTTCACATGGTGGTTTTGTAGGTATGGGTATGTTATCTGGAGCGGTTGCCGGTGAAGTGTTTACATCACCAACTCCAGATCAAGTTTATGAAGCTATTAAAGCAGTTGATGGCGGTGACGGTGTTCTTCTGGTTATTAAGAATTACTCAGGCGACATTATGAACTTCGAAATGGCTGCAGAGCTTGCTGAAGCTGATGGTATAAAAGTTGGTAACGTTGTCGTCAATGACGACGTAGCAGTAGAAGATAGTCTTTACACAACAGGTCGTCGTGGTATTGCAGGCACTGTATTTGTACATAAAATTGCAGGTGCTGCAGCAGAACGTGGAGAATCGTTAGATGAAGTTGTTAGAATTGCAAATAAAGTAAACTCTAACATGCGTTCAATGGGTATGAGTTTAACGCCTTGTACAGTTCCAGCAGCAGGCAAGCCTGGATTTGAAATCCCTGATGATGAGCTTGAAATGGGTCTTGGTATCCATGGCGAGCCGGGAACACATAGAGAAAAAATCAAGTCAGCGAATGAAATTGCAAAGTACTTATTAGAAAAGATTCTTGGTGACATGCCTCTTGAAGAAAACACTGAAGTCGCTGTCATGGTGAACGGACTTGGTGGGACACCACTCATGGAAAAATACATATTAAATAATGCTGTTTATGATTACTTGAATGATAAAAAACTCAGTATTCATAAGACCATGATCGGTAACTATATGACATCGCTTGAAATGGCAGGCCTTTCATTAACTGTTCTAAAACTTGACGATGAGCTTAAAACATTATTGAATGCACCTGCAAACACGCCTGCTTTTAAACAGTTCTAGATTAAGAGTGTGAATAAGATGTATTGGGTATATTAGGTTACGTACTAAATCGAATAGAAAGTGTAGGGACATAATATGGTGACGAAGGCTACTGTTATTAACACGATCAATAATTTATCGGAAGTGATTATTGAAAATAGCGAAATGCTAAACGATCTCGATCGAGCTATTGGTGATGCTGACCATGGCATCAATATGAAGCGTGGATTTCTAAAGGTTAAGACAACGATGGAAAGTACAGAAATAAATGACATTGGACATGCATTCAAAACGGTAGGTATGACGCTGCTGACAAGTGTTGGCGGAGCCTCTGGGCCATTATATGCAACTGCATTTCTAAAGTTTGCAGATCAATGTAAGGGTAATGAAACCATTGACTTGGGCACATTCGAAAATATGCTTGATGCGGCAATTGCCGGCATGATGCACCGTGGGAAATCTGATGCAGGATGCAAAACAATGCTTGATGTGTGGATTCCTTACACAAACACACTTAAAAATGAAAATGCAAACGGGAACACATTCGTTGATGCACTGAGTAAATCTATGGTCGCAGCCCATGAAGGCTTTGAGTATTCTAAGACAATCATAGCAACAAAAGGTCGTGCAAGTTACCTTGGCGAGCGAAGTCTGGGTCACGGTGATCCCGGTGCTGCATCAACGGTACTGATTCTTAAATCGTTATCAGACATGTTTCAGGAGGCATAATTATGGTAGGCATTGTACTTGTATCACATAGCCCGAAAATTGCGAAAGGGATTCTTGAACTTATTACGCAAATGGCTCCTAATTATGAACAAGTCGTCGCATGCGGCGGTACTTCAGAAGGTGAGATCGGCACCGACCCGGCAGCAATCATGACAGGGATTGAACAAGTGAATAAAGGCGACGGTGTGGTCATTCTAGTAGATATCGGAAGTGCGATCATGAGTGCGGAAATGGCACTGGATCTTCTTGAAGGTGATACACTTTCAAATATTATTGTAGCAGATGGACCTATAGTTGAGGGTGGACTCAATGCGGCGGTGAGTGCATCTATAGGAAGTTGCTTTGAAGATGTGGTTGCGGCGATTGAAGACGCTCGAACTTTATCTAAGCTGTAAATGAAATTAAGTAAGTGTATCCTTTTGGATACACTTATTTTTATGCTTTGTGCGCAAATTAATATAAGGTGTAGTCATTTGGGTACATATATATTGAAAGTGAAATTTGCACATAAAACTGTAGCCAAATAGATACAAATACGTCGGAATAGAAATGTAAATTACTGGACAAATAGAGCTTTATAATTATTTAGAAATGAGCATAACGAGTAATAGCAAGGGTTGTAGGGAAGGTGCAGAAAGTTGGCATCTAACTTGCGTTATAGATACGCAAGAACAACAAACACGCTGTAGTGTTTATATAACGGACGGAGGTCATATTATGAAGAAGAGAATTGCGCTAGAAGAAGCCATCTCGAAAGTTCAAGATGGAATGACACTGATGATTGGTGGATTTTTAGGTTGCGGAACACCAGAAAATATCATCACTGCACTCGTTGAAAAAAATGTACAAGATTTAACGATTATTTGTAATGACACAAGTTTTGTAGACAAAGGCATTGGACGCCTTGTCGCTAACAAACAAGTTAAAAAAGTCATCACTTCACATATCGGAACGAACAAAGAAACTGGTCGACAAATGAACGAAGGTGAACTGGAAGTTGTCCTAGTACCACAAGGCACACTTGCTGAACAAGTACGTGCAGGCGGTGCTGGTCTTGGCGGCGTGTTGACACCAATTGGCCTAGGCACACCTGTTGAAGACGGCAAAGAGAAAATTGAAGTGAATGGTCAAACATTCTTACTTGAAACAGCTATTAAAGCTGACGTTGCACTTATCCACGGTTCTATCGTCGATGAAAAAGGCAACACATACTATAATCAAGCCACTCGTAACTTCAACCCGCTGATGGCAACAGCTGCTGAGACAGTGATCGTTGAAGCTGAAAAAATAGTAAAAGTCGGTGAAATAGAGCCACATCTTATTATGACACCGGGTCTATTCGTGAACTACGTAGTGGGGGAGGAATAATTATGAATCCAAAAGAAATTATCGCACGCCGTGTTGCAAAAGAATTTAACGATGGTGATGTTGTAAACCTAGGTATTGGTCTACCTACTATGGTAGCTAACTATATTCCAGAAGATGTTGAAGTTCTTCTGCATTCAGAAAATGGATTCACGGGTATTGGTCCAGCTCCTGAAGAAGGACAAGAAGAAAAAGATCTTGTGAACGCTGGCGGAATGCCTGTAACGATCAATCCAGGCGGCACGTTCTTTGACAGTGCTATGTCATTCACGATCATTCGTGGCGGTCACCTTGATGCAACAGTTCTTGGTGCACTTCAAGTTGATGAAAAAGGCAACCTTGCAAACTGGATGATTCCAGGAAAGCTTGTTCCAGGTATGGGCGGCGCAATGGATCTAGTCGGTGGCGCTAAAAAAGTTATCGTTTCTATGGTTCATACTGCAAAAGGCAATCACAAAATACTAAAAGAGTGCAACCTACCACTGACAGCTGCTGGTAAGGTTAGCAAAATAATCACTGAAATGGGCGTTATGGAAGTGACAAGCGAAGGTCTTGTTCTTACAGAATACAACCCTGAATTCACTATAGAAGAAATTCAAAATGCAACGGGGGCAACATTGGTTATCTCTGACAGCTTGGTGAAGATGCAGTAAAAGACGTAGTTATCACCTTCCATTAGAGATTACATTTCTATATAAGAGGAGGCAACATGTTTAAAAAAATCTCAAAGGGCTGTGTACGCATAGTCCAAAATTATCTGCCAGACCCGTTCTTATTTGCGGTGATTCTGACATTGGTTGTACTTGGCGCTGGAATACTGGTGACAGGTCAAAGTCCACTCGCAATGGTACTTCACTGGAGTGGTGGTTTCTGGAACTTGCTCGCATTTTCAATGCAGATGTGTCTGGTTCTAGTAACAGGACATACTCTAGCGAGTACGCCTGTTGTTAAGCGCGGTCTTAAAAGATTGTCGAAGATGTGTAAAACACCACTTCAAGCAATTATCGCAGTCACTTTTGTATCAACAGTGGCTTGCTGGATCAACTGGGGATTTGGTCTGGTAATTGGTGCTCTATATGCGCGCCAACTTGCAAGAGAAGTTAAGAATGTAGACTACCGTCTATTGATTGCTTCTGCATATTCAGGTTTTATTGTTTGGCATTCTGGACTCTCGGGTTCGGTACCACTCAAGCTTGCTACGGCTGGTGAAGGTCTAGCAAAAGCAACAAATGGCGCTGTGATTGATCCGATTAGTACTTCACAGACTATTTTTGCACCATTTAACTTAATCATCTTCGGATTCATTCTTGTGACACTACCATTTGTGAATCGAGCTATGCATCCAGTCGGCAGTGATATTATCGCCGTTGATCCTAAATTGATCGAAGAAGAGGAAGATGGACATGGTGTAATTGAACACGGTGGAACGTTCGCAGATAAAATGGAAAACAGTCCTGTTCTATCAATGTTGATGGGTGCAATGGGACTTACATTTATCATTTACTATTTCGCGAAAAATGGATTTGAGTTAAATCTAAACATAGTAAACTTTACGTTCCTATTCATAGGAATAATCTTACATAAGACACCGAGACGTTTTCTTGATGCGATATCTTCTGCAGCAAAAGGCACATCGGGAATTATCCTTCAATTTCCATTCTACGCAGGTATTATGGGCATGATGGTTGGTTCAAACCCAGAAACAGGTCTTTCATTAGCAGGTCTGATTTCACAAGGTTTTGTCAGCATTTCAAACGAAACAACTTATCCGTTATTCACGTTCCTGAGTGCGGGTATCGTTAACTTCTTTGTTCCATCTGGCGGTGGTCAATGGGCAGTACAAGCACCTATTATGATGCCTGCGGGTGCAGAGCTTGGGGTTTCTGCAGCTAAAACAGGTATGGCAATAGCGTGGGGTGATGCATGGACCAATATGATTCAACCATTTTGGGCATTACCTGCACTCGGTATTGCAAATTTAGGCGCACGAGATATTATGGGATTCTGCCTTGTTGATTTACTATATAGCGGCGTGATTATAGCGCTGGGCCTTATGTTCATTGGTTAAACTCCAAATTAATCACTGAACGTTAGAACAAAGAAATCACTATTTAAGTGAAAATTGTTTATGAGTGTGTATTGAGAAAATTGGAGGCAATAAAATGAGAGAAATCGTAATCGCATCAGCCGTGAGAACACCAGTAGGTAGTTTTGGTGGATCGCTAAAGAATGTTTCAGCAGTAGACTTAGGCGCACTGGTTATCAAGGAAGCTCTTGGCCGTGCTGGTGTAGCTGCCGCAGAGGTAGACGAAGTTATTATGGGTTGTGTACTTCAAGCTGGTTATGGACAAGGTGTTGCACGTCAAGCTTCTGTAAAAGCGGGCTTACCTGTTGAAACACCAGCATGGACACTAAACATGATCTGTGGTTCTGGTCTTAAATCTGTAGGTGTTGCATTCGACATGATTGCAGCTGGAAGTGCAGATATTGTTGTAGCAGGCGGTACGGAAAATATGAGCATGTCACCTTACGTTATGAAAAATGCAAGATGGGGACAACGTATGGGCAATGGCGAGCTTACAGATATTATGGTGCACGATGGCCTTACAGATGCATTTGAAGGTTACCATATGGGCATCACAGCAGAAAATATTGTAGATCAATGGCAATTGACTCGAGAAGATCAAGATCAATTTGCATTTGATAGTCAGCAAAAGGCGGCTAAGGCTCAGGCAGATGGCAGATTTAAAGAAGAAATCGTGCCTGTATCTATCCCACAGCGTAAAGGCGACCCAATCATCTTTGATACTGACGAATTTATTAAGCCAGGGGTGAAGCTGGAAAAACTTGCTAGCCTTCGACCTGCATTTAAAAGAGACGGTTCAGTAACAGCAGGTAATGCTTCTGGTATCAATGATGGAGCAGCTGCACTTCTGATCATGAGTGCTGAAAAAGCAAAAGAACTTGGCGTTAGGCC
>Ga0209272_10001829_pt1 | contig 12740 bp, 11 predicted proteins | sample tdDd002_FD_187125 | JGI IMG/M metagenome (GOLD analysis project Ga0209272, IMG submission 187125) | Marine sediment microbial communities from the Atlantic coast under amendment with organic carbon and nitrate - tdDd00.2 (SPAdes)... | ecosystem: Environmental > Aquatic > Marine > Coastal >... | reverse complement strand
AAGATTTATTTTCATAGGTTTTCCTTTTAAGAATTACTTCAATAATAGAACTTGGGGCTGGCGGTTGAAAACACAAGGGGGCAAGTAAAATATTTTTACATTACTAATTTTGCCCTACATTTTTATCGGTATTTTCTACTCAACCAGACTTATACCAGCTCTGTATCCATTCTAACTATTACAAATACTCTTGAACTAACCAACACCAGTTCCCCACACTGGATCCTCAATAAGTACTTTCAAACTAGTTGTATTAATATGTACTCCTCATATTTCATAAAAGCAAGTAACGGCTATATTCAATGTCCAAAATTAAGACAAAACTAAGATAATCGTTATAAAAAGCATCAAATTGATGCTTTTTCATTACTCAAATAACCAATAAGAGGGTGATCTAAGCATATGCTAAAAAACCGATCCTTGAAGCCTAAGTGCTTCGTATATCGACTCCCCATTCAGGTAAAGCCCAATATGCTTCACTAATACGCCTGTAAACAGATCGAATAACCAAGATCAACATTTTGCTTAACCACTTGAGATAGCCCTAAATCCAACCACTTCGACTCACTCAATTAAAAAATCCGACTCATTGCCTTTTTTTGAGAGCCAACACTCATAGTGACAATCTTTACAAATTAAATGAGAATGAAAACGGTTATCATCCGCATGTTATTCAGGTAGAATCACAACAGTTTTTGCTAGATCTACACAGGCACCAACCTTTCCATCAGGAACAAACCTTTCCACTAGGAATAAACCATTGTGGTATTACCAAACTTAAACTGGCGAGCATTTATCCGCTCGCAACCTATCAATATCATGTCTCGCAGTTTTGCAGCCATTTTTGCAGGATACTTAGTCGCGGCTACCGGCTCTGGTTTATTGGCTCTCATCATACCTTTGCCCGCTTCCCAAAGTGTGCTGATCGCAATGATGCTCTCATTTAGCTTCTATGTTGCGGCTGCGATCTGGGCATTTAGTGTCGGGACAAGCCGGCAAGCCTGGCGGGATCTATTGTTAATCAGTGCCATTCTTTACATCTTTATTTTGTGGGTAAGTTAAGCAATGAAAGAGACTTTTTTTCGCTCTATGACCTGGTTACACACTTGGGTTGGTCTGCTGGTATGTTGGGTACTGTTATTAGTCTTCTTTGCCGGAACGGTCAGCTACTATCGCTATGAGATCTCCCTTTGGACAAAGCCGGAAATTCACAGCGATGTTTTTCAAAACTATCAAACTGAAAATTTAACACACCAGCTTCGAGAGGGGCAGGCCTATCTGTCGCAGCACGCTGAAAATGCAAAAGATTGGCGCATAAACTTTCCTACCGAACGTAAGCCTTATCTCAGCTATAGCTGGCAGACACAGCCTGAAGCAGGCAAACGAAGGGGGCAATTTATTGAACATATTGCCCATGTAAATGGTCAGGATATGGTTACCGACGTACGTAATTCTCGTGGTGGTAACTTCTTCTATCGATTACATTTCGACCTTCATTACATGCCGGCAAAAATCGCTCGCTGGATTGTCGGATTCTGCACTATGTTTATGTTGCTGGCCTTGATCAGTGGCATCGTTATCCATAAGCGCATCTTCAAGGATTTTTTCAGCTTCAGACGCAACAAGGGCGGGCGTTCCTGGCTCGATGCCCACAATATCAGCTCGGTGCTCGCGCTACCCTATCATCTGATGATCACCTATACCGGCTTAATCACTTTGATGCTGATGTATATGCCTTGGGGGGTGATGACCGCCTATGATGGTGACACTCGTGCATTTCGCGCGGAACTAAAACCAGGGCGAGAGCAAGTTGCCGCTTCGGGTACCCCTGCACCTTTAATTCAACTGAGTGAATTACTCCCCACCGTGAAGGCGAGTTGGGGAGATACGCCGATTAAACAGGTGGTGATCAGTAATATCAATGATGAAAATAGTCGAATCAGTTTCTATAAAAATACCGGGCAGTCAGTGACAGACCTGCGTATACCTCTGATATTCAGCGGTGTATCTGGTGAGCTGGTGAGTAAAGCCTCCTCCGCCCCATCGGCAGCTAATGCCACACACGATACGTTAATGTCCCTGCACACGGCTCGTTTTGCCGAGCCGGTCTTAAGGTTCTTTTTCTTTATCTGCGGTTTCATGGGCTGCGCCATGATAGCAACAGGCACACTGTTATGGGCCGTGAAGATCCGCCAAAAGCAACAGAAGCTAATCAAACAAGGTAACAAGCCAAGCTTAGGTCTGCGCCTGGTCGAGGGACTTAACCTGACTTTTATAGCCGGCTTACCTCTGGCAACCTGTGCATTTTTCTATGCTAACCGTCTCCTGCCGACACAGATGGCAGACCGGGCTCAGTGGGAGATACATAGCTTCTTTGCCGTTATCTGTTTAACCGCAGTATTGGCTTTCTTTGACCGTAGCCTGACAAGTTGGCGCAGAGTGCTGGGACTTTCTGCGGTTGCCTTCATGGCGATCCCTCTTCTTAACTGGGGGACCTCCAGCCAACACCTGTTTCAAAATATGGCCAGCCAGCAGTGGGCATTAGCAGGATTCGATATTCTCTCTTTTCTGATTGGAATAGCGTTATGGTTTGCGAGGAAAAAATTAGCCCAAACTCACACTAAAACATCTAATCGCGTCGCAGCAAGCACTGCGTGGGCGAAGAAGGGGAAACGGGTTTCTACCGCTTCAACAAAGGAGGGGGCGTAACATTATGATATCTAACTCTATAACGCTAAGCTTACTTAACTTTAGCTACCTCGCATTCGGCAGCCTGGCTTTAGCCATGTTCTCTCATTTCCGAGGTGCTTTTAATCGTTCACCAAGCCCGGCACAGAGCAAATTACTCTATTGGTTTGGCTGGGGGGTACTCGCGGTAAGTTATTATATCGGTATCCTTTACCAAGGTTTCGCCTATGGCAGCATACTATTCACCGGACTCATATCACTTGCGGGGCTATTAGTGATATTGACTTTAAGCTATCGGGCTCATCACCTGCCCCACTTCATGGCAGGCTCCGGAGTCTTTGGTACCTTACTGCTGATCTTCGCCTAAATTGAAGTAAGCAGCACAGAGTGCGGGCTGAGTTTATATAAAAAACGGTAGGATGTGTCGTTTTTTCAATCAAATTCAGCCTGCATTCAGCTTTACCTATGTAGAGTGGTTCAATCGATATCACTTTACGCGAGGCAGAGATGCAAATTAATTCAACTTCTCAAAACACGCCCCCTACCACACAGGGTATTGCATCGAATCAACCGGTACAGAACACTACTCAATCTAAGACCGACTCTCCCCTCACAACTACTCAGGCTTCACAGCGTTCAAATAGCGACATCGTGACAATATCTAAACAGGCTGCAGAGCTTTCATCTCAAGCTCAACCAAGCGCTAAAGAGGCTGAAACTCTCCCGGCAAAACCAAGCCTGTCCAATGAGGGAGAGAAAGTTGACAACTATGTCGAATACAGAAAAGCCAAGGCTCAATATCAAATTTATTCAGATATGGCCGGAATAGCGACAGGCAACAGCAAAGGTATGTCGGCATCGACAGCCTACTATCTTTCAAATAACGAAGACGCACGCGCCGCAGTTGTAGAGACTAAGGCACAGCAGCAACAAGCCTCAGTACTCCAAACCTATGTCAACACGACTCAGGGTATCGATGACTGGTACTAATGATAGTAAAACGCCGCTAAATGCGGCGTTTATTATTAAGTACAGAACCTGCCTCAGCTTGGTTTATCAGGCATGTCCTTGCACTATATTCCGCTAATCGACATGGACACCACTGCCGACTCCTACCGTTATAGTGGAACCATCCATCCCTACGGAACTGTATCAGCTCCCGCAACCTAAGTTGTAGTAGCTAAGCCTGTTTCCATAGGAACGGATGATAAAACGTGAACCCCAGGTGCGGCTAACTCCACCTGACAGGTTCTTTGTAAAAAGCTCACATGCTGTATTCTCATCTAGGCCGAACTTAAATTGACGAAATAATGCAACTCCTGAGCGGCAAGACTTCCGGAAAAAATAACCAGTAAGAGTAGACAGAGCACAATCAGTATCTTAGTAGAATTAGCCACGAGTAACCCCTTAACTTTAAACGCCTCAATAAAGGCCCTGGCTAGTGGTCCGACTGTTTAGTATCTCGACTATTTACTGTCTCGATTATGCATCCTTATCTCGTTCGCTCGATACCTTTCTCTACCTGCCGCGACCTCTTTGCTAACCACGTTTACGCTTTCGCCCCTCTAATTTATAAGTATGGTTGCTAATCAACAGAAATTACCCGTAACGAGATAAAAGTCTAACTTTCCCCTGCTATATACAACTTAGCTATAAGAGAACACTCACCGAAAAGCAGACGTAGGAGCTAAACAACCGATTTTTATGAGTTAAGTCTTTCAGTCAGCAGGAGCGATAGAAAAGGCGCTATTCGCGCCTTTAGATTACCCGGGACAAACAAGGGCGCTAGTTTTCGATGAAGTCATCTTCAAAGTTCGTTTCCCAGTACTTGTACCCTTGTACAGTAGCCTGAGCGGCTGCCCCCATCAAATTAACCTGATAGGTTTTAACACCACTGAGATCCGCGGATTGATTGGCTGATGCCTGACCACCACTCCCCTCATATTCGGCACTGGCTTCTGCCTGAGCTTGTCCCTCGAAACCCGCGTCCTTAAATCGCTGAACGGCCGCCTTATCCATAAATGCCTGTACGAAGGCGACCTGCTTCCAACCGATACCGGCACCGACACCTCCAGTTGCAAATCGGTAATAAGAGAGGGAGCCTTTTTCATTCAATACGCAAACTCCGCCCCCGGTAGACAGAGCAAACAGGTAACTGTTACTGCCGGTACAGGTAACGTAGGCGACGGAGCCAGCCACAGCCGATGATGCGCCTTTATGTTCACTATAGATCTCTTTCAATGCTGCCTGAGTTTCCTGACGTGCATTTTTCTTTTTCGCTTCAGGCGTATTACCCGTAGCGCATCCAACAAGTAAAACAGGTAAAAGTAATAACACTAATTTGTATTTTTTCATTCTGCTACCTTAATGTAATGGTATGGAACGAGGGAAAGCCGCTTTTTATTCACGGACTTTCAACCTCAGCGTAAAGTCAATCAACTCAATTTCTTATCAAAGGTAAATTTCAAGAACAGCCAAATCCCTATGCTGCATTAAGCAACAGAACGTCAAAGTTAAAACGTATAAGAGAGCGTTAACATGGGCCCACGAAAGCTATAATGAAGCTTCAGAGTAGAATTATCACCTTCAATATCCGCCGATACTTTGTAATATTTATAAGAGAGCTCGGTGGCAAAACTATCCCTGAAGCTATACTCGACGCCAACACTCAGATCGACCAAACGACCGCTAATGTTATCTAAACTCAGATAGAAATATTGAGCCTGTGTCCCCAGCTTCCAACCATCGGCAAACTGATAATTTGCAACGATACCGATATCCGGCAGAGGCGCCGTGGCATCGGTGAATACTATGTTGTCGGGGTCGAGCTCCACCGAGCCACAATTGTTGTCGACACAAGCCGCGATATCTCCGGAAAAACCCAGCTCAAACCACATCACATGCAGGCCCGCAGTCAGTATCAAGTCCCATTCATCATCGCGGTAAAAATCATAGCCATAACCAATGCGGGCAATATCGACATTAAATGTTGTGGTGATCACGCTGCCTGACTGCACTAAATATTTATCCCCGGTTTCCGGGTGCTCATATTCGAAGGGGGTGGTTATATTCAGGTTTGTGGCATCACGGTGTAATCGCTTCCAATCCAGGTAGATCCCGTGATGTCCATTAAACCAGTATGACATGGAAAAAGATGGCAGAAATTCACTTTCAGTCAACTTGAGATCTGATTCGAAATCCAGCTCAAAGTTCTCATCGGTTAAGGGGCTGGTCACCTCCATTCCCGAATCAGATATTGAATAGAAACCGCCCACGGCGATCCGTAACTTACTCTCATCGGCAAGAGTCACGAAAGAGGAGAGCAGTAAAGTACAAAGTGCAATCGCCTTAATGACAACTGAGTATAGGGACTCTGGCGCTTGTTTAGGTAAACTCTTCATCCTTAACCTCCAACAATCAGACTGAGTTAACTTTAGCAGCGATTTAATTTTTCAGGCACAAAATAGCCAATATCCTTGAGTAAAGGACCTATGAATCAAATGGATGAGGTAGCAAAGATGCTGGAAGAAATATGGCTCTATCGGAGATAAAAATGGGGGTTAAAAGCCTGGGAACTGCTCGGCCGGTAACCCCCTAAAGGTACTTGCTATAGACGTGGTGAGCGCCTGTTTAACACAAATTTTTACTTAATATCCTCAGCCATTCCATCTGATGATATTGGTAACGCCTTTAATGGCATTACCGGCTGTTGGATCAGTTCATCCTTGAGATATGAAATAGCCTTTTGTAATTGAGCGTCGCCACCTGTGAATGTGGCATATGGTAGGTTATCGACTTCTATGTCCGGACTAACCCCCCGACCTTCCAGAACCCAACGTCCGTCCATTGCATACTGCGGATACTCGGCCACCCGAGCCATGCCTTTGTCTGTCAGCGAATTACGGCCGGATAACCAAACACCCGCTCCCGCCGTTTGCTTTCCTATCAAAGGAGCGACACCCAATGCCTTGATGCCGGCAGAGAATGTTTCACCATCCGAGTAGGTCAGCTGATCGGTAAGCACCACAAGATGCCCACGGAAAGTCTGCTGCATATTGGCATTTGGCGTACCACGGGTTGGTTGCCAAAATGCCCAGGTACGACGCAATAGCTTCTCGATAATCCAGCTATCGATGTTGCCGCCTCGGTTACGACGCACATCGATAATCAGCCCCTCTTTTTCAAAGTTAGCGTAAAACTCACGTGCAAAACTGGCGATATCACCACTGCCCATCGCGTACAAGTGCAGGTAGCCAATCTTACCCTCACTGCCTTGTGTGACCTTATTGCTATTGTGATTAACCCAATCTAAGTATCTGAGCTTGGCGTCGACTCTGGTATCAACGGGCATGACTATGGTCTTATGCAGCTTCTTGCCACGTTTGAGCTTTAGCAGTACCTGCTTTTTAGACTGGTTTCTTAAGTAGCGCGTCACATCGGCTACATCGGCGACCGACTTGCCATTGATCTCCAGAATAATATCGCCCACTTCAGCATCGACTTCGACCCTGGCCAATGGGGATGAGTGTGCCGGAAGCTCAGGATCATTCTGGTAAATATGAGATATTTTCACGCCAGACTTAGTCTGTTCGAGGCGAGCCCCGAGACTCGATGCCTTGGCCATCTTGCTGTCTTTAGGCAGATCGCCTCCGCGCACCTGTGAGTGCAACGAGTCCAACTCGCCCATCATCTGCTTGAAGATGTCATTCAGCTCATGCCTGTCGGTTAGCCTGTCGACCAATGGCTGATACTTAGCCTTGGTTGCCTGCCAGTCCAAGCCACGCATCGTCTTATCGAAGAAGGAGTCTCTGTGCATCAACCAGGCATCTTCGAACATCTGCTGCCACTCAAGTTGTGGCTCGATAGCGAGCTGCCACTGCCCGGTTTGCACTTTGGCATTTTTCAACTCTTTAGGCAGTTTATCAACCGCATCGACAATCAGCATCTCTTTGCCACTGTCGCTGTGCTTGCGTATGAATATTTTCTTCCCATCGGCAGAGAGCGCATAATCCCCCACATCTTTGGCGAATGTCTCGACCTTAGGGCTTAAGGGATCGAACTTAACCACTTTCAGGCCAGGCTTACTGCTGCGTCCCGATGCCCTGTCTAAAAGATATAAGCTGTCCTCTTTGAGACTCAGTTTTGAGTAATTACCTGAACCGACCGGCACTTGCCATAGGCGTTGATTAAGCCCTTTCCAGTCAACGCTAACCTTATCGGCGTCTTTATCTGACTTCTTGTCAGGCTCTGTAGGCATGAGTTCATTAGGTTTACGGAACGCAAAGCTGGCACTCTTGTCCAGTGCGATGGCGAAAATCTCACTACGCTTATCGAACATAGGTCCCATGTTGCGATCGCCCCATGGTGAGGTTGGCGTCGCAGTAAACTGACGATTAGATAAGAAATATAACCACTTACCATCACTACTAAAGGCTGGGGAATAGGATTCATATTTATCACTAGTCACCGTTTCACTGCGGTTTTCATCCAGTGAATACAACACAATTTGAGGTCTGGGTTTACCCAGCTCAGATTTGGTTATGGCAATAAATCGGCTATCGCCTGACCATACTACATCAGCATAAGGGCCTAATCCTTCGCCTTGCGTGATGATCTTCTTACTGCGATTCTTCTTTAGATCTAACAACCAGAGATTGCCATCATAATCATCCGAGGCGATGTAACGTCCATCGGGTGAAACACTCAATGACATTCTAAGCGTCTTACCATCTTTGGTTAACTGCCTGGCCCCTTGACTCCCATCGGCCGGGAACTTCCAGATCTCCTGCTCACCGGACGCATCACTGATCCCATAGATCCACTGGCTGTCAGGACTCATTACGGCGGCTCGAATACGACTATTTCCGGGAAGAGCAATCTCGACCAGACGCGATCCATCAACACCGGCGATGGCAACATGACTTCTGGCGGTGATAACGACTTTATCGCCAGCTGGAGATACTTGTGTAGATGTCGCATATTTCATCGGGCTGTTGACCCAATGCTCACGTCGCTGAGAGAAGTCTGAGACCAGGTCGATCTCTAATACACGGGTTTCATTGGCCGCAATATCGAACAGTTTTATATCCGCGCCCTGCTGAAATACGATACGTCCCTTATCTAAACGCGCCCCTCTTACCTGCCAGTCAGTAAATTGGGTATGCTGCTTCAGACCCTGACCATCTGTCATCATTGACCAGATGTTGTCATTACCATCGCTATCACTCACAAAATAGAGGCGGTTATCCCACAGCATAGGCTGACGAACAGAGCCAGAGTGAGCAGCGGTTAAGAGTTCGGCTTCCTGTTTCGAGCCCAGTTTAAATCGCCATAACTCGCCCTTAGCCCCCCCCCGATATACTTTCGCGTTATCTCCCGTAGCTTGCAGCCCAAAACGGGTAAAATAGAGATACTCACCGCTATCATCGATAGCCCCTTCTATGGCATCGGCCAGCGGCAGATCGGTCGTCATTAACGTCTCGGGGTTAACCGTTCTTAAGACCCAGTAGTTTGCAGGGCCAAAGGCATTATCGGTGGCGTAGAGCACTTCTCCCTCGGCGGTCCAACCTTGTACCCGGACCCGACTGTTTTCGAAGCTAACACGTTTGGCTTTTCCACCAGCGACGGGGATGACATAAACTTCGCTGGCACCTTCATAATTAGCCACATAAGCCACCCATTGACCATCTTTTGAGATGCTGGCACCCAACTCTTCGGCTGGTAGACTGGTGAGTCTTTGAGCTCGGCTTTGGGACAGTTCTTTAGTCCAGAGATCGCCTTCGGCGGTAAAGACAAGAGTGTTATCACTCAGGGCCGGGGCACGGTAATAACCTAAATTTTCCGATCCGGATGAAAAAGCACTGGGTGCGCTCAGGCTGCCGAGTGCTAATAAAGTGCAGACAAAGGAGAGGCGAAGTTTCATTAGTAGCTCGTTATTCTTATTAAATAAATTTTTGGAATTACAATTTTAAGGTCAACAAGGTAGCAAACTTTTCTTAAAGCAACAGTAAAATATTGCACAATAATTATTAGCAAATGTGTACAAGTTATCTCTGCCTGTTTATTCCCAAGCTGACTCCCTAGCTATACTCTGTATACGATAGGGCCAAAAGCGGACTCATAGATGGAAAGTAATGAGGATAAAGTGAGTCAATCCAGTTCAATATCTGAAGATATTGAACATTTTAACGATGAGCAATCGACCCCTGTCAGACAAGATCCGGTCATTAAAAAGTTACTCGATAAACTCCCCGATGACATAGCAGACAGCTACTCAGATAAACAGCTTCAGGGCTTCAGGGTTGCCTTGGGCGATCGAACCTGGGGGAAACATTTTATTGATAGAAGAGGTACGTTCGCCATCGCCTTCGTTCCGTGGCGATTTTATTATGTCTTTCTGTTGGGAAAAAACCGAAGGGCCTATACACGTCGGGAGAAACACGCCTCACTCCTGATGTTTGCGGGGTTGATTATCACTTTTCTAGTCATCAGCGTATCGCTGGGCCTGTTTACCCTATACATACTCAAATCGGCATTGGGGATCGATCTACTCGAGGGAAGCTCCCTTGGCCTCTGGGATTGGTTTAAAGAACTATGGTAATAAAAAGCTATGGTAATAATGAGCAAAGTAACTATGAATGCCGCTGAAATAACCGCTCACTTTTTGGAGCTGGGTGATCCCCATATTGCCCGACACGCTCAAGGTTTCTTTAAAACCGCTCCAGGAGAGTACGGCGCCGGAGATAAGTTTATCGGTATCAGAGTGCCAGTCATCCGTTCCCAAGTTAAGGCCCTGTCACCTCTGGCCCTCGATACCATTACCGAGCTTATTCGCAGTGAATTTCATGAGACCCGCCTGTTCGCCACATTAGCCTTAGTTGACAACTTTAACAGGGCCGATGAAACAGGCAGAGAGGAGATATACCATCTCTATCTGGCCAATCATGCCTTTATCAACAATTGGGATATCGTAGACTGCTCGGCCCATAAAATAGTCGGCCCCTATCTGCTCCAACGTTCAAGAAAGCGCTTATATCAACTGGCCAACAGCGGCACACTCTGGCAACGCCGCGTCGCGGTTATCAGCTGTTTCTGTTTTATCAGGCACGATGATTTCGATGACATACTCAAACTCAGTGAGCTGCTGCTGACAGATCCAGAAGATCTTATACACAAAGCCGTGGGTTGGATGCTCAGAGAGGTAGGTAAGCGAGACCGAGCAAGGTTGGAGGAATTTTTAAATCAACATAATAAGCAGATGCCGAGAGTCATGCTCAGATATGCGATAGAGAAATTTCCGACTGAACTTCGTCAGCACTACATGAAAAAGTAAACAGACAGCAACCAAACGATAGCTGCCTGTTTCAGATAAAAGCTAGCTAGTGTTGTTTAAGTAATGCCTGCAGCTCATTCCAACTTTGGTGCTGAGGATGACTTGGTTCATTTAGCTGCGGATACTGCGTCTCTATCTTAAGAGCAAGCTTTTTAGCCTCACTCCACTGCTTGCTCTCCACCAGCTGTTCTAAATGATTCAATGCTTGCTTGGCACTGATAACCGCTTCACGTTGCGTCGACTCGTTCATTAACCTTGGCTGTTTTTCAACGGTATCACTAAGTCGGTAAGAGGCTCCCTTCTGGTTCTGTTGCTCAGAAGCTTGCGAAGTCACTTGCTCGGTAACGGCTCCGTTGATGTCAGCACTCCCCTCGCCAATCTCCCTATCTGGCTCCACCGACATACTTCTTGGTGCAACAGCCTTTAGAGCCTGCTCCTCACCACCTTGAACATCCACAGGCTCATTCATCTGCATCATCATAGGCATAGCATCATCACGCAATACATCCTGAGGCGCATCGGGATTGATGAGTAGCAAGGTCACAACCAACATCACCGAGGCTGCAGAAGACAGTGGCCAGCGATACTGACGCCAAAAACTATGTTCCACTCTCACCACATTATCTTTCGCTGCCCCATCTGTCGCTTGTTTCGCCATCGCGATGATCTTCTCATCCAGCTCGGGGCCAGGCTGCTCCTGCTTTATCTTTCGATACCATCGCTGAAGTTCTGCGTCGAACCCGGCAGGTTTATCTGTGTGTTCATCTTTCATTGTCGACCTCCTGCCATTTATTCATCACACACTCTTTCAGTGCTTTATTTGCGTATCGAATCCGGCTTTTTGTCGCCTCAAGTGTCACGTCTACAATCTCTGCTATAGCGCCAGCGGTAAACCCCGCCTCCATGCTGAGTAAAAATGTCTCTTTTTGCACCGTGGGCAACAAGTCGATACACCGTTTAAGCAGCTTGGCTTTGATATTCTCCTCCATGGCGTTATCGGGAGAAAATTGATCCGAGGGCATCAGGTTGTCACACTCTTGCTCTTCACTGAAGGTATCACTGAACAGATCGACCGGCTTCACAGCCCGGACATGATCTATCAACAAATTATGTGCGATACGATATAACCAGGTTGTAAATTTGGCGCTGGTCTCATAACTCGCAGCCGCCTTTATCACACGGCCCCATGTTTCTTGATACAGATCTTCGGCTAGTTGCTGATCGCCCGTTTGGCGAACGAAATAACGATACAAGCCACCTTTATGCTTCAGGTACAGTGATTCAAAAGCCAATGGATCCCCTGCTGCATATTGCAACATCAAACGTTGATCAGCCTCTGCTTCTGTAGACTTCTCCTGCTCTAACGCTTCAGCCACGCATCTCTCCAAGCTATCTTCAATTCAGTTCGCTCATCCCGCAACATACGAAGGCAAACATAGATTCATTCCTGTTGGAAAGTTTGCCTTCCCGGCACAAATTTGTCTATCTAATACCTATAGATATAAGCCTAACAGAAGTTTACAGCTTGGTTTACCCCGGTTTTATAGCCAAGGGGTTAATCCGCTTATAGCTATAAACGGCAAAGTATGAAGAAAGGGTTAAACATAGTTCAAATTTCTTGTCACGGCTCATTCAAATCTTTGCAATTCAAATCTTTGCAATTCAAATCTTTGCAATTCAAATCTTAGTCATTAATGGCTAGACCAAGCCATAGCCACAG
>Ga0209272_10001820_pt1 | contig 12785 bp, 5 predicted proteins | sample tdDd002_FD_187125 | JGI IMG/M metagenome (GOLD analysis project Ga0209272, IMG submission 187125) | Marine sediment microbial communities from the Atlantic coast under amendment with organic carbon and nitrate - tdDd00.2 (SPAdes)... | ecosystem: Environmental > Aquatic > Marine > Coastal >... | reverse complement strand
CTGTATCGATTCAGTTTTATTATATCGAAAAAACCGATGGAAAGCATCGTTTATTTCAATTTTACAAATGGGTTGCGTCACGTTATATTATAGGTGTAAAGAAGATTGATACTAATTATCAATCAAATCCGTAAAACGAGTCAATATTGACTGGAGGCAAGATTATGGCAATTTTCAATCGAATCTTTGGTAGAGATACAGTAAAAAACAATTCAGTTCAGGCAGAATTTAAAGCCATTCAAGCTGATGCAGCAGTTCGTCAATACGTTGAGAGTCAACGCATTGCGGCATCAGACACAAGAATATTATTGTAATTACGACGCATCATTATCTTTGATATAAAAAAAATTGTACAAAACCCCTTATCAAGCAAACAAAAGAGCCTAAGATAAAATTCAAACTTTATCAAAGGCTCTTTTGTTGATTTTAGGATTCGCCCTGCATTGAAATCATATTGCGACCAGATTGTTTACCATGGTAAAGTCTTTGGTCTGCAATTTTTATGAGTGTATCAAGAGATTGACTGTTTAATGCACCTTTGCCTTTGAGGTCAGACATATCTGCGAGTCCATAGGTTAGCGTTAATTTTATGCGTTGGCCATTCATTTCAAATACGTGTTGGTTGATAGATTGTCTAATTCTCATACACGCGAGAAAAGCCTCTTCTTTTGTGTAACCTGAAAACATGATGATAAACTCTTCGCCACCATAGCGTGCCAATAGGTCAGACAGTCTTAAGTTCTCATGAAGAAGTTTTGAAATTTCAACAAGAATAAAGTCACCAATATCATGACCATATTGGTCGTTAACGTTTTTGAAATGGTCTATATCTATCATACATACAGTCATAAGTCGATTGTGCCTGATCACCAAATCCCAATCCTGTCTTGCGCGTTCAAAAAAGTAGCGTCGATTGTAAATCCCCGTGAGAGGATCAGTGATGGCCTGTTTTTCCAGAGTTTGTTCTTTTTTAGAGTGTTTTAAAACGGAATTAATTCGCGCTTTTAGTATAATTTCGTCCACAGGTTTTGTAACATAGTCAAAACCTCCAGATTCAAAACCTTGAAGAATATCTTCAGCAGTGTCTTTGGCACTCACAAATATAATTGGAATATCACAATACTTTGTTGTTTCACTCAATTCTATGGCGATTTCATGCCCATTTTTTTTAGGCATCATCACATCAAGAAGTATTAGATCAACATTGTGTACGTTTAAAATATCATACATTTCTGCATCATTGGAGGCCTCTAGCACTTCAAAGTTCGTAAGCATGGATTCAAGAACATATCGGTTTATATCGCTGTCATCGACTATCAAAATTTTTGTTTTATTCATTATAATAGCCTCTCATCTGTTTGTTTTTCAATAAGGGTCTGAATTTTTTGTAGCAGTGTGTTTGCATCAAATGGTTTTGAGACATAATCATTAAAACCTGATTCAAGAAGTGTTACGTCGTCACCTTTCATGGCTTTTGCCGTCAGAGCGATGCATGGGGCAGGTGTTGAATCTCTCGCGGATATAATTTCGAGTGCTTGAATGCCATCCATGTTTGGCATCATAATATCCATGAGGACTAGGTCTGGTCGCACTTCAAAGTATCTTTGAACAGCTTCCTCGCCATTTGACGCAAAGCTTAAATCATAATGTTTTTCAAGGATCATTCGAAGTAGCGCCCGCCCTACATCTTCATCATCTGCGACGAGTATGCGTTTTTTTGAACTGTTAGAAGTGCCAAGGTGAGATTTGTCGATCATATTTGAAAGCGTATTTAGGAATACATCTTGACCAACAGGTTTACTCAGAAAATGAATATTATCCTTTTTAAGCAAGTCTCCATTATAATCTTCGACAGTGACTATAACAACAGTGTACTTACCAAGGGAACCCATTTTGTCTAGGATGTTTAGCAGCTCAATGCCATGAATATCTGGTAGATCAAGGTCGAGAACAATCAGATCGGGATCAAATGACTGAAGTTTTTCAAGGGCACTTGTTCCATTCTCAGCTTCGTCGATGATGAGACCCAGACCTGTTAGATAGTCTTTGTATAGGAATCGACACTCAGTCTCATCTTCGATGATGAGCATTCTTTTATTTTCTAGTTTAACTTTTAGATCTTCAGTACTTATGACTGATTTGGTGGAGACATTAGGCGGTATAGACTGTAGTTCTAGATCTGGTGTATTCTCTTGAATCGTTTGAGTTTGCTTCTTAATAGATCTGTACTCATCGCGAGCAACTCTAATAGCAAATGGCTCAACTGTCATGTCATTGGTTCGGCCTTTCATAGCAATTCCAAATTTTACAGTGGTGCCTTTACCAAGTTGGCTTTCTATACTGATTTTACCCGATATCAAATCAACCAGTGCTTTACATAGCGAAAGACCAAGACCGGTGCCTTGATAATTTCGAGTTGTAGATCCATCCGCTTGCTGAAAGTTTCCAAAAATACTATTGAGCTTATCTTCAGCTATGCCGATGCCTGTGTCTGAAATTTCAAACCAGATGAAGTCTTCTACAATTACAATACGAATAGCAATACTGCCTGACTGAGTGAATTTTTCAGCGTTTCCAATCAAATTTATGAGAACCTGTTCAAACCGTCGTTTGTCCGTATAGAGCATTTTTGGCGTATAACCTAGAGATTCTATGATTAGATCAAGGGGCTCTTTTTCTTTTGAAATACGGTCAGCCATTAAGCCGTTAAAGAGATTTTCAATAAGCTCGATAATGTCTTTCATTCTTACAGGATGTTCGTTGTACACCATACTGCCTGATTCAACTTTTGCAAGATCCAAAATGTCATTGATCAATTCCAGCAAACGAATACCACTTCGATTGATCATCTTAAGTCCCTTCGTTTGTCTTTCGTCTAAATTGCCCTTTTGGTTCTTCAATATGGTGCTTGATAAGCCAAGTATACCGTTGAGCGGCGTACGGAGTTCATGACTCATGTTGGCTAAGAATTCACTCTTGCTTAGGTTGGCAAGTTCAGCGGCTTCTTTTGCTTTTTCAGCTTCAGCTTTTGATTGAATCAGTTCATTTGTTCTAATCTCAACAAGATTTTCTATGGTTAGAGTTCTGGATATTAGAATGTTGAAATAGCTGACAAGCAGCAGAACTGCGAACAGTCCAATTGCTAAAAGAATAAAAGAATAAGAAGTTTTAAACTCATCAATATAATTCGAAGTTGGGACCATATTGATTTTCCAAGTTCGACTTCCCACGGTTACAATATATTCTCTGCTGAGAGAGTTTTCCATATTTTCAAAGTAGTCAGGGTTGAACTCGGAATCACTGAGAGTCGAGTTGTAGTAATGTAGTGGATCGGGATTGTTCGGGTTTGTTATATCTGAAATGTATAAGTCGATTTCGCTATTGCTTAAGTATGCGATGGAGTTGTCCACCAAATCACCCACGAGGAAAACGCCGATAGCGAAACCTTCAATATATTGCTGACGCTCAATTTCGGTGAGCTCATCAACTGGCTTGCTGTAGACAGGTAGAAATACCAGGAATCCAGATTGTTCTTTATCACCTTGAACCAAGGTGATTTTGCTGGTGGTTCTAATGTCGCCTGTTCGTATGGACTCATTGAGTGTACCCAGTCTAATTGGACTGGAAGATAAGTCAAAGCCAAGTGCGGTTTCATTGCCCATTATGGGTTCGAGATAGTAGACCGGATAATATTCGGCTTTGATCGGTGCGCTCACAATATTGCTGCTGTTGTCTCTCACTGTAAAATCGTAATCTGAAAACCCATCTTTCTTAGCTTGATTAACATATGAATCACGCTCATCTCCAGATACACGTGGAACCCATTCAAGAGCCTGTATTCCAATGACTCTGCTCAAAAAAGGCTCAGCAAACTCATGAAAATCATCTCTCGAGTGTCCTAATTTAACGTGATTCTGAAGAGCCAACATCGTTAACATCTGACTTTCAATGGATCTTTCAATCGCGGTTATTCTTTTTTTTGTAGAGAAATCAAAGTTTTCTACGAATCGATCATTTTCAATATTATAAATCATAAGAAATAGACTTGTATTTATAGTAAGACCAATCAATAGAATGGCAACAAGGATAAAAATCTGCTTTCCACGCATATTCTTTTTGTGTTGTAAATTCGATCTAGGCATATTTACACATCCTTTAGTATTCGACAATTATTAGGAAATTAATACCCGAAATCTATAATGAAACATCAAAGAATACGGAATCTTTGTATGGTCCTTGGAATCAATGAGAGATATTGGATAAACATTGGGTAGTATTCAAAATAGGTAGAATTTTGATTAAATAGGGAAGTGAATTTATGGTGCGGGATATAAAAATTTCAAACTTAATCAGTCGAGCTGGTATGAGTGTGCTTTTAATTAGTATAGTAAGTGCACTTGTTTTCATGTTTATAATTTTGGGGAATGTTAAAGAGCAGGCACTCGGAGACACACAGTCATCGATCATGACGGTGCTAATGACAGCTGAAGAAGGTCTGGAGATTATGATCACAGACCGGATTCATAAACTCGAAGACACAGCCAAAGATAAAAAACTCATTAAGCTTGTTGAAAATGCAATTTCATTTGAAGACAGTGGGGAACTATCCCAATACATAATGCAAAGTAAGGTGGAACTTCACGAAAATGCTCATGCCATTATATCTAAAGACCATGCTGTTATTTGTTCCAGTCAAGCAGAATATGTAAAATCCACAGAACCTCTCATTGATTTCAACCAAGAGGTATTTCGCCATGCCGTAAATCTTGTCTTTGAAGGTGAATCTATTTTTGTGCCCCCATTTGACTCTGAGAATCCGAAAATATATTACTTAACACCGATTTTTTCATCAAGTGGTTCACAAGAGGCTGTAGTGGCTGCGCTTGTGGTGTCAGATGATCCCACAAAGAACTTTTCGCGTATTGTACAGGCGGCTCGAATTGGTGAATCTGGAGAGACGTACGCCTTTAATAAGTCTGCACTTATGTTGACACAGAGTCGATTTGAAACAGAGCTTGTCTCTATGGGGCTCTTAGAGCCTGGCCAATCAAGTATTTTAACTATAAGATTACATGATCCTGGTGTCGATCTTACAAAATCAGTGAGGAGCCAAGAGGAATTAAAACAGGAAAAGAAACTTACATTCATGGCACAGCAAGCGATAAGCGGCACGAACGGTTCGAATGCTGAAGGCTACCGAGATTATCGAGGCGTACATGTTTTCAGTGCTTGGTTGTGGAATGAGCAATATAACTATGGACTCACTACAGAAGTGGATGTTTCTGATGCTTTGTCATCTTATTACACGTATAGATTTAATATGGTGTTGGCAGTTATGAGTGCCTTGATTTTACTGACAATAAGCACAATCATCAGTATGGTGACGGAGAGACGGTCAAAATATTTTCTAGAGGAAAGCAATATTTTGCTTGAAAAAACCGTGGATGAACGTACCCGTGAGCTGAGTCAGGTTAATAGACACTTTGAAGAAGCTATCAACGCTTTGACACATCCATTTTACGTCATTGATTCAAAGAGTTATAAGATCCTCATTGCAAATAACGCGGCGAAAAATCTATCTAAAGATTCGATCACAACATGTCACAAATTGACTCATCGTCGTGATACGCCATGTCATAGTGAAGAACACCCTTGCCCTTTAGATGTGATCAAAAAGACTAAAATGCCATACACAGTTGAACATCAGCACTACAATAGTGATGATGAGCTTCGCTATGTTGAAGTGCATGGATATCCTGTTTTTGATGACTCAGGCGAAGTTGTACAAATGATTGAATACTCTCTGGATATTACACAAAGGAAAGAGGCAGAACTTGCGACTGAATTGGCACTTCAAAGAGTAGAGAATTTATATGATGCATCTCTTGCTTTGAGTCAGGCGCTTGATCTGGATGCCGTTCTCGCTCTTGTACTCGACCGAATGAAAAAGGTGTTGCCTTATGACAGTGCCTCTATTCTTGAATATGAAAATGATGAACTTTCAATTATTTATTGCACAGGATTTGATGAACCAGAAAAGGTTATAGGGCTTAGATTTCCAGTCCTTGATGATTCATTCAACCATGATATTATCCATAAAAAAGAGACGAGAATTGTGGATGATGTGCATAACTATGATGATTTTATTGATCAATCCACAGGTGGATTAATCAGTTCTTGGCTTGGAATTCCACTAATCTATAAAGGTCGAGTTATTGGTGAGTTGACACTTGACTCACATACAACAAATTTTTATACAGAAGACATGGCTGAATTAGGTCTTGTTTTTGCTGCGCAAGCTGCGATTGCTCTTAAGAATGCGAAGTATGTTGAAGAACTTGAAAATGCAAAGAGATTGGCAGTTGAAGCGACAAAAGCCAAATCTGATTTTCTCGCCAATATGAGTCATGAAATTCGAACACCTATGAATGCGATTATTGGACTAAATGGACTTCTTGAAAAGACAAAAATGACAACGAAGCAAAACGATTATGTGGTGAAAATTGGTCTTGCAGCAAAGAATCTTCTTGGCATTATTAATGATATTTTAGATTTTTCCAAGATTGAAGCGGGCAAATTAATCATTGAGAATATCGATTTTAAGCTTGATGATGTTCTAGATAACGTTTCAAATATACTAGGAATGAAAGCCTTTGGGAAAGGTGTTGAACTTGTTATTTCTCGTGAAAATAAAATCCCCCAATGGCTTGTCGGTGATCCGTTGCGACTTGGGCAGGTCTTGTTAAATTTATCGAGTAATTCTGTTAAGTTTACAGAAAAAGGACAAGTGCTTATTACGGTGACGTTAAAAGAAAAGCTTGAACATGATTACATTCTTGAGTTTATGGTGAAAGACTCAGGTATAGGAATGACAGAATTACAGATGGAAAAATTGTTTTCTGCATTCACACAAGCTGACGAGTCGACAACTCGAAAGTTCGGTGGTACAGGGCTTGGTCTTTCTATTTCAAAACGCCTCATCACAATGATGAATGGAGATGTTGGTGTGGATAGTACTTATGGTAAAGGGAGTACGTTTACATTCACAGTAAAATGTGCAAAGAGCGGTCGAAGCGAAGAAGAATCTCGAACTTTACCGGATGGTCTAAAAGGGATGAAGGCTCTTATCGTGGACGACAACGCAGCTGCGAGAGAAGTACTTAGTCACTATATGGGCGATTTTTCATTTGAAACAGTTTGTGTAGATTCTGGTGAGGCGGCAATTGCATATTACGGATCTGAAGAAAATGCTAAGGAAATAAATCTTGTAATTATGGATTGGAAAATGGGTGGTATGGATGGCGTTGAGACTTGGAAACAAATGAGTGATATTCGTTCATTGCCTCCAAAGGTCATCATGTCTACAGCATATGCCAAAGAGGATGTTATTCAGTCTGCAAAAGACTCTGGAATCGAAGAAATACTTATAAAACCTGTGAGTCAGTCTTCATTATACGATACGGTGATGAAGGTTTTCTCTCAATCAACGTTGAGGTCAACAAAAGTCGAGTCGGATGATGAGTATCCTGCAAATTTTGATGACGTTCGAGGAGCACAGATTCTTCTTGTTGAGGACAATAAAATCAATCAGCAGGTTGCCGGTGAGATTCTTGAAAATGAAGGATTCTGGGTGACTGTTGCGGACGATGGTGAAATTGCCTTGAATTTGGTTCGTGAAAACCCATATGACATCGTGCTCATGGACCTGCAAATGCCAGTTATGGATGGATATGAATCAGCTAAGGCCATTCGAGACTTTATCGATGTAGAATCACTTCCTATTATTGCACTCAGTGCCGACGCAATGACGGGTACTCGAGAACACGTTATTAAGTCTGGGATGAATGACTATGTCACGAAACCAATTAATAAGAAAGACTTATTCCATGCCATCGGGACTTGGGTGAAACCAGCTCAAAGAACATGGAACCACAATCATTCAATTTCGGACGATGTTCTTGAATATGATATTCAGATGATCTCATCAATTCTTTCATCATTTGACGTAAATGACGCTTTAAAGAGAATTGGTGGAAATGTCAAAATGTATTTATCCATTCTAAAGCGATTTCAAGAGGAAAATGAACGTTTTGAAAGTGAGGCATTAGCCCATATAAATGATACTGAAGGACTTATAAGAAAAGCACACACCCTTAAAGGCGTAGCTGGAAATATCGGGGCAAAAGATCTATCGGATTCTGCAAAAATAATGGAACATGCTTTAAAAGAGGAAGTCTACACTGAACAGCATTTACAAGGCGTTTGTGAAACGTTAAATCCAGTACTTGATCAAATTATGAACCTTTCAAGGGTGATGGATGAGAGTCATTTATTTGGAAATGAGTCACAAGGAGAACCAGATAAGCTTCCAATTCAAAGAAAAGCTTTGGTTGAGAGAATCAATTTACTCCTAGAACAAGTTGAAAACTATGACTCAGATGCAATTGATACAGTTGAACGTTTGCTCAGCTTTAAATTATCGAGGCAAGCTCAGGATTATCTTGAACAAGTGAAACATTTTATAGATGACTATGAATTTGAAGAAGCCGCAAAGCAAATCGTAATGCTCAAAGAAATTGAAGGTTGGGGGTCTGAAAATGAAGATTAGATATAAAATCGTACTCATGACGACATTCGCTGTTCTGTTGATGTTGCTTGCTCTGATCTTTATCATTCAACCCTATTATGCTGGGTGGGTGACGGATGAATATGTGGCTCGACTAGAACTGCAACTGAATCATGTAGATTTCTATATGGAGGAGTTTGTCAACAGTACAAAAGATGATGTTGATTATCTATCAAAAAGTCGTGTTCTTAAAGTGGATCAGGATCAATTCACGAATTATACTTCTGTGACGAAAGATGGATTTACTTTTGAACCGGTGCAAAGAGAACTTGAGATTATACAGTTGTTTAATGAATATATAGAAGCAAAGGAGCAAATCGAGTTTACTTATTTTGGAGGACAAGATGGTTCGTTTGTCATGAATGAACCACTCCAAACGCCTGGTGCGCCAAAAGAGAGCCTATTCGACTTTGATCCAAGACAGCGACCTTGGTATAGAGACGCTATTGAAGCAAATGGTGAAACTGTTTTGACAGAACCTTACACCGCCCCTTCGGGGTACTCGTTTTATCTCACGGCGGCAAAAACGGTTGAAGATGAGAGTGGTGCAATACTTGGTGTGCTTGGTATCGACCTAAATATTCGAAATCTCAGCCAATATTTATTAAATGTCAGAGAGAATCAACCTGGTGTATTTGGAATGCTCCAACGCGATACCATGATTAAAATATACGAAGGTGACGTTACATTGATCGAAAGTGACCCAATGCTTCTTGGCGATGTGATGTTTATGACTGAGGATAATTTGAGATATAACACTGTGGTGCTTAACGATGAAACTGTGATACTTGTCTCAAAAAAGGCCAGAAATTTGGATTGGTATTACTACATTGCAGTGCCAAAATCAGTGGTTGATGCACTCGTTAAGCAGTCTTTCCAAGCGATATACATTCCAGTACTTGCATTCTTTGCAGTTTTTATGCTAGGCATGATTATATTTTTACAACGTGTGATCATGAGACCAATTGTCAGACTTAAAGATACAACATCAGAGATCACAGAGACCGGGAATCTTGCAATTAAGATCTCAGGCTATGGAAATGATGAGGTTGGTGTATTGGCGGATTCGTTCAATCGTATGATGGGGGAGCTTAGGAAGAATAAAGAGAACTTAGAAGAACTTGTTGAAGAGAGAACCAACGAGCTAAAAGAACAACAGCAGTTTCTTGAAAATCTGATTAACAATTCAACAGCGGTTATATATGTCAAAGATGTAGATTTCAGATACTTGCTTGTTAATGATCTTTGGTGCGGGATGTTTCATAAAAAAGCAGAAGACGTGTATGGAAAAACTTCTAAAGAAGTATTTGGTCATGATACTTACACTCAACCCGAAGGTGATCTTGAGGTAATTAGAACTAAAAAGCCTATGAGCAAGGAAGAGTTCGTTGAAATGGAAGGTGTTAAACGTGAGTTTATTCATGTGAAATTTCCGCTTATGGGGGATGATGGAAATGTAACTGCAGTCTGTAATATCGCGACTGAAATTACGGAGTATAAGAAAACACAAACGGATTTAGCTCAAAAACGTGAACAGCTTAATGTACTCTTTGACACGATGCCAATTGGCGTTTCAATGATTTCAGCAACAGGTCAAATCAAAGAAGCCAATCGAGTGTCGGAAAAGATGCTGGGCATTTCTTCCGATGAACAAAGACAACTTGAATTAGCGTCTAAGGAGTTTAGAATAATCCGTTCAGATGGTAGCAATATGCCCGTTGAAGAATACCCAGCATCTCGTGTGTTGATGGGTGAATCCATGGTGTCGAATGTTGAAATGGGTATTATTCACGATGGAGAAGAAACGACGTGGATCAGTACAACAGCTGCAGCTATTGACAAAAACTCTGGTGGTGGCGTGGTGGTTGTATTTGAAGATATAACTGAGAAGCGAAAGGCTGAGTTGGATTTGGTTCGTGCGAAGGATGCAGCTGAGGAAGCGCTTCGTATTAAATCTGATTTTCTTGCAAATATGTCCCATGAAATTCGCACGCCGATGAATGCGATCATAGGTCTTGGTGCTTTGCTGGAAAAGACAGGGCTTGATGTAAAACAACATGATTATGTGGAAAAGATCAATCGATCAGCTAAAAACTTACTGGGCATCATCAATGATATTTTGGATTTTTCTAAAATTGAAGCGGGAAAATTATCTATAGAGTCAATTGGTTTTAGTCTGGATGAGGTTCTTGGAAATATATCAAGTGTCATAGGAATTAAAGCGTTTGAGAAAGGCATTGAGTTCTTAATTATTAAGGAAAGCGAAGTGCCTGATAGCCTAATTGGTGATTCCTTAAGATTAAATCAAGTGCTTCTGAATCTAAGTAATAACGCAGTGAAATTCACGGAAAATGGTCAAGTGAGCATACGTGTGTCAAAACTGGAAGAAACAGAATATGAGATTATTTTAAGGTTCACTGTTAAAGATTCTGGTATAGGCATGACCAGGGAACAGACCGAGGCATTGTTCCAAGCATTTTCACAGGCAGATATGTCCATTACAAGAAAATATGGTGGAACAGGTCTTGGCTTAGCTATTTCGAAGAACTTAATTGAAATGATGCAAGGGCATATTTTTGTTGAAAGTGAGCATGGTGAGGGTTCGGAATTCTACTTTGATATTCCATTCAAGTACAATCCAAATGCAGTGCGAAAATCAAGAATAGTGCCTGATTTCTTACATGGTTTAAAAATTGCAGTTCTTGAGGATAATGAAACGGCTCTAGAAGTCTATGACCATTATTTGAAAGGACTCCTTCATGACGCAAAACTTTATAATGATCCAAGTATATTTATAAATGAATATGTGCCAGGTGTGTATGATCTCATTATTCTTGATTACCAGTTAAAAAGCTCTGATGGAATAATGGTTTGGAAAGAAGTGAAGCGTATTTCAGAACAGGCATCTATACCAAGTGTGATTCTTGTTACTGCGTATGGGCGTGAACAAGTGGTTGACGATGCATTTGCTGAAGGTATAAATACTGTATTAATGAAACCTCTTACGCAGTCATCTTTATATGATGGGATATTAACCGCAGTGAAAGGTGATCGTGTTATTGAAGTGAGCAAGGATTGGGAAATGTTTATTGAAGAAATGGCACCATATGCTGGAAATAGACTTTTACTTGTAGAAGACAACCCGATCAACCAACAAGTGGCTCTTGAAAATTTAGAATCCATTGGTTTTACAGTTGAAGTGGCTGACAATGGTCTTGAAGCTGTAGAGATGGTAGATCACAGCACAGAACTATATGACTTGATTCTTATGGATTTACAGATGCCAGTGATGGATGGGTTCACAGCGACAGAGGAAATTCGAAGCAAACACAGTGTTGATAAATTGCCAATTATTGCTCTCTCGGCTGATGTGATGAAAGAAACTTTAACGAGAATTGGACAAATTGGTATTCAAGCGCATGTGGCCAAACCTATTGATTTGAGTGAGCTTTATACGGTTATGAAACGACTGCTTCAACCGAAAAAATCGAGTAAAGGTCCTCGTAAGAACGATGAAAAAATACCTGTCGATTTTAATGAGTTACTCCCAAGCTTTGATGTTTCTGATGCGCTTCAACGACTGGGTGGGAATAAGAAATTATATGTGAAGTTGTTGAAGGGATTTACAAAAGAGTATGGCGAAGACTTAGATGTTGCTTTAGAAGGATGTGACCAGACATCGGCGATTCGGTATTTCCACACATTGAAGGGGCTTGCAGGAAATATTGGTGCAACGAGCACACAAGAGTTGGCAAAGACGCTTGAACTCGGCCATAAATCTGGTGAATTTAATATTGAAAACCTCGCTGAACTGGAAGTATTTACAGATATAAAACTTCAGGTGGAAAGTGATGTAGAGCTTATGACAGACGCACTCTCTCAAGTCGTTTCGGAGGATAAAAAAGAAGTAGCTCATCATGATGACGAGGCATATGTAAAACAATTGAATACACTCGTTGGCTTGTTAGATGAGTACGACATGGATTCTGAAAGTGTATTGAATGAAATGCTGGCAGACATTTCAAGTCGAGAAGGTGAATCGGTTTCGAAAAGACTCAAGACTGCAATCGATGCATATGAGTATGAAGAAGCACTAGACCATATCAGATCTATATTGAAGGGATATGAGAGCTATGAATAAAATTTTAATAGTAGATGA
>Ga0209272_10001819_pt1 | contig 12786 bp, 11 predicted proteins | sample tdDd002_FD_187125 | JGI IMG/M metagenome (GOLD analysis project Ga0209272, IMG submission 187125) | Marine sediment microbial communities from the Atlantic coast under amendment with organic carbon and nitrate - tdDd00.2 (SPAdes)... | ecosystem: Environmental > Aquatic > Marine > Coastal >... | reverse complement strand
GCCCGTGGCTTCACGGATCGACCATTCCGCCCGGCGGCCCATGTCGGTGTCAATGAGTGCGACTCCGTAGCCCGGAGATGACGTGCTTTCGTCGATGAGGGTAAAGCCCTGCTGTGTTTCAGGCGCTGCCATCGAGACTTTGACTGGATCGCCGATGGCATCGAATTCGATACGTGCTTCCAGCTCCCATAACGCGCGCTCTTCACCTGGCGTCCACGGCACGCCGTAGACATCATGTCGGTACATGCTGAGAGCAGCCCCGGCAATGACGAGCAAGGTGATTAAGAAATAAAACGGGATTCTTGACGTCATGACATCCTCATCGATTAATTATTAATGGTTTGAACTTCTTGCTCGTTCATTCCCTGAACAAATTTTTTCCCGACATCAACCAGGGCTATATCTTTGAAGAACTCGCGACCTAACAATATTGGATAGGTCATTTGGCTCCGGTCGGCAAGGGTAAACTGGGCTTTTTCGTGCAGCAGCCCTAGCTTAACCCAAGCTTCTATAACCGGCCGGCGTTCTGATTGTTCCGAGGTCGACTGACGCACTTTTACCCAGCGAACAACGGGGGCTTCGACAATTTCAGCTTTTTCTTCGTTTCCATCGAAAGTATGGTTGAGATTGAAACGAGCCCACTCTTTTCCATCACGTTCGAAGATCTGAATATCGACTGCATTGAGGGATGATGTCGTCGCACCAGTATCGATTCTGGCTTTGAAGAATGACTGTATTGAGTCTAGCCAAACCCATTCCTCTTCGCCCAAAATTACTTTGCCATGAGCCACTTTGGTGTCAATGGCTGGCTCGATAACTGTGACGGCTCTCTCTCCATCTTCAGCAGAATTGGCTGTTGCCGCAGTAACCAGCATCGGAGGGTGTGACAGTTCTTCCGAAATTGATGATAGCTCTTTTTCTAGATTAGCAATATATTCATTTTGTTCATCTATTTGCTGAATCATTGTCGCAAATTGGTAATTAACGCGTTCTTCCATCGTGTTGATGGCATTCATCGTTTTTTCATGATTGGTTGACTGCGTAAGAGTGCAACCGGAAAGCATAGCAAAAGTGAGTAATGGCACACAGCGGCGAAGCATTATGTCTCCTAGAAGTACTTCTTATTTTTCTATAGGCGGCCATAGTTTAACGTACAAAAAGGGATGCGAATAGCATCCCTTGTCAATAGTTAGTCAGGATTTCTTGCCACCATGACGGCGCGTCTTGGGGCGGGGTAACCTTCTATCGTTTTATTTGGATTTTGCGGGTCCAAGTATTCAGGGAGTGAATTATTGGTCATCCAGTCAGTCGACCGTTGCTCGTCGGTCGTTGTGATACTTTCGTCGACAATCCGAACATCTACAAAGCCGCATTTTTCCATCCAAACTTTCAGCGCCTTTGCCGACGGGAAAAAGTAGACGTTGTGCATTTGCGCGTAGCGGCCAGTCGGGACCAACACGTCGTTTTCATCACCGTCGATAACCAGTGTTTCAAGAATGACTTCACCATCTTTGCGCAACTGATTTTTTAGCTGGATGATATGATCCAGCGGAGATCGGCGGTGGTATAGCACGCCCATGCTAAATACGGTGTCAAAGGCTTTCAGTTCTGGTAGTTGTTCTATACCTAGCGGCAGCAGGAAAGCACGACTATCCTGGCCCATCAGACGACGAATGGCTTCGAATTGGATCAGGAACAGGCTAGACGGATCAATGCCTACTGTTAGCTTTGCACCTTCTCCTAGCATCCGCCACATGTGATAACCATTACCGCAGCCCACATCGAGCACAGAACGGCCTTTTAGTGGCGAGATATGCGGCAGAACGCGATCCCACTTCCAGTCAGAGCGCCACTCGGTATCAATATGGATGCCGTGCATGTTGTACGGCCCTTTGCGCCATGGGTGAAGCAGACGAAGCAGGCTTTCCAGACGCTTTTGCTCGCCATTGGCAATACCGTCCTCATAGCGGACACTGACTTCGTTTTTAATATCGATGATATCCGGTTTGGCTGTCGGGAATTTTTGCAGGGCTCGCATCCAGCGACCCATGTCGCCATGCTCGGCAGCTTCCCAGTCACTTAGCTGTTTAGGCAGTGTATTTAGCCAGGGACGCAGAGTTTCGTGTTGGGCAATGAGTTGATAGAACTCAGAAAAACTAAACATAGTGGAACGAAGTACCTTATTTGATGGCGAACATTGAGCCGAAGTTGAAGCATTGGAACCAGACTTCAGAGCTGCTGAAACCGATATCGGCAAAGCGTTGTTTATGAGTGTCGATGCTGTCAGGGCGCATGACATTTTCAATGGCGCTGCGCTTTTGACTGATTTCCAGCTCGCTGTAGCCATTGGCACGTTTGAAATCGTGGTGGAGGTCGATCAGCAATTCGTGGGAACGCTCATCGTCAAAAATATACTTTTCAGACAGGATCAAAATACCGCCAGGACGAAGGCCTGCAAATATCTTTTCCAGCAGGGCCTGACGGTCTTCCGGTATTAGAAACTGCAGGGTGAAATTCAGAACCACAACGGAGGCATCGTGAATATCAACATCGCGGATATCGGCTTCAATTACCGAAACTGGTGTATCAGAACGGTAAGCGTCGATATGCAGGCGGCAACGTTCAACCATTGCTGCCGAGTTATCAATCGCGATGATTTCGCAACCTTCCTGATTGATATGTCGACGCATCGATAGGGTAGCCGCACCCAAAGAACAGCCCAGATCATAGACTTTGGAGTGTGGTTTGGCAAAGCGCTCGGCCAGCATACCTATTGCAGAAATAATATTGCTGTAGCCCGGTACTGAGCGTTGGATCATATCCGGAAAAACTTCGGCAACGCGTTCATCAAAAGTGAAATCACCGAGCTTTTCAATTGGCGCAGCAAAAATATTGTCTTGGCCTGCCATTCTCACGAACCTCTTAACATGTTTAAAGAACAGGGATCCCTGGATTCATATCAGGCGGTCCATCACCTCTGAAAGGCCGCGTATTGTAGAGAAAATGCGGCCATTTGTCTTTAGTGATTTGTGATTAGTTATATTGCCTGTTGTGGGAGACAGAGCCTTGGCTAGAGCAAGTCGAATTGCGGGCTAGCCTCTGCTTCAGGGGGAAGCCTGATATCTGGTAGCTGAGGTGACAGAGAGACTTGTTGCTGTAATTGTCGGTAAAGGCGTATTGCCAGCTCGGGGGCCTGATTGTTATCAGGCGTATGAATAAATAGGTATGGCTGTTTGCCATCAGCCAGCCATGACGGCAGGCGCTTGAGCCAGTTGGCAAAGAAAGCATCATTACTGAGATCATCAGGATGACCGATGAAGCGGATCATTGGATTGTTGGCTGTCGCAATGGCATGAACGGGTACGTGCGGTTTTTTTTGGTGGGCGTCAATCACCGCCTCGGAGGTCGGCGGGGCGGCAAATACCGGACGACTATCCATAATAATGCGATTGGCCTGCTGGTCGACAAGCAGCCGGTTCAGCGCTTTTTCTTCCTCACCCTTGGCAAAGAAAGCCGGATGGCGGACTTCGACCCCGAAGGTAAGGTGGGCGGGTAGCTTGCGGAGGAACTTTTCAAGGGCCGGTAATGCCTGCGGGCCGAAGTGGGCGGGAAGCTGGATTTTCCAGAGACCGGTTTTCTGCTCCAGCGGGCTCATAACCGTAAAGAAGTCAGCCAATAACTGATCGCAATGCATCAATTGGTTTTGGTGGGTGATAGTGGCCGGCAGTTTGAACGTAAAACGAAAATCATCCGGTGTTGCTTGGTGCCATTTTTTGACTGTCGTAATCGCCGGGGTGGCGTAGAAGGTTGTGTTGCCTTCGACGGTATCAAACACCTCTGCGTAGCGGGCGAGACGATCTCCTGTTTTGCAGCCGGTTCCATACAGACTTTGCTGCCAGTGATTGTGTGACCACATCGCAAGGCCAAGCAGTAATGGTCGGGCAGGAGGTATCGGCATAATCAAACTCATGTATCTGATTGAAATTGAAGCGGCGGTTTATTCGCAATAAAACGCGTAAATGGCCCATTGTGAATAGTTTGTTTGCGACAGGTCAATCCTCGTTGCAAAAGAATAGAGGATTTTTGCTTGATTTCAGGTCGCGATTTTTCCTACATTAACGTTTTTGCTTTATAATACCTCGTTATTTTTGTCTCTCGGCCAGTGTTAATCCTCTATTTTGGATAAAGATTGAGCAATTTGGGCCGGGATTGAATCAACCTGTGAAGGAAAGTGATTAGCAAGTCTAGTTCACCCGCAGGAAAGTAAGTAAACAGATCGGGAATTTCTTATGCGCACCCAATATTGTGGTCACCTGAACAAGTCCCTAGCAGGGCAAACTGTAGAGTTATGCGGCTGGGTAAACCGTCGCCGTGATTTAGGCGGTCTAATTTTCGTTGATATGCGAGATCGTGAAGGTATTGTTCAGGTAGTCGTTGATCCGGATATGAAAGATGTATTCGAAGTGGCGAACCAACTGCGCAATGAATTCTGTATTCGCCTAACGGGTGAAGTACGTGCTCGTCCAGAAAGCCAAGTAAACAAAGACATGGCAACCGGCGAAGTTGAAATTTTGGCAACAGGCCTAGAAATTATCAACCGTTCTGACGTGCTACCACTTGACTTCAACCAGAACAACACTGAAGAACAACGTCTGAAGTTCCGTTACCTGGACCTGCGTCGCCCTGAAATGAGTGACCGTATCAAGCTGCGTGCTAAAGCTTCAAGCTTTGTTCGTCGTTTCCTTGATGATAATGCGTTCCTGGACATCGAAACGCCGGTACTGACTAAAGCAACACCAGAAGGTGCTCGTGATTACTTGGTACCAAGCCGTGTACATAAAGGTAGCTTCTATGCGCTACCACAATCACCGCAGCTATTTAAGCAGCTGCTGATGATGTCTGGCTTTGATCGTTACTACCAGATCGTAAAATGTTTCCGTGATGAAGATCTACGTGCTGACCGTCAGCCTGAATTCACCCAGATCGATATCGAAACGTCATTCATGTCTGCAGAGCAGGTTCGTGGCGTGACTGAAACAATGATCACCGAAATGTGGAAAGAGCTACTGAACGTTGATCTTGGTGCATTCCCAATTATGCAGTTCGAAGAAGCGATGCGTCGTTTTGGCTCGGACAAGCCTGACCTTCGTAACCCGCTAGAGCTAGTTGACGTTGCTGACATCCTGAAAGATGTTGAATTCAAAGTGTTCTCTGGCCCTGCAAACGACGAAAAAGGTCGCGTAGCGGTTATTCGCGTTCCGGGCGGTGCTTCACTGTCTCGTAAGCAAATTGATGAATACACCAAGTTCGTCGGTATCTACGGTGCGAAAGGCCTTGCATGGATGAAGGTTAATGACCGTGCAGCGGGCCTTGAAGGTGTTCAGTCTCCGGTTGCTAAGTTCCTGAACGAAGATGTTGTTGCGGCTATCCTAGATCGCACTCAGGCGGAAACTGGCGATATCATCCTATTCGGTGCTGACAGCAAGCGCGTGGTAACTGAAGCGATGGGTGCACTGCGCCTGAAGCTGGGTGAAGATCTAGAACTGACAGACATGTCTGCTTGGAAACCGCTTTGGGTTATCGACTTCCCGATGTTCGAAGAAGACGACGAAGGCAACCTTCATGCAATGCACCACCCATTCACATCACCACTTGGTGTGTCAGCTGAAGAGCTAGCAGCTAATCCTGCAGCGGCGAACTCCAATGCATACGATATGGTTATCAACGGCTATGAAGTTGGTGGTGGTTCTGTTCGTATTCACAATGCAGAAATGCAAACAGCAGTATTTAGTATTTTGGGTATTGAGGAAGACGAGCAAAAAGCGAAATTCGGTTTCCTACTTGAAGCATTGAAGTACGGTACGCCACCGCACGCTGGCCTGGCATTCGGTCTTGACCGTTTGGTGATGCTGCTGTGTGGAACAGACAACATTCGTGACGTTATTGCATTCCCTAAAACAACAGCGGCTTCTTGCCTGTTGACGAATGCACCAAGCCTTGCAAACCCGGCATCGCTTGAAGAGTTATCTATCGCTGTTGCGATTGCTCAAAAAGAAGATAAGAAAGAACAAGCTGACGAAGCTTAATCGCAGCATTAGCTGATCAGACCGCTATAGGTTTGATCAGCTTTTTTATTTGTGAAACTCACGCCTTAAGGCGTATTAGAATTCGGAGTAGATCATGGCAGGCCATAGTAAATTCGCCAATATCAAACACCGTAAAGCAGCACAGGATTCTAAGCGAGGTAAGATTTTTACCAAGCTGATTCGTGAAATTGTCGTTGCTGCCAAAGAAGGCGGCGCAGAGCCTGAAAACAACCCTCGCTTGCGTGCAGCGGTTGATAAAGCGCTGTCAAATAACATGACGCGCGACACCATCAACCGTGCAGTTAGCCGCGGTGCGGGTGGTGAAGGCGACGAAGGCGTTGAAACTGTTATCTACGAAGGTTACGGTCCGGCAGGTACGGCTGTTATGGTTGAGTGTATGACAGACAACCGTAATCGTACTGTCTCTGGTGTGCGTCACGCATTTAGCAAGGCTGGTGGTAACCTGGGAACAGACGGTAGCGTAAGTTACCTGTTCGACAAAAAAGGTGTGATTTCTTACGCACCGGGACTGGATGAAGACAGCATCATGGAAGCGGCGCTAGAAGGCGGTGCTGACGACGTTGAAACCAATGATGATGGTTCAATCGACGTGTACACCACACCTGCTGATTTCGGTTCGGTGAAGGATGCGTTGGATGCAGCTGGCTTTGACGCTGCGAATGCAGAAGTGACTTTGGTTCCTTCAACCAAAGCGGATCTTGATGCAGGTACCGCCCCTAAGCTACTGCGCCTGATTGATGCGCTAGAAGATCTTGATGATGTTCAGGAAGTCTACCATAACGGTGACATCTCTGATGAGGTTGCCGCTCAGCTATAAGCTTATAAGAGCTCGATGCATGCGCAGCTTCCTTGCAAAGGAGTATGACTGAATGTCAGTCATTTTAGGGATTGACCCCGGCTCGCGGATCACCGGTTATGGTGTGATTCGGCAAGTTGGGAGAAACCTCGAGTATCTCGGCAGCGGGTGCATTCGTACCTCTGTCGACGATATCCCCGGCCGGTTAAAACAGATTTATGCCGGTGTCTCAGAAGTTATCACCCAGTTCCAGCCTGATTTTTTTGCTATTGAAGAAGTCTTCATGGGTAAGAACGCCAGTTCGGCGCTCAAGCTAGGCCAGGCACGCGGTAGTGCCATTGTTGCTGCCGTGAATGCAGACTTGCCTGTGAGCGAGTATGCAGCAAGGCTGATCAAACAGGCGGTTGTAGGCAGCGGTGGTGCCGATAAGGCTCAGGTGCAGCACATGGTGTGCTCGGTATTGAAACTGCCGGGCAAGCCTCAGGCGGATGCCGCCGATGCGTTGGCGGTGGCGATTTGCCATGCCCATACGCATAAGACATTGATAGCGATGGCTGGCCAGGCAAGAGGCGCACGTCGTGGACGTTATCGATAATGTCCGATGTTACAATGTTTTATAATTATGCGCCCATGGTTGCATAGTGATACGTTGATCAAAAAAGCAGCCATTGGCTGCTTTTTCTTTTGTTAATGTATTGTTTAGTGGCATATATTGATCAGAGGTCATATAAGCGATGACACTCTTGATAAGGATATGATAAATGACCCCACTGGCGATATGGCGAACCTTGTTTTTGCCGTCTTCGCATAGCTGGCAGGGAGAACATGCCCGCTATGTCGATACTCTTCTATTCTTCACCCTGCTGTCCTTTTTTGTTGGGTGTTACAGCTTAATCAAATGGTTTAATCATGATCACTCTCTGCTAGTGATGACCTCGGCCTTGCTCATCGGTTGCGAGCTCATGGCCGGGGTTATTTTGCGTTTGGTTCGTTCCCCGGATCTGGCGTTGAACATCGGTTTCTTCGGCATGGTTGCCCATGCAATAAATATCGTTTATCAGAGTGGCGGCATTGTGGTATCGACGCAGTCATTTTGGATGCCGCTACTGATCATAGCTTGTTTTCTTGCCGCCAAGCCGCTTATGGCCGCGCTGTGGAGTCTCTTTGTGGTTATTGCTTCTGCCTGGATGATCAACCTGCACCTCTCCGGTTACCCATTCCCGCAGTTGGAACTCACCGGTTCAGCTGCCGCTGCAGAAGTGTGGTCAGGCATGCTATTGCCGCTGGTCGTTATTGGCATTGCGCAGGCTTATACCGTTAGGCAGCGACAGTCGGCAATTCAAACTTCTGAACAGGCACAGCAATCGAGCCAGCAGCTTGCCGAGCAGGCCCAGCAGGGTGAACAGCAGCTATCAGCTGTGCTTGAACAGGCCAATGATAATGCCGGGCAACTCGGCCAAGTCGCCGAACAGCTAGAGTTGCAATCGACCAGCCTGCACCAACAAGTAACCGATTTGAACCTAAATTGTGAGACTCAGGCCAGTGCAGCAGAGCAGATGAGCCAGCAGCTGGTAGAGATGACATCAGGGATCGATGAGTCAGATCGGTTTGTGAGCGAGCTGAAAACCCGAAGTGAAACTATTCGTGCTCAGGCGGAGGAGAGCTCTGCCTCGCTGAGTGCGTCTACCGAGGCGATAGCCCAAATACTCAGCAGCAACGCAGAGATCATGACGGTGGCAGATTTAATTACCTCAGTGGCTGAGCAGACCAACTTGCTGGCACTTAATGCCGCGATTGAAGCGGCACGGGCTGGTGATCAGGGGCGGGGTTTCGCCGTGGTCGCGGATCAGGTTCGTGAACTGTCGTCCAAAAGTAATAGCTCGGCAGTGGAGATCCGTGCCCTGTTGGATAAAAGCCGGCAAGAGGTACAGCATGGCCAGGCGGTTATTGAGACCAGTGCGGCAGTGCTGTCGGGGATCATTGAGCAGGTCAGCAGTATTTCTGGCGATGTAAAACAGTTGGCGGGAATCATGGGCAATCAGGTCCATGCTCTGAAAGAGCTCAGCACAGCCAGTCGCGAAGTGGCAAATGGAGTCGTGGAGACTAACCAAGTTTCTGATTCGGTAGCAACTCAGGGAGCCCAGTTGGCCGAGCTGGTTGAAACCCTCAAGGCACTGGCAGACAGCCTTAATGCCGTGGTATCTGCCAAGGCGCATTCACACTGATATCCCCATCGAGATAACCTAAAAAAGAGCTGGATATATATCCAGCTCTTTACTATCCTAAAGCCTATTTTCTGAATCAATAAAGAGATGTTGCTGTGATTGGCCGACTACGTGGAACCATTTTAGAAAAACAACCGCCTGAAGTTTTGCTTGAGGTCGGCGGCATTGGCTATGAAGTGCAGATGCCGATGAGTTGTTTTTATGAGCTACCGGAAGTTGGCCAGGAAGCGGTGATCTCTACTCACTTTATCGTCCGTGAAGATGCCCAGCTACTGTATGGTTTTAACAAAAAAAGTGAGCGCGAATTATTTCGCGAGGTCATAAAAGCCAACGGTGTCGGGCCAAAGCTGGGGTTGGCAATTTTGTCGGCGATGACGGCCGGCCAGTTTGTTCTGAGTGTCGAAAATGAAGATATCACGACCTTGGTGAAGATCCCGGGTGTGGGTAAGAAAACAGCCGAACGTCTGGTGGTTGAAATGAAAGACCGCCTGAAAGGCTGGGGCGAAGGTGATCTCTTTACTCCGGCATCAGATGCTGCCGCATCGAATGTGCCGGCTGAGAACCATTCAGCCGCACGCGCCGAAGATGAGGCAGTCAGTGCGTTGATTGCGCTGGGCTATAAGCCTCAGCAGGCATCGAAAGTGATCTCTCAGATAGCGCAGCCGGATATGACCAGTGAAGCGATGATCCGCGATGCACTGCGTTCGATGGTTTAAGGTGTGATCTCCCATGATTGAAGCAGACCGACTCGTATCAAATGATTTTCCGGTAAGTCGCGAAGATGACATCATCGATCGCGCTATTCGCCCCAAGTTACTGGATGATTACCAAGGCCAGGATCATGTTCGTGATCAGATGGAAATCTTTATCAAAGCGGCCAGGCTGCGTGACGAAGCCCTGGATCATTTATTAATTTTTGGCCCTCCAGGCCTGGGTAAAACCACGTTGGCAAATATTGTTGCCAACGAGATGGGAGTAAGCATCCGTACGACCTCCGGTCCGGTATTGGAAAAGGCCGGCGACCTGGCGGCATTGCTGACTAACCTTGAAGAAAACGATGTACTTTTCATTGATGAGATCCACCGTTTGAGTCCACAGGTGGAAGAAGTCCTGTATCCGGCGATGGAGGACTACCAGCTGGATATCATGATTGGTGAAGGACCGGCGGCACGCTCAATTAAAATTGATTTGCCGCCGTTTACTTTGATAGGGGCCACCACACGAGCAGGTTCACTGACCTCGCCGCTGCGCGACCGTTTCGGCATCACCCAGCGCCTTGAGTATTATAAGGTTGACGATCTGAAAGACATCGTTCGACGCAGTGCGAGTTGCCTAGGTCTGTCGATGGAAGAAGCCGGTGCGATGGAGATGGCGATGCGCGCCCGCGGTACGCCACGTATAGCCAACCGCTTGTTACGCCGTGTTCGTGACTATGCCGAGGTCAAAGGGAATGGTCATATATGCCCGGACATCGCAGCCAAGGCATTGGATATGCTGGATGTCGATAGCAGTGGCTTTGACTATATGGACCGCAAGCTGTTGATGGCAATTATCGATAAGTTCATGGGCGGCCCAGTTGGACTGGATAACCTGGCTGCCGCGATTGGCGAAGAAAAAGACACCATAGAAGATGTGCTTGAGCCGTATCTGATCCAGCAAGGATTTTTGCAACGGACCCCTCGGGGACGTATTGCCACCCATCGTGCCTACTTGCATTTTGGCTTGGATCTGCCCGAAGCACGTTAAGCATGCCATGTTGCTTGGTTGTATATAAAAAAACGAGGCCAATCTGGCCTCGTTTTTTTATTCAGCCTATGGAGTAATATTCCACAATAAAAGAAGTTCATGGGAGAATATCCCCAAATAAACCAGCGTTATCCGATAGTCAGAGGTAGAAGGATGGTTACGAAACATATTCCGACAAGATCAGGGAAAGTGCTTGATATGATGGGGAGCCTGCATGAAAGTCTGACTCCGTCCGCAAGACGCATCTCTGACTTTGTCCTGGCCAGCCCTGCAGAAGTCACCAAGTTGTCTATCGCCGAGTTGTCACGCACGGCCAATGTTGGTGAGGCAACGATTATTCGATTTTGTCGTACGCTTGGATTCAAGGGTTTTCAGGATTTTAAGATGGAGCTGGCGATTGAACTCTCCTTTCTGAACCAGAACCAGAAATCCATACTCGATACAGATGTTACGCTCGAAGATGACGCCGAGCAGATAGGGAAGAAGCTGCAAAATACAATAAACAGCGTATTAGCGGAAACGCTTAATTTACTTAATTTTGAAACACTAGAGATAGTGGCAGAGCAGATCCGTTCATCACGAGGCGTTTATTTTTTTGGTGTTGGTTCCTCGGGAATCACTGCTGAAGATGCCAAGAATAAGTTTATGCGGATTGGCTATAATGTGGATGCCCTGACTAGCAATCATTTTATGTATATGAAGGCAGCGCTATTGCAACCTGGTGATCTGGCCATTGGTATCAGTTATTCGGGTCGCTCGGCCGAGACAGCAAAAGCACTTCAGTTGGCGAGAGCGTCGGGAGCTAAGACGGTTGCACTAACGCACAACCCGTGTTCAACCATTAGCCAGTATGCCGATTGGGTGCTGGTGAACGGAAATCATCAGGGTAAATTACAGGAGGAGTCCATTGGAGCTAAGATATCTCAGCTATTTGTGCTGGATTTAATCTACACCTTGCTGGTGGAAGCATGAAATGAGATTGCTGATTGCAGCAATAGAGGCGTTAAAACCACATAAGCAAATGTAGTAAAAAACGAGGCGCGAAGGCCTCGTTTTTTGTTTTTGCTATTCCCAGAGCATATTAATCGTTTAACTTTTTCCTGTTCCGTTTACATAACATTGACATATCAAACAATGATGATGAGCGCTTCAATATTGGCAAAGTTACTTAACGTCGATTAATGGGGTGTTTTTAGCACATTTTAGTGATTGTTTTTATACAACTCAGCAAAGCTTGGTTGGTAAAGGGCAATCACTTTTTCAATAATACGAGCCATAACTACTTCCTCAATCTAAAATAAATCTGACAGGGAAACAGCTTACAACCCACCTAAAAGACATCTTTTACTGTCTGGGCGGCTTAATCTGTTTCTGACGCTGATTATAGATATTTATTTGTCAGGCAAAAGCGAAATAAATTCCATTTTGGCATTAGTTTTACTAATGATTGTGTTTTGTGTTTTCCCCTTTTAATCGAATGTTTTTTAGCTTTAATAGCGATTTAGCAGTATTGCTTGCTATCGCTATGAAGTTAATAGGCCTGTTTTTTCTAACTCATTAACGCAGTGAATGTGACGATTTAAAGTAGATTGTGACTATGTATTAACTGGGTGTTTTTAGTATGAAAGATCGTGTTTTTTCCTGTTCACAGGTGTTTTTAACACGTTCTGGTTTAAGTTGATCTATATCAATTAAAAACATTGCGCGTAAAATTTGAGCGATGTTTATTGATATTTATCAAAGCAAATTGTGCGATAAATAGATTGAGCAGGGTGGAGAATACCAGTAATATTAGCAATGACTTTATTAGCTGTGGCTTAACAACAAACTAACTAATTTGGCACATACCTGCAACATAGAAAGGAGGCCGTTGATTATTAAAACAAATGGCTACCAGGAAGGTGACTTAATA
>Ga0209272_10001817_pt1 | contig 12797 bp, 8 predicted proteins | sample tdDd002_FD_187125 | JGI IMG/M metagenome (GOLD analysis project Ga0209272, IMG submission 187125) | Marine sediment microbial communities from the Atlantic coast under amendment with organic carbon and nitrate - tdDd00.2 (SPAdes)... | ecosystem: Environmental > Aquatic > Marine > Coastal >... | reverse complement strand
AAAGATTGGGAAGTTATAGGTAGTATTCAGTCTTTCGACGGGATATTAAAAGAGCCTACTGAAATAAAAATATTAGATGATGCCGCTGTTAAAGGTATCCATTATCAGGGAGGAACAATTATTGGTACAACAACCAAAGGTGGACCTTTCGCTTGGCCAGTTAAGAATTCTGATGGAACATGGGGATCAGCTGATCGCTCAGACGAAATGATTCGTAAACTGCAATACTTAGGCGTTGATGCTGTAATAAGTATTGGTGGTGACGGTTCTCAGAAAATTTCACAAGCCTTATACGAGAAAGGCTTAAATATTATTGGTGTACCAAAAACGATTGATAATGACTTGATGGCAACTGATTTTACTTTCGGTTACCAAACAGCTGTTCAGGTTTGTACTGAGGCTGTTGATAAGTTGAAAACAACGGCTGCATCTCATAACCGTATCTTTATTTTGGAAGCTATGGGACGTGATGCAGGATGGATTGCTTTATCAGCTGCTATTGCAGGTGGAGCAGAAGCTTGTTTGATTCCAGAGATTCCTTACGATATTAATAAAGTGAAGGAAAAATTGGATTCACGTTTCTTAAAAGGAAAAGGTTTTGGGATTATTGTAATTGCTGAAGGTGCGATGCCAAAGGGTGGAGAAGCTTTAGCTGAAGAAAGTATTGAAGTTGGTAATCCAAACTTGAAACTGAGTGGAGCTGCTGATCGTTTAGCTTATGAGCTAAAAGAAGCTGGTGTTGAAGCTGATGTTCGTACAACCGTTTTGGGGCATCTACAGCGTGGTGGTATTCCTATGGCATATGACCGTGTTCTTGCGACTCAATTTGGAGTGAAAGCTTTCGAAATGGTTCTAGAGAAAAAATTCGGACATATGGTAGCTTATCATCATCCTGAAGTTGTTGCCGTTCCTCTTCCAGAGGCTATTGGTAAACAGAATTTGGTAAATCCAAAATCTAATTTGGTGAAAACAGCTAAAGGTGTTGGCATCTGTTTTGGAGACTAAATAGTGCCAAAAATTAAGATATAAGAAACCCGAAAGTCATATGACTTTCGGGTTTTGTTTTTTATACCAATTTGATTTCAAAAGTATCCTTAAATAAAACGAAATGATTTTTAGCTATATCAAGGCAAAAAAGTAAAAGATAGCCAGTTACCTTGCATCTTTTTTAACGAAGAGATAGCTGAAAAGAAACATTTTATTGGATAGGTTTTGATGTTAATTTGGTATTATAAGAATCTATCTTTCCATTCTTCTTTTGGTACCATGCAAAATTGCTTTTTACCAAACCATGAATATCGGTTTTGTGCTATTATATCGTAGAACCAATCACAGAATCCTTTAGGGAGATGCCTAAAATGATAGGCCGCTTTCCAAGGGTATATCAAATGTTTCGATATTTTAAATATTGCTTCACTTTTGATGTGAACTTGTTCAGCTTCAATAAAGATGAGGCTATTAACTCTTTCACCTTCCCAGTTAAAACGATCAAGTAATTCTTTACCCTTAGCTGATTGTAAAGGGCAAAAAAGAAGATTCGTCTTCTTGTTATAAGCCAATAGAAATCTGACTGATGTGTTGCATAAATTACAAACACCATCGAAAAGAACAATTGGCTGAGAAGAATCTGTTGTCATACCTAAAGTCAGAATCTAAATTAAAAGAAGATATTAAAAATAAAGCCTACAGCTAGAATTCCAGTTGCGACAACACCAATAAAGATAAGAATCAAAGGCATTTTTAGAACCTTTTTCAGGATAATAATCTCAGGCAGAGATAAGCCGATAACTGACATCATAAAAGCCAAAGCGGTTCCTAACGAAGCTCCTTTCTCAATAAGAACACTAACAATTGGAATAATACCAGCAGCATTCGAATACATTGGAATACCAATTAAAATTGAAAGAGGTACAGAATACCAGGCAGATTTCCCCATCAGGTTAGCCATGAAATCTTCGGGCACATAGCCGTGAGCTGCAGCACCAATGGCAACACCAATCACGATATATAACCAAATTTTACCTACAATCTCTTTTACGGTTTCAAAACCAAGTTTAATTCTATCTGAAAAAGAGATTTTTGTTTCATCTATGCCTGATTGTCCTGTTTTTACTTCGAAAACCCATTCTTGAATATATTTTTCAAGCTTGAGAATACCAATGACCCAGCCAGCAACAATTGCGATTAATAGTCCTGTTAGGGTATAAATAATGGCTGTTTTCCATCCGAAAAGGCCAACCAGCATGATTAGAGCAATTTCGTTGACCATAGGTGCAGCAATAAGGAAGCTGAAAGTAACCCCCAGAGGAACACCAGCCTCAACAAAACCTAAAAACAAGGGAATGGCTGAGCATGAACAAAAAGGCGTTAAAACGCCTAAAAGTGCGGCCATAATATTACCCATGAAAGTGGATTTGCCCGCCAGAGCTTGTTTGGTTTTCTCAGGAGAGAAATAACTTCGAATAATACCAACGCCAAAAATAACCAGAACCAAAAGTAGAAGAACTTTAGGTACCTCGAAAATAAAGAAGCGTAAGGTTTCACTCAGATGACTTTCTGGCATCTGAAAAACAGTATCGATAAGAAAATCAGATATCGTTTGTAAGTTGATATAAAGCAGGTACCAAACGGGTAAGAGTAGGAGCACCGAGAACAGTTGCTTTTTATTTGTGATTTGTATTGATTTAATCATGGTCTTGAAATATGAAACCTGTCAGGTTGAAATATTATTGAATAAAGAAGATATATGAGAAATAGAGTCCGGCAAGAATGAAGATGACCGCGGCCACTTTTCTAAACCAAAATTCAAATGCTTTAACCTTATTGTAGAATCCACCTACGCCTGATAAAGTATAAGCCAATAGGTAGGCAATAATAATAACAGGAAGCCCCGTGGCTATTGCGTAAACAAAAGGTAGAAACAAACCATCAGGCTGTGAAATACTAATGGGAATTAGCATGCCGAAATACAGAACACCACTATAGGGACAGAATGCCAACGCAAATATGATTCCCAACAAAAGGGATCCCCAATAGCTTCCTTTAAGTTTTTCTTCATTTAGTTTATCCGTTAGTCCTCCAACACCGGGAAAGTTAAATGATATAATATCGAGCATGAATATGCCAATTAGAATAAGAACCGGGCCTAGAAGGCGTTCGCCATAAGCATGAAAAAATGAGGAAACATCGAATTTACTTGCTCCGAAATAGAGAATAATACCAAGAACTGTATAACTAATAGCACGACCTAAAGTATAGACCAAACCACTGATAAATATTTTTTTCTTGTTACCCAAGTTCTTACTAATATAGGCTGTTGCCGTAATATTAGTTGCCAGTGGGCAGGGGCTTATAGCCGTCATGATTCCCAGCAGGAATGCCGATAATATGGGCAAATTACTTTGCGAAAGCAGTTGGTCTAAATATTCCATTTTGTCAAAATTCTAAGTCAGTTAGGCTTGTACAAGTCTATTCACAGAAATCAGTGATGCCCTGTTCTATGTTATTCTAAAAGAATAATAAGTTCGTTTAATTGATATGATATCCAGCATAGCGTGGTTAGGCTATGCCGGATTGAAAATAGTCATGTGATTCAGTTTATGACTATAATATTCTAAAGTAGAAGTCTAGATTTCAGTTTTGATCGTAGCTTCTAGTTTTTCAAGATAAGCTTGAGGATTGTTGATTGCATTGCGGAAGGCGAAATTCGTAAGATCTTCAATCTTTCCCGATTTAGCATGTTTGATCATTAGACTAGATCCGGTAGCTTCAAATTCTTTGGCAAGTGATTTGTTTTCTTCCAGATCGATATTCACGTCGAAAAACTTGACATTTAATTTCTCTGCAAGTTCCTTAGCTTTTGCACCAACAACTTTACAGGTTTTACATTTTCTGTCGCCATGGAAATAGTAGATGCCAGCAGTTTCGGTTTTACTTTCAGAAACATTCGATCCACAGGACTTTGAAGGGCATTGTGAGCAAGCAGATTGGCAAGCTGACTCTTCAGCTTTGGCAGTTTTCTTCGTTTCTGATTGGCAAGCTCCTAAGCTAATACTCATTGCAAGTACAGCTATAGTTAAATAGTTTTTCATTGGGATAAATGTTTTGAATTATACAGATTGGATTAGTTCTTTGATTTCAGATACAGATGGTACCTTACCGCTAAACAACACTTTCTCGTTTACAACAAGAGCGGGCGTTGACATCACACCGTATGATAGAATTTTCATCATATCATCTACTTTAGTAACAGTCGCATCAAGATTTAGCTCTTCCAGAGCCTTTTGAGTGGCATCATGCAGGGTGTTGCATTTTTTGCAACCTGGTCCTAATACTTTAATATCCATGTTTCGTTTTTTAGTTTTAAGGATGCCGAAGCATACCTCAATATTGTTTATGATTTAATTTCTGTTGTCACTTTTTCAGAATCAAAAAGAGATTCGAACATTTCAGTAGCTTTAGCCCAATTTTCTTTATTCAAGCAGTATTTAATTTTGGGAGGAACAATCTCACCCTGAATTAAACCAGATGCTTTCAACTCTTTCAGGTGTTGTGAAAGGGTAGAACGGGCAATAGGTACTTCCTCAGCCAGGTCGCCACTGTAGCAACAAGACTGGCTTGATAATAGTTTGCAAATGTAGACTCTCACTGGATGTGACAATGCTTTAGCAAAACGGGCTAATTGTTTTTCCTGCTCGGAATAGAATTTTTCGTTAGTCATATGTTTCGCATTTCGTAAAAATACGAAACGAAGGTAGAGATTTATTTTATAAATCAAATAAAATGCTGTTTTTTTTGAATCTAAATTTAGATTAAGCTTATCTTCGAGGATCGAATAATGAGCAATAAAATGGATAGAATTAAAGAGCTGAAAGGCATCGTATATCATAAAATTTTAAAGGAGCTTGATCGTAAGATTGCGGTGATTGGAGAGGCTATAGCTTCAGCAAAGGACTCTAGAAATAACGATACCAAAAGTAGTGCTGGCGATAAGTACGAAACAGGACGTGAGATGATGCAAATAGAGATAGAAAAGAATGAAGTTCTCTTGAATCAGACAGCCAAACAGAGAAAAGAATTGACTCGTATAGATGTTTCTGAAGAATTCAATAAAGTGGCTTTTGGTAGTCTGGTTGTGACAGATAAAGGCATTTATTTTATATCTATAGGCATAGGCAAAATTCAGATTGAAGATCAAATCTGTTACGCTATATCGCTTGCTTCACCAATTGGCGGTTTGTTAAAAGATAAAGCTATTGGCGATGAGGTTCAGTTTCAGGGAAGAACTTTTACTATAAAAGAAATTGTTTAGTTTGATTCAAAAAATAAACAGCACAATCCCATATAAAGGAAATGTGCTGTTTAAAATAGTTATGACTAGCTATTTCTCTTTTGTAAGCAAAATTTTCTTAGATATATTATCTTTTGAACCGGAAACGCTGATGAGATACATTCCTCTGTTCAGATTGCCTAAATTATAATCGAATCGGTTCCAACCTTCTTCTACAAGCTTCTTTTCAGATCGGATGAGTTTACCATTTATATTACATATCTGAATCAAAACCTCTTCTTTATCTAAGGATTTGTATTGTGCCGTCATTTGATTAACCACGGGTTGAGGATAAACAATTAAGCTGCTTTTATCTTCCGCAACGTTTATTTTAGGTTCCAGTCTCACCACTGTATTATTCGTGGGTGTATTCTGATAATAATCGAATACAATAAGGGCTGAATTCTCGATATTGATACCGTAAGGTAAATTTTCTTTAGGAAGAATATTGAATTGTACAAAGCCGTGACTTTCAGGTTCATTATGAAGGCTGTCAACTAGATTGATGTCTTTGAATTCCCAGAACAGGACATTGTCTGATACAATTGAGAAGCTTGCTTTATGTGAGGTTTGTATATTTTTAAGTGTCTGTAAATCTAAATTATCGCTTATCGTATCGTAAATAGCCACATGATCTGCGGGGAAATTACCCACATTCTGAAAGCGAATGCGATAGGTTAATTCCTCATTAGGACTAACACTCGATTCGGGGAATACCAGCTTATCATTCGGATCGATGGCACCAACAAAAAGAGCAACATCATCGCAGCCATTATTTGAATAATCAGCATCAGGCGACTCTGAACTTATTTGTATGGTATTGGTGGCGTAATCACCTAATACCACATTCGATGTCACCGAATCTTTTACAGTAAAGCTGACCGAAGTTTGTGGTGCAATGGCATCGAAATACCAGTACAACTTTTGTCCATCTTTATAATCCCATGGTAGAGTACTAGAAACGATATCAATCCCGTTTTCAAAACTCATGACCAATGTATCGTTATAGGCGACGTCAGTACCAATATTCTCATAGCTTACCGTATAGTCATTGGTGAAATTAATTCGCAAGCTCGTTGTACTTAAGCAAGCTGTTAAATCAGCAACGCTGGTTTCTGGCTTAAATGCAAAATCGAGATTCGTGTGTGTGCTTCCAATCTCAGAAACCACAACGGTATGTGTTCCATTATTAATAGGACAATGCTGAGAATAGTAAAGAGGTGCTTCCGCCGATAGGGTATAGTCTCCCGTATTCATATAAAGTGAATAGTTGCCATTAGCATCGGTGTAAGTTTTTTTGCCATCTGGAGCTATCACGATGGCTACATTCTTAAATAGCATTTCTCCATCATCGTAAGTACAATTCAAATTATCGTCAACATAAGCTTTCCCACTTATGAGCGAGCCGTTTGCTTCGGTGTACACCTGACAATTCGATTCTGTAGTCGTTAAGTTTGTTTGAACTTCTTTATAACCCGATGGCCATTCTATAATTAGACTATCTATCTGGCTGGCATCACCTAATCCGAAAATTACATTCAAACTATTTTGACCACCAGCACCGCCACCTGACTGTGCGTTAACTTCGCGCATTTGCCATTGATCAATTCCATATATATTGGCTTTAACTCTCACTTTTGTTCCAAGAGCTGAGCGGTTCGAATTGGTTCCAATCAGATTTAAGCATAAGTATGCTGAACACTGACCTTTGGTGTTCTCGAAAAAGAAGTTTTCACTATTGCCATGATTAGCAACAAACAGGTCATAATCTCCATCTTTATCGTAGTCGGATATCGATGTACCAAAGGACTCACCACCTAGTTTGGTCAGATCATTTTTTACTTTGGAGAAAGTTCCATTGCTTTCGTTTCGATACAAGTAATTGTCCTGATCCTGATCGTTGGTGACATAAAGGTCTAAATCACCATCGTTATCTATATCGATCCAGGTGCTACCATGCGAATTGCCTTTATCAGTAACCACATTGCCATTTGTCACAGCAGTAAAGCTACCATCCCCATTATTGGTATAAAGGAAATTGTTTGAGTTACCCGAATTGGCAATAAATAGGTCGAGAAACCCATCGTTATTGTAATCGCCCCAACTGCAACCAACTGAATTGGAAGGCGTGCTAATCACATCTTCGTTAACCTTAATGAACTGACCATTACCAATGTTTTGATACAACCAATTTTCTTCATTATTGGTATTGGGTACAAAAAGGTCGACTAAGCCGTCGTTGTTATAATCGCCCCAGGCCGAACCAATGGAATGACCTGCATCTGTTACAACGGGACTATTCTCAACTCGTGTAAAGGTCCCGTCGCCACTGTTGTGGAAAAGGTGATTGGTTTTGGTTGGGAAGTATTCAGCTACAAAAAGATCGAGATAACCATCATTATCGTAATCTGCCCATGAGGCAGAATGACAATAAGTACCATATTCTACAATTGGACCGCTCATAATTCGACTAAAGGTTTCGTTCCCGTTATTGTGATAAAGGAAATTCTTAGAGCCCGTATTATTGGCCACAAAAAGATCTAGATATCCATCGTTATCGTAGTCGCCCCAAGTTGCCGCCACCGAATTGGCAATATCATTTGCAATAGCACCAGAAGTAACTTTGGTAAAGGTTTTATCACCATTATTTGTGTAAAGAATATTAGGCTTGGATTTATCGTAGGTCGTGATAAATAAATCATCGTAACCGTCGTTATTGTAATCACCCCAACTTGAAGACCAGCTATCGGTTAGTTCATCAGTTAAGCCTGAATTTGTTGCCAATTGGAAGCCAATACTAGGATCAAAAGCGAGGTTAATGGTTGGAATATTTTCGCCACATATTGCCTGACCAGAAACGCTCACGGCCACATAATGTCCCGGTAAAAAATCAGGATTTAGGGTCATGTTAAATTTCAACTTAACATGATTACGATCTAATTGCAGCACACCAGGTAAACCATCATTTGCAAGATTTGCATCTAAATTAACCAGTTTGTAGGTATAGCTTCCATTGTTTGAAAAAGGATCTGCTACTGTTTTGTAATCTGCAGAAAAAGGGTATTTCAACTGACCACTGCCTATTTCAAAATTTATACTATTACCCACAGGTGAAATACTAACTTCTATGCTATCAACCGCAGCGAATTTTACACTGGATACATCCAACTCAATTTCTACCGTATTACTACAGTCATTACCAATATTCTGACCGATGAGGCTCACTTGCATTTGTGCAGGTTTAGGCTCAACAAATAAACCCATACTTGTAAAATTGCAGGTGAAATCGCTAAAGGTAGCGGGGTAGGAGGTACATTCGTAACCCGCATATACGGTAATATAGTCAGCTACACAGGCACCATAAGTTCCAACAATAGTTAGATCTGTGGTGGAATTACCATTAATTAAACCTAATCTGTAAAGATCACCATCTATTAGTAGTGTATCTTGAGTGGCATCATCTATAACGTGAAGAATTTGTAAGTCACCTGAAGGATTTTTAATATGTACCCATGCATTATCAGCATCAATACTAGAAGCATTGGTTTTTACTTTAAAATCCCAACTCACCGTTTTTGAGACGCCATCAACAATAGGATTGTCGGACGAAAGTTTCAGTTCAGGTGGGTTAAATTTAATTTGATCAGGTTTATTAGTTTCAATAAAACCAGTCTCACCAGCATCTAAATAATCGCTTTTAGCAAAATTGAATTTCCAGGTTAGATCTTCATAATTGTTAATTGGGACGTCGCAATTAGGTGATAAATCCATATAAAGTGTTCCGTAAAACCCATCGTCAGACAAGTTTAGCGAGCCTCCGTTATTTGTGTAATATTGTTCTAAATCGAAGGTGTAAAGATTACCATTTACAGAAGATATACTGATATCATTAACCGTTTCGTTTACCGATGAATTATTCTTACGCGTACGTCGTACTTTCATCCATACATTACTTACGGTATAATTGGAAGGAATTTCAACAGTGGCTGTTTTAATATGTGCCCAGTTACGGTATTCCGATGGAAAAAGATTTCCTCCGGCATAATTGGAACAGCAATCGCCTATACTCAAATAGAAATTTTGAGATACACGTTTAGAACATTTCGTTACATTAAAATAGTTGCGCGAGGCATTTTTAAAGAAATATCCAATTAGCGAGAAGTTATCGTTATAATAACCACATTGATATCTGTTATTACTATCTGGAGTTTCGATATTGCTTAGATAAAAGGCATTGGAAGATTTGTGTTGCTGCACCACACCACCAATATTTGTACTAACGCGATAGTCTGCATTTACCCATACCGAATCGCCTTGACTGTATTGAAAACCATCAAAGTCAGAACAATTAGCTGATAAGCTAGTCGTACTTATATCATAAGTGAAACTCTTGTCCTGACCACTTATAGAACTTGTTAGATTGAGGTTTGAACAATACAAGTAGGTTCCCGAACTAGCATCATAAACTGATACCGAAGCTGAAATAGGAGTGAGGTATGTACCTTTTTCGATAGATTGCGTTGCATAAGCATAAGTCCAATCTTCATTTGCAACTGAACTGTTTACAAAACCTGTAAAGCTGCCTCTAAGGGTGTCACCATACATAGCTCTGTTGGTTTTTATACGATCAAAATCTAAGTCACCACTGGCATCCGCCAGGCCATCCTGATTATTGTCAGGTGCACCAAAGCTGATTCGTTCGAAGGTGAAATTATCAAAACGCATTCCCTCGCAAACTTCACCCGATGGACAATGTAAATCAACCGAAACTGTTTCGTCACAAACAAATGGTATTTCGAAATTGCATGATTCATCTGTAACATACGACACATTCATGGCAATATCAACCTGTCCTTCCTGGGCATTTGGCATATTGCAATCGCCTAGTAAGTAAAGATTAAAAGCTGCTTTATTCATATTAAAGCCAGAAGGAAGTGGTAGTCTGTATTCAGCAGTGACCTGATTTGCTAAACTATTATAATCTAATGTTTCAGGAGTCCAAACTAGATTATTATAGAATTCCAGCCCAGAATAAGAAAGTCCTGCTGGTAAATCGAAAACAACACGGTACTTGGCACCATCACCTTCTGGTAAATCATTATTGTGTGAGGATACAGTAAAACTAAAGAGTTTGGTTTCACCATCACTAATATCTGTTGGACTCTCAGGAAACAGGGACATATTTGTATTGTTCGTTTCTTGTCCGGTACCAGATTTACTGTAGGAGTTAACTTGACAAACATCAGTATACTCTAATTCGTATTTCCAACCTTTCACAAAATCATCAGCGCAAACATTAATATTACAATGGTAGGTCTCAAAATTAATTAGCATTTCTTGTTCTGCTTCTAAGCTGGGTAAATTAAGAATAACACGTCCAATAGGAGCATTGCCGAGACAGGCATAAGCACCAGCATTATCAGTCAAATATGTTGTTGTCGGTGTAATACTAATCGGAATATCATCATCAACTTGGTAAGTAATCGTATTGGCATCTATCCTAGAGAAGATATCTTGCTGATAACCTGAGCCACGTGACTTATGAAGATCGAGTACGATATTATCTGATCGTCCCAAACCATTATTGATTAGAGTTAAACGATGTGATGAGGCTGTATTCATTCCAAAACAGGCATCCAATTCACTGGAGGTACTCACTGATAGGTTTGGCGTTTTTAATGAAATGCTAACATGAGCATTGGAAACAGAGCTCTCTATTTGGCTATCACATCCCCAAAGATTTGTTATGGCAGAGCTAATTGTTGTGGCTTCGCAACCTGAGGCACTTATGGTTTCACGAATAACGATGCTTTCGTTACTATCAAAATAATTGTCCTGATTCCCTATGTTAGAAAAATCACTTCCACCAACACTAATAGTATCCTTTGTCGAGTTCAAACTACCTATATTCACAGCTTGAAGTTCGATTCCTTCTGTATGAATATCGGTCAAGTTAAAATTCGTTAGTCGACCGTTACCTGCATTCACAATTGTAATTTCTCGTGTAAAGGATTCTCCCGAAATTAATGTTTTGGTCGTTGGACTTACATTTAAGATACTGAGAACAGGATAATAGAGGTTGTAAGCGTTAGATTGTTTAGACTTGCTACCACCTGTATAATTAAGGGTAAGTTTATTTCTAAAAACGGTTCCCAATTGTTGGTTTGTGATAGCACTCATGTCAGCGTTTACACTGACAGAAAAACGTAAGGTACTATCCTGAGGTAAATCATCAGAACTGAAAGAAACTGCGTTTAGGTTAGATATATCTTGTTCTTGAATATTATAGATACTCAAGTCGATTAGACTACTGGCTTCGTAATTTATTCCAGCGGGTAATTCAAGTGTGAAGCTGAGTGCTTCTAAACTTGATCCTGATTTGTTAATAACCTCAAAATCGACTATTTCTGATTGATCGCAGACATTGACACCATCTGGATTAATAATAGATATCTGGATATTTTGTCCAAGAGTATTTATTGGTAGGCCTACAGCAACTGAAAGTAGTAAATAACAAAGGATGCTTAGGTAATAGTTTGAATCTCGGTGCTTTTTCATAGTGTGTCTGTTTAATATCTTCGACACATAGAACACATAGATTAAGCCATCTTTAATTAATGAGGAGGGTTTTCTTCATTAAATCATGTTTGAGAGCTTGATTTGAGCATTGTTTAGAAAGGAATTCTTAATATGCCTTATTTGAGAATTAATCTATTGTTGAATATTTAATGGTCATGTGAATGATCCTTGTATAAAGATGTTTCGTGTTTGTGAATAGAGCTAAGAGTGTGCGATGTTTTTGAGAGAATCTATTAGTTGTTTGGATGAAATGATTACATAATATTTAATAGTAATTCTTAAGTCTATGGAGTAGTTTTATAGGCTTAATCTTACTTACGGAGTTTCATTTAACGCGTTTAGTTTCAAAATGAAACTTGTTTTAATGAGCTGTAGATAAAAATTGAAAGGAAACCAACCAAGAATTAAGTTTCTATTATTTGATTAGACACTTATTGGATGTTCAACAAATAGAGGAAGTGTGAATTTAAGATTACTGCCTTTCCCTAACTTACTTTCAATCCAAATTTCACCACCATTTATTTTAATAAACTCTTGACAAAGAAGAAGACCAAAACCTGTTCCTTCCTCTTTTGCAGTTCCTCTTGTAGTATAAGTTTGGGAAATATCAAAGATCTTCTTTATTGCGTCTGGTGTCATTCCAATACCGTTATCCGAAACATTAATTGTATAATTTGAACCGTTTTTCTCGGTATTAATCTCAATCTGACCACCTTCTTCAGTGAATTTTATTGAATTAGAAATAAGGTTTCTGAGAATTGTTTCTAGCATGTTTTTATCTGCAGAAATAATGATTTGCTCTTTGGGAAGGTAATTGATTGTGATATTTTTTTTATCTGCAATAAGCATCATACCTTCAACAATATCTAGACAAAGGCTTCCGAAATTT
>Ga0209272_10001815_pt1 | contig 12813 bp, 10 predicted proteins | sample tdDd002_FD_187125 | JGI IMG/M metagenome (GOLD analysis project Ga0209272, IMG submission 187125) | Marine sediment microbial communities from the Atlantic coast under amendment with organic carbon and nitrate - tdDd00.2 (SPAdes)... | ecosystem: Environmental > Aquatic > Marine > Coastal >... | reverse complement strand
TACAGTAAACATTAACATGGCAGGTTTACCAGCACTTGCAATGCCATGTGGTGTGAGTAAAGATGGACTTCCAATTGGTATGCAGTTTATAGGCAGAAAATTAGAAGAACCAACACTTCTCAGATTAGCGTATGATTTAGAAGAAAAACTGGACTTACCTAAAACAGCTCAGGAAAAGGAGGGGGCATAATGGGTTACGAAGCAGTCATTGGACTTGAAATACACGTTGAACTTGATACAGCTTCAAAAATATTTTGCGGTTGCCCGACAACCTTTGGTGCTGCCCCAAATACAAACGTATGCCCTATTTGTATGGGTATGCCTGGTACACTTCCTGTACTAAATGAAGATGTTGTGAAACTTGCAGTTAAAGCCGGTCTGGCTATGGACTGTGACATAAGTATGACCAACAAAACGGATAGAAAAAACTACTTCTATCCTGATTTGCCAAAAGCCTATCAGATCTCACAGTTTGATATGCCCATTTGTGGCAAAGGTGAGATTAAGTTTGACTTAGAAGGTAAAGAGAAAACAGTTGGTATAACACGTATTCATATAGAAGAAGATCCAGGTAAAATGATCCATACCGATGATGGAGTTTCTTTAGTTGATTACAACAGATCGGGTGTGGCCCTGATTGAGATTGTTACAGAACCTGACATCAGGAGTTCTGAAGAAGCAGTTGCTTTTCTAAAAACACTGAAATCAATTTTACAATATGCTGAGATCTCAGATTGTAAGATGGAGCAAGGGTCATTAAGATGTGACGCCAATATTTCCATTCGAGATCATGGTGAGGAAATTTTAAACACAAAAGTTGAAATCAAAAACTTAAACTCCTTTAAAGAAGTTGGTAAAGCACTTGAGAAAGAATACAAAAGACAATCTGATTTAACCCGATTTGGTGAAGGACATAAAATAAAGCAAGAAACCAGAAAGTGGGATGCTGCAAAGGGGCGTACCATGACAATGCGTACTAAAGAAGACGCACATGATTATAGATTCTTCCCAGAGCCAGACCTTCCTCCGATTCACCTTGAAACGGCACAAGTAAAGGCAGCTCAACATGCTTTACCAGAGTTACCAGATGCCAAGCGGGATAGGTTCCACGATGCATATGAACTCACTTCACAAGAAGTTGAAGTTTTAATATCAGAAAAATTTATTGCAGATTACTTTGAAGAAGTAGTTGGCTATGGTGCTTCTCCTAAAAAGGTTGCGAACTGGGTTATAGTTGAAGGTCTGCGTTTATTAAAATCATCAGAGGTTGAAGAAATTCCGGTTAAACCAAGCCATTTAGCCAAGCTTATCGAACTTGTAGAAGAAGGTACAGTAAGTGTCACCGCGGCTAAAGAAGTATTCGAAGCTTTGGTTGAACACGACGAAGATCCACTAGATCTGATTGACAGAATGGGTCTTAAACAAAATAACAGTGCCGACGCCTTAGGTTCAATCGTTGAGGCTGTACTAGCAGAACAGGCAAAAGCTGTGGAAGATTACCACGCTGGTCGCCTTGAGTCTGTTGGATTCTTAATGGGTCAGGTTATGAAAGCAACAAAAGGTCAAGCAAACCCTCGTATGGCTAAGGAGCTTGTTGTAGAGAAGTTAAAGGCTTGTTGTCCAGACTAGTTGGGTATGCCTAGTATGTCATTACAAGATTAAAGTGTTAAAAGTAGAGTATTCTACTCGTATTAATGGAGTTGTCGCCGAGTCCCATACTCGGCGTTAATCTCGTATATATTACTCAAATCAAATCTATCACAAAGAACCCCTTATGTTCGCATCATAAGGGGTTCTTTGTGTGTATCTATGTATAAATTTTTATAATTTTGAGGTATGACAGTACATTATATATTGGTTAACGATAAAAATATTTGAACGAATAGATATTAGATGATATCCTTTAATAAAGAAAAAATAAAAATGAAATGGGGAATCACATGAAGTTTACAACAAAATTGAGTTCATTTAATAGTGTCAGTGAAGACATAAAAACAAGTATAAAAATCCACAATACTTTAATCGACTCCTATTTAGAAGAGCATATTCTAAAATCTGACTTTTATGAGCTTATGAATGGAGAAGAACACATTGGATCATTTGCGATTTATAATCATGAGCTTTTAACGCATTTCTATATCAATGAGGCGTATTTAAAGTATGGAGAGGAACTCTTTAATTTAGCTAGAAAAAGTGATCATGTTATACGTGCGTATGTATCTACTGGTGACGAGTTGTTTTTGTCCCATGTATTAGACACATCTAGAAAAATTGAAAATCAAGCATATTTCTTCAGACTATCTGAGGAAGCCTTTGCTGGAGTTGAAATAAATAGAAACTTATGTCTTGAAGTTGCTTTGACACATGAAGTAGAAATGATCAAAGAATTATCGGGAGATTTTTTTGAAAACCTTCCTGAACAAGTCAAAAGAGGTGAGATATTCATTGGTCGTATGGATGATCAGGTCGTTTCTTTTGGAATTATCGAGAAGAGTAAGTTATATGAGTCTGTTGCAAGTACAGGAATGTTTGTAGTTGAAAATCATAGACAAGGAGGACTGGGTAAATCCACGATTGGCCTCTTAATCGAACATCTGAAAAACCAAGGTATTACCCCTATAGCTGGGTGTTGGTATTACAACCATAATTCTAAGAAAACCTTACAAAAGGCTGGGTATTACAGTAAATCGCGACTGCTAAACATCCACTTATAAATGGGGGACTATCATGAGATTTGATGTTTTAGATAAAAAATATATTCAAGAAGCAAGTCAGCTGGCCCAAGCAGAGTATGAAAATGCGAGTCAGGTATATGGAAGTTTGTATAAATTCAAAGACATATCGGATTTTGATTCTTTAATAGAAGACATTTTCGATGCCGGGCAGGGACTTGTAGCCATAGAAGATGAAAAACTAGTGGGTTACCTTGCATATTACGCTCCAATTAAAGACTTGTTTGGTTATGTAGAGGGTGCTTTTTCACCACTACAGGGTAATGCTTTTGGAGGAAAAAACAGGGCAAAAACAGCCTCTTTATTGTTTGAAGAAACATCAAAACTGCTGGTAAAACAAGGTGTTTTGCAGTATGGGGTTTGTTTGTATGCAAATGACACAGAAATGCTTGAGAGTTTCTCATTAAACGGATTCGGATACAGGTGTGCTGATGGGATTTTAGACTTACAGTATGAGTTAGAAATTGATAAGGGCTTAAATGTTGATTTTACAGAGTTAAAGTCAAAAGAAGCACTTAAAATATATCCTCTGAAATCAGCATTATTACAACACATGGCTGATGGGCCAACCTATTTTCCAGTGGGGCACGAGTCAATTGCTGATTTTGAAAAGGCTTTGAGTGATCAAAACTCTAGATACTTCTGTGCGTCTTTAAGTGGAAAACCTATTGCTTATTTAGAAGTAACAGATGAAGGGGAGACCTTTTTATCTAATCAAAGTGACTATAAACATCTTTGTGGAGCTTACTTACTTATTGAGTATAGAGGACAAGGGATCCTACAATCCTTACTTAAGTTTGTAGCGGATACACTAAAAGAAGAAGGCGTAGGGAAACTGGGGGTAGATTGTGAGACCCTTAACCCAAGTGCGTATAACTTTTGGAGGAAATATTTTCATATGTATACCTATAGTCTTGTTCGCCGTCTCGATGAAAGAATACTAATTAATAAGTAAAAAAAGTAAATAGACAATGTTAATCATTTATCCTGGGAGTGAGTTATAATAATTCTTATTCCCAGGATTTTTACGTTAATTTTCAATGTGCACTAAAATGGTATAAATTAAGCAAAGTACTGAGAACGCTTTATTTAATTAAAGTATACTAAAAAGATCCTTTATTATTGTAACAATTACAAAAATACAATGGAATCACAACAAAACATGTGCTACAATGAATTTGTCAACAAGAGTTGTTAAGTAAATAACAAACGAAGTTCGACAAAATAATATCGCAAAATTTTAGCTTGACCCTTCACAGGGAAACAAGCAAAAACAGAATAGAAATTAACGTTGGGTCATAATATTGAATCATTTATCTAGGGAGGAAACACTTATGAAAATTGCAGTTATTGGTTGTACACATGCAGGTACAGCATCAATCTTAAATATCGCGGGCCTTTATCCAGAAGCAGAAATTACAGTTTACGAGAGAAATGACAACATTTCATTCCTATCATGTGGTATTGCCTTATACGTAGGTGGTGTTGTAAAAGATCCTAAGGGTCTATTCTATAGTTCACCAGAACAACTGGCTGAAAAAGGTGTGACTACACGTATGCGTCATGACGTGTTAGACGTAAATGTTGAAGCTCAAACGATTAAAGTTAAAAATCTTGAGTCTGGTGAAGAGCTTACAGATACGTTTGATAAACTAATCGTAACAACGGGTTCTTGGCCAATCCAACCTAAGATTGAAGGCTATGAACTTGAAAACATTCTACTTTCAAAGAACTGGGATCATTCAAACACAATTATTGAAAAAGCTAAAGACGCACAAAACATCGTTGTAGTGGGTGCTGGTTACATTGGTGTTGAACTGGTAGAAGCCTTCCAAGAACACGGAAAGAATGTAACACTTGTTGATGCTCAAGATAGAATTTTAAGTAAATACTTAGACAAAGAGTTTACTGAGCTTGCAGAGAAAACAATGGAAGACAAAGGCATCAAACTAGCCCTTGGTGAATGTGTTGAAAAGTTTGAAGGTAATGATGGCAAAGTAACTAAGGTCTTTACAACAAATGGAGAACATGACGCTGATCTAGTAATAATGTGTATTGGTTTTAGACCTAATACAGACCTTTTAAAAGGACAAATCGAGATGATGGACAATGGTGCAATCATTGTTGATGAATATATGCGTACAAGCAACGAAAATGTATTCGCAGCGGGTGACTCTTGTGCAATTCGTTACAACCCAACGGGTAAACCAGGTTACATTCCTCTAGCAACAAACGCAGTAAGAATGGGTACATTGGTAGCTAAGAACCTTCAAGGTCCTAAGGTAAAGTACATGGGTACTCAAGGTACTTCAGGTATTAAAATTTATGACCACAATATTGCATCTACAGGCTTGACTGAGCAAAGTGCCAAAGATCAAGGCATTGAAATTAAGACGGTTACAGTGACGGATAATCACAGACCTGAGTTCATGCCAACATTTGATGAAGTTCAATTAAAGCTAGTTTATGATGCAGAGTCAAGAAAAGTGCTAGGTGGTCAAATCCATTCATTAGCTGATATGACTCAAACAATCAATACTTTATCGGTTGTAATTCAGAATGAAATGACAGTGGAAGAGTTGGCATTTGTAGACTTCTTCTTCCAGCCTCATTACAATAAGCCTTGGAACCTTCTGAATATGGCTGGTCTAAACGCATAGTAATAAGGTATAATGGACTTGGTCCATAATAGAAATAAATAAGCAATTAAATGGACTGGTCTATGGATCAGTCCATTTTTGTACCTAAAAAGGAGTAAGATTATGAAAAAGGTACTTATATCAGGCGGAAGCAGCGGCCTAGGACTAGAACTTGCCAAACTTTATGGAAAAAATGGTTTTCAGGTTTTATTAGTTGGAAGGTCAGTTGAAAAGTTGCAAGCAGCTGTGAATGTTTTAAACTTGTTAGAAGTTTCGGCTGTTCGTGTTTATAGCTGCGACATTGGCAACCAAGACCAGATCAAGTCACTTTATGAACAAGTGAAACAAGATCATGGAAAAATCGATAGACTTATCAATTGTGCTGGTATTGGCCACTTTGGACCATTATCAGAACTTTCATTTGATCAAATAAAGCAAATGAACCAAGTTAATTTTCTTGGAACGGTGTTCATGACAAAAGTTTTCGAAGAGATTGTTAAAGAGCGTGTTGTGAATATCATTTCTACAGCGGGTCTAAAGGGTAAGAAAAACGAGTCTGTTTATTGTGCTACTAAATATGCGGTTAGAGGATTTACTGAAAGTTTACATTTAGAATGGGCAGACAAAGATTTAAATGCAACTGCGGTTTATATGGGTGGCATGTTAACAGCATTTTGGGACACAAATGATCATATAAAAGATAAATCTAGATTAAGAGATCCAGAAATGGTTGCTCGTAAAATTTTTGAACAAGAAGATGGGCGACCATCAATTATCATAGAATAATACATGTCAGCTAAGTTACGGGGGAGGACATAAAATGATTACAGTAGAACTAGTTAAAGCATTTAGCAAAGAAGGAAAAGGCGGGAATCCTGCGGGGGTGGTTTTCAACGCTAATGTACTTTCTGATGCTAATATGCAAGATACTGCTGAACGCGTAGGGTATTCAGAAACAGCTTTTGTTTTACCATCTGAAAAAGCTGATTATCAGGTGAGATTTTTCACACCAAATGCAGAGGTAGACTTATGTGGCCATGCTACCATTGCTACATTTTCGTCTATGTTATTAAACGGCATGATAAAACCCGGTCAAATTTCTCAAGAAACTAAAGCGGGTGTTCTCAAGTTAGATTTAAAAGAAGACAATACGGTTATAATGCAGCAAGCTAAACCAGAATTCTTTGAAAAGCCAGACAGTGAGGAAATATTAAGAAGTCTTGGTTTAAGTTTAGATGCGAAACACGAGTCGCTGCCTATTCAAATTGTCTCAACGGGACTACGAGACTTGTTTGTACCACTGAGGTCAAAAGCATACTTAGAAGGTATTAAAGCTGACTTTGCACGTATACGTGAAATTAGTAAAAAACTTGATGTCACAGGGTATCATGTATTTGTGTTAGATGCGCCAGAAGGGTATACAGCAGCATGTAGAAATTTTGCCCCTTTATATGACATACCTGAAGAATCAGCAACTGGGACATCTTCCGGTGCGCTAGCGGCCTACTTATGGACACATGAAGCCGTTAAAACTCCTTTAATGAAGTTTGTTCAAGGTGTTGAAATGGGAAGCCCATCAGAAATTCAGGCAGAGTTAAAAATTATAGACGCTCAAATTGACGAAGTTTGGGTGGGTGGGAAAGCTCACATTACAGGTAAGAAAGAGTTCCAAGTATAAAAGAATAAAATATTGAATAAATATTAAAGCGATCAATCGACATATGTCATTTGATCGCTTTTTAAATTGCTAAGTATTTTAGTGTACAAATGTATTGCACAGTGGTGTGGGCCTGTGTTTTATTTATGTTATAGGCCGAACGGTCTTGCCGAAAAGATGTATCATCCATTTATGCCGCCTCTTTCTTAGCAGAAGAACTTTGGATTTTTTTGAGTTCAATACCAGGAATGTAAGTTTTAAGATCATACATATGATATTCCTCACCCAATCCATCTACGACTAGCTTGCCATAGGTTGGAACTACATCGTTTAACAATGCTTTTGCAGATTGAATGTCAGCTGAGAAAAATGCTGAGTTCCCTTCTTTTAATGAAGCAGATGTTTGTGTAAGTACACATTGAGCGTTTGATGCTTCACAGTTCATTACAAATGTTCCTTCACTTGATAAGATAAGTTCACCTAACATGTTAGCTGTTTGACCAAATAGGTCGCCCTGGATTTTGAATCCATTTTCAAGTAACAAGTACGCCTTCATAAAACCTCCTATAAATATTCACTTTGATGTATAAATATAATTCTTAAAATGTATTATAACAGGATGTGTATAATTAATCAATGTAGTTTATAAAAATAAATATTATATTTAGAATTATTGGTCATTGCCCATAACAATATCTGATATACTTGTTAGTAAATATGACAATAATAAGGAGGGCATTATGAAGTTTGTACACTATTTAAAAGATGATAGTAAAAAGCTGGGGGTGCTACATAAAGATAGTCAAATCATCCCTTTAGAAAACCTAGTAAGCCTTGCAGGACTTGTGCTACCTCAGTCAATGAATGACATAGTTGATTGGTGGACCAGCACTGAGATTGACTTGTTACATTCGCACTTAAGCAAAGTAGACACATATATAGGACTTGACTCAGTTAAGATCCTTGCTCCAATTGAATACCCCAAAAGGAATATATTCTGTCTTGGGAAAAACTATTTGGACCATGCTGCTGAAACCAAAGGCCTTCCAGGAGGTTCTGATGAAGTCCCCAAGTTTCCAATATACTTCGCGAAAGTAGCGCATCCAGCCATTGGACCTGGTGACAACATTCGCGCATATCCCGAATACACCAGTAAAGTGGATTATGAAGTGGAACTTGCCCTTATTATTGGAAAAGACGGAATTGATATCTCAAAAGAAAATGCAGAAGACCATATATTCGGATATACCATCGTAAACGATATATCTGCAAGAAATATCCAAAGAAAACACGGTCAGTGGTTTAAAGGGAAAAGTATGGAAACATATTGTCCAATGGGACCTGTGCTTGTTCACAAGTCTGAGTTACAATTCCCGCTGGAGTTAGATATTAAATGTAGTATTAATGGTGAACTGAGGCAAAATTCCAATACAAACCAGTTAATATTTGACGTGCCAACTATAATTCATGACCTTTCTAAAGGGATGTATTTACGAAAAGGGGACATCATTATCACAGGTACCCCAGCTGGTGTGGGATTAGGATTCAAACCTTTTAAGTTTTTAAAACCAGGAGATGAAATTGAGTGTTGGATACAAGGTATTGGTACTTTAAAGAACTCATTCGGTCTAGAGCAAAGGTAAGGTGATCTATGAGAATTGGTTCATTTGCAAAGAAAAACGACATTAGTATAGAAACCATCAGGTACTATATGGAGCTTGGTCTACTTATACCCGTGAAAAAAGGGGGGCACTATGATTTTGGTAAGCGGTGTCAAGAAAGTCTTGACCAAATTCTATCCCTTAAGAAAATGGGTTTTACTCTGCAAGAAATAAAAAGTATGTTTCTTTTTGGTTCCTTGTCAAGACTACACAGTAAAGAAGAAAAGGCTTATTATAGAAGTTATTTTAAGAAAAATCTTGAACGTATTGAAGAGGACTTGAAAAGACTAGAAGCAGCTAAATCCTTGGTAATAAAAACCTTGGATACAACTGAAGAAGTGGATTCAAGGTCAAAATCAGTAATTGGAATACCATTAAGAATGCTTCCGATGTTAGAGTGTCCATCTTGTAAAAGTGACTTAATGCTAAAAAGTGGTCAAGTTACGGATAATAAAATCATAAATGGAGCACTGGGGTGTGGTTGTGGTAAGACCTATGCAATTCAAAATGGTATTTTGGTGATTGACCCCATTTATATAGACATGGACTTTCCGCAAGACACAGACATGCGCGTTGAATATTTTCAGACAACATCAAAAGAATATATTGAAAAAATTTATGTGGCTGGGAGATGGATGGAAAATGTCTTAGAAGGTTGGAATGAAACCAGTGTTATTTTAGAGCCAGGCATTGGATCAGGGTATGCATTAGGTCAGTGTATTCATATAATACCTGAAGGATCGCTGTATATAGCAGTAGATCATAACATGAACCGCCTTGAAGAAATTCAAACCTATTTTGCTAAAAGTGAGATGAACTTTGATTTGGTTTTAATCGGTGCTGACTTTTTAAGCCTTCCTATTAAAAATAAAACGGTTGATGTTCTTATGGATATGAGCGGTTCTTCGAACCGGGCATTTGATTCAGAAATCTTTTTAATTAAAGATATCAATAGGGTATTAAATGATGAGGTGCAACTTTTCGCTCTTTATATTCTTGCAGAAGGTATACAAGAGGATGCAATTCCAAAGAAGTACCACCGATTATTCAATCGCCAGCCTATACTTAATGAACTTTCAGACTTAGGATTTGATATTATTGCAGAGTTTGAAACGGATAAAGTCTATGAAGGTGGGCCACATGAAGATTACATAGACTTCGTTAAATCTACATGGACTTTTTGTTGTTATGCAAAGCGATCTATCTAAGAAGATCAAATAACAAGTTGCCGAGTCATTATGTGCAATTATTCACAATTTATAATGTGCACCCTGTAAACATGGGGTGCACTCTATGTTTTTTGAAATAATGTCCAAAATATGTTGCTTTTAGCCCTTGACCTTGAGTACACACGCCTTTGTAAACTTGTATTAAGGAGGTCAGTACAATGACAAAATATGAATTAAAAAACATCAAGTTGTTTTCAATGGGCAGACTTATATCTTTAATGGGCACATTTATGTATCAGTTTGCAGCGGGCTTATACGTTCTACAACTTACAGGTTCAGGTACGAAGTTTGCGATTACACTTATAATGGGCACACTACCAAGAGTCATTTTTGCCCCAATAGCAGGTGTTGTAGCAGATAAGGTAAATAGAAAAAGCATTATTGTTATAACAGACTGGGTAAGTGGCCTGGTACTCTTTTTACTACTTGCTTGGGCAAATTACAATGCCCTTACTGTTCCGAGTATATATGTGAGTATGGTTGCCCTTACCATTTGTAACACTTTCTTTGATGTTGCTATGGAAGCAGGAAAACCATCGCTTGTAAATTCAGAAACTGCACTTGAAAAAATAAATGCCCTAAGTTATGGCATTCAGTCCTTTTCATCAATTGTGGGTCCAATACTTGGGGGCGTGGTATATGCCCTTATTTCTTTTAAGCTCTTTGTATTAGTTAATGGGATTTCCTTTGTTATTTCAGGTCTTTCTGAGCTCTTCCTTAAATTCAAAACGGAGGAAAAAACCAATGAAAATGAAGCTTTCCTCACGGCTTTACAAGGTGGTGTGAAGTATTTAAAGGCTCATACTTTTTCTATTGTTCTTATGAGTTTTTCCCTAAGCATTAACTTTTGTTTAGCTTTATCATTGACTGTACCTTTACCCTATCTTGTCAACAATGTTTTTGAACTCAGTTCAACATGGGTGGGAATTGTAAATGCTGGATTTCCTATAGGATATTTGATAGGTACATTAATCATTAACCAGAAAGGTGTTAAGAACCGTGGCAAATCACTACAATATGGTATTTGGTTTGTATGGTTAAGCATGGCTTGTATGACTATAAGTGTTGCTGCAACAAATGTTTTTGGACAATTGGGCACTGCTACCGTGCTAACTGGACTTCTATCAAGCACGGGACTGGCCATTGCATATATAGATATACCACTTATGACCTTCATGCAAATGAGTATACCAAGTGAAGTACGAGGACGTGTTTTTAGTGTTATGACTATGGCATCACGTTTGGCAATACCAGCAGCGATGATCCTTTCGGGACGTTTACTCTCACTGGTACATCCAGGGTATTTATTACTGATTGGAACAGGGATTTATCTGGTAATAATTTTATTGGTCATGCGCTCAAGTGCTTTGGGAGAGTATATACAAACCGGTACAATAGCAAGTGTTGAAAGCTCAAAACTTTCATATCTCCAGACAGATGTAAATGAAATATAATTACACAAAGTATGTACCTGTATACAAGAAGGCTTGAATATTTTTACAAGTCTGATTAAACTCAATGACAATAATAAAGAACTCATGTAGAATGTACCTGACAGAATATCTTGCATACGAATGGAGCATACACATGAAGTCTTATAAAATGTCTTATACAATTTCATCAATGATTGTTTTGATTTTGTCCATAGCAGCTGTAATTATAATAGATTTACCAATTTATTTGGGACTTCTATCAACACTTGTTTACATGACTGGACTGTCCATGTATAGAGGATACTCTTTTGGCATAGTTATGGGCATGGTGTTAAGAAAAATGAGAGCTGTTGACTATGTTGCAGGTATGATGTTGATGATTGGTGGCCTGGTAGCACTGTGGATGCAAACAGGGACAATACCAGCTCTTATATATTTTGGATTTAAGTACTTAGCTAAGTACAACTTGGTTTTTACAGCATATCTTATCTGTATGGCTATGTCTTTAATGATAGGATCTGCAATTGGAACACTAAGTACAATTGGAGTCGTCTTTTTAGCCGTTGGTCAAGGCATAGGTATACCGTCTGGACTCATGGTTGGTGCGATTGCGTCGGGTGCATACGTAGGAGATAGAATGTCGCCACTGGCCAGTGGGGGGAATTTAGCAACTGCTGCGGTAGGTACAAGTTTGCCAAAAGTGTTAAAGAAATTGCTCAAGTCAAATTGGATATCACTGATTATTGTTGGCATCATTTATCTGATTATGGGTTCAAAGTTTGATATAGGTGTAGAAGCACTTGGAACTTTAGAAAAAGTAACACATGCAATTACACTGGAATATAATTTATCTATTATACTTATCATTCCGTTAATTACTCTATTGTTAGCAATCCTAATCTTTAGACTGGGTATAATTAAGTCCCTAGGCATTGCTTCTTTAATGAGTCTGCTCATAGCAATAGCTTTACAAGGACAAAATCCAGTTGAACTCGTAAGTAACTATATTAATGGCTTTAAATCTACCTCTCCTGCTTTAAGCGATTTAATAAAGGGGGGCGGAATAAACTCCATGTGGTCGGTGGTTTTGGCAATACTGTTCTCTGCAGGGATTAACGGAATCCTTGAAGGTACTGACATGATTTACCCATTACTGGATAATTGGATTGGAGTTTCGAGAACACCAGGTAAACTGGTTAGAAAAACAATCTATACTTGCATAATTGTTACGGTCTTAACTTGTAACCAAAGTCTGACAGCACTTTTAACAGGAAGTTATTTTGCAGATAAATTTGTAGACATGGGGTTTGATAGGGCGGATTTAGCACGTGTTATACTTGACACTGGAATACTAATAGTTGCACTTATCCCTTGGAATGTGAATGCGATATTCTTTAAATCTGTGTCAGGTATAGCAGCTGTGGAGTACGCACCATATGCTTATTATTTATGGCTCGTACCT
>Ga0209272_10001813_pt1 | contig 12819 bp, 6 predicted proteins | sample tdDd002_FD_187125 | JGI IMG/M metagenome (GOLD analysis project Ga0209272, IMG submission 187125) | Marine sediment microbial communities from the Atlantic coast under amendment with organic carbon and nitrate - tdDd00.2 (SPAdes)... | ecosystem: Environmental > Aquatic > Marine > Coastal >... | reverse complement strand
GCCCAAAAACACTGAGCTTCTGAGGATTGATTTAAAAAATGTATTTTTTTTCGTGTTTTTTCTTGTCTTCTTTCATAGCTTTAATAGAGAAGACATACTTAATTTATTTATGAACCAAAAATCCATGTTATGAGTTTTATCTTAACAATTATTAGCACTATTAAGAGTTTTATCTCTTCAACAGAAGAGGGTTATTCTGAAAAATCGGATAATTTTATTGAGAAAGCACCTCCTCTTGTGGAATCGGGCATCTTGCCACAAGAAGCTACCGAGGCTTTAATTGCCACCTTAAAAAAGATAGAAGAGGCTCGCAAGCAAAAAAATGCCGCCATTAAAAAGGCTCACGATTCGCGTAAAGAGTTTGTAGACCTTAAAACGGGTGGCGACAAGCAGCTGAGAGAATACAAAAAAGCAATTGACATGCTTCCTAGTGTTCCTATCGAAGCTAAAAGAGAACTGGGCTTGGTAGATGAGAAGAAAACGGAAGAGAGCAACAACAAGCGACCTGACCTAAAAATAAAAATGGTGGCTGGTGTTCCACAAATAAATTATACCAAAAGCCCTATGCATGGTATTAAGTTGTATTCTAAAATTAACGATGGGGAGTACAATTTCGAAACCACTGTAAACCTATCCCACTTCGACGATACCAGAAGTAAATTGAATCCTAAGGAGACCGAGGTAAGAGAATATTACGCCTACTACCTGTACAATGGCAAGACGGTGGGTAAAAAATCGAATGTAGCAAGAGTGGTTTTGGATCCGATAGAATAGTTTAAAGCTACAAGTTTCAAGTCACAAGCTTCAAGTCACAAGCTCCAAGCTACAAGTAAAAACACTTGGGGCTTGGAGCTTGAAACTTGGTATTTGGAATTTGAATAAGCACAGCACACGAAATCTATTTGTTTCACCCTTTTGCCTGTCGGCATTTTCCCTAAAAGGGAAAAACTCAACTTGCATACTAAGAAATTTGATCAACTATTTGAACAAATTAATGGAAGTGAGACAATCCGTTTAACTACTGATTGTTATTGCAATTCACTTATTACAAGCTTATTTCCTTCCTGTTTAATGCTTATCATGGCATTGTATTTTTCACTCCAAATTGGTGCTCCATACCTTCCTTGCAAAGCCTTTCCGTTTACATATACTTTTTTAGGAATATCCATCCTACGATTTTCTATAATATATCGACCGCCATCAACATAAGCATACGTATTTCCATCGGGAGATACCTGAAATTCTTTTATATTATCGTACTCAAGTTCATTTACCAACTGGCTGTTTTTATATAGTTTCCATTTGTAGTTTTCACCTTTTTTAATGCGAAGCGTATAAAAAAGATCGGAGGTATTTTCAACGGTAAATATCTGTCCGGCATCCAAATCTCCATTTACCAACAATTTGTTTTGCTTGTAACTAATTTCGTGTTTGGTGGCAGCTACTTTAGCATCCACATTCAAATGCATCAAAACTTCATTGTGATGAGCTTGAAGGGTTTTTACAAAGGCAATATTTTTATTGATATGCATGTCCTTCCCATTCTTATCAATGTGGGTTTTCTTATCCGTCCCAACATAACAAACGTAAAGATCATCAGTATCACTTATACGCGAAAAAACCAAGCCATCAATCCCGGTAAGGTGATTCTTATTCCAAAGAATTTTACCGCCCATACCCAAATATTGGTAACGATTGGTTTGTGTGTTGAAGTTCTGGTAGTAAAATTGATTGCCCGCTTCTTTTACATACAAATGCCCCTTGTATGGACCATGTTTTTCTACCGTTTGACTGGCAACATTGTATTCATATAAAATATTGTTCTGAGTTTGGGTATCTTTAATACAAAATACCACATAATCCTGGCTAACTGAAAACTGATTTAACGATTCATTTGGTTTGCAATTGTATACGTATTCTCCACAACGCACTTCCTTATATGTATTGTAGTAGATCTGCTCGCTTCCAGGAATAAATCCAATTCCTTTGTGCGCAATCATTTTAAAAGGACCATATTTTTGTTGGTGATCCACATAAACATACATCTCATCGCGTTTTTCAGGAGCACTGGCATAAATCAATTTGCCACCTTCCGAGTAAACTGGTTCACTCACCATTTTTGCTCCTGTTATTTTATTCATCCCATTTTCGTAAATACGATAATCGTTTTGCGACCACTGAATACTGTAAGCAAATTTACCGGGGTAAGTATCATATTCGGGTGCCTGGCTAGGTCCCCAATAATAAAAAGCCTTGTTGTTACCAATAACTGGGTAGTATTTATCTTTTCTGGTTCCACAAAAGCTAATTCGCTTGCCATCTTCGCTTACCCATTTGTCGATATCCGGATTTCTGTCAAGAGAATAAATATGGTCGTAGGGTCCCATTTTTTCACCATTAAATATCAGGTAATAATCATACTTATTGTACTCCTTTGGCACTCTTGCTTTTCTTAAATTTGCTCCAATAGGTCGTGGTCCGTAGTATGGACCATAAAATTCATATACCTCTTTTTCCGCATTGGGAACACGAACTACGGCTAGCGTATATTTAATGCCGCCCTTCTTATTTTTCCCAATTTTACCGTACACAAATTCCTCATTTGCCTGAAGTGTATAAATAGTACTGCCTATATTCGCTTGTTCGTTGGCAGGTGCACTAAAATTGTTATTGGGTAGGTTTGAATTGTGCTTGTTTGCTAGAAGCGTATTGCTAAAAATTAGAGTCACAATTGCCAGGGTAAAGATCTTAAGCTTACTCATTTGTTACTTTTAATAGGATTGCCAACAATTTTCAAATACTTGCCAGCGATAAAATGGTAGGTTCAGTAATTTTAGTCAGTCCTCTTCTATTGTAAATACAACTATTCTCAATTCTAATGCATTTTAGCATTAGAATTGAGTAGTTATAGTTGCAATCTTATTTTAACGAACAGGTATCAAATACCATTCTGTGGTAATTGCATTATGGTCGTCCCAAAGGTGTATCTTATTCCCGTTATTATCGGTTTTATTATTTTGCAAACACACTACCTTACCACTTTTGTGATATATCTTGTAACTACCATTAGGTAATTTTTTCAGGTAAAATTTTTGTGAATCACCACCGTGCTTAGACCAAAAGTGTAGCGGTGTACCTTTACTTGTACCCCCTCCTTTACAATCCACAGCTCCATTTGCACTTTTCGCAGCTTTAATCCAATAAAATTCCCCATTAGGAGTTTTTTCGAATTTAAACATCTTGTTGTTTGAAGAAGAATTTCCTTTTGTCCAGATTTGTGCGCGATTTCCTTTTTTCTGCCAATCTGCACCACCAAATTCAAAAAATCCCTTACTACCTCTACCATGGCTCATAGCTGATTGAATATAGAAGGTTTTTGATTCATCAACTCTTGATCCTTTTAGTGATTTAGATACTATTCCAACTTTTTTATCTACTACTATTGGTTTATTTGTATACGCATCTAAAATAAACCATTCGGTTGAAATGGCATTGTGATCATTCCACAGGTGTACTTTATTTCCATTTCTGTCAGTTTTGTTATCCTTAAGGCAAACCACTTTCCCACTTCTATGATAAATTTTATATCTACCATTTCCTAAATGCTTAAAATAGAAATGTTGAGATGCTTTCCCGTGAGTATCCCACAAATGCAGAGGCGTACCATTTTGAGCTGGTACGTTTTTGGCGTCAACGTTTCCATTACAGGTAGTTGGTCGAATAAAGAAATACCCATCTGCATTCCTGCGCAAAAAAAATAATTTATTGCTGTTATTATCTTTGGTCCAAATATCCATTTGATTTCCTTTTTTCTTCCAATATTTCTCTCCTCCAGGAAATTCCAGAAATCCTTTATCACTGCGACCATAACTCATTGCCGATTGAATTCTTACCTTTTTGTATCCTGGCATATCAGCGCCTTTTTCGGATTGCGCCTTTAATGGGATAATACTTCCCAATAAAAAAATTATTACCAATGATAATAGTTTGATATTTTGCATCATTTTAAATTTTTGAATTAAATTTTAATACTTTTTTATTACTGGTTTCAGTTTGGTTTATAAAACACAGCATTTTTACATTTAAAATCGGATTCAAATATGTAAACTTCCTTATGTATTAGGCAAAAACAGCAATAGACATTACAATAGACACCTTAATGACTGAGGAACTAGAAACTACTAATCAAACACTTACAAAACACATTGCTTTTTGTTAAATTTTAGCTTTTCTATACTATTGCAGCACCCTTAAGAATGTTTTGTGCTTTGAAGCGACAAGCTCCAAGCTTCAAGTAAAAACACTTGGGGCTTGAAGCTTGAAACTCGTTATTTGGAGTTTGAATAAGCACAGTATTTGAAATATGTTTTATAGTCCAATTAGTGAATTCTCCTCTTTTAGGGGAGATGGCGATAGCCAGAGGGGTGCCCTTTACTTATTCACCCTTTTGCCTATCGGCATTATCCCTAAAAAGGAAAAACTCAACTTGAATGCAAAGAGATTTGATCAACTATTTGAAGGCAGTTAAAAAATGGAATGTAACGAGAGTGGTTTTGGAGCCGATAGAATAGTTTAAAGCTACAAGTTGCAAGCTTCAAGCTTCAAGTAAAAATACTTGGGGCTTGGAGCTTGAAACTTGGTATTTGGAGTTTGATTAAGCACAGCCCACGAAATCCATTTATTTCACCCTTTTGCCTGGAAGAGTAAAACCTCACCTCAGTCCTCTCCTGAAGGAGAGGAAGCTCTATGCACATGAAAAACGGAAAAGGCAATGCAGGTTGGGGAACCTATAAGTGAAAATGATGATATAAAAAAAATACTGCTTGACTGAACTCATTGTCAACAGCTTTGTTGCAGGACCACTTGGTGCGGTGTTCCTCTCTCCTTCAGGAGAGAGATAGAGTGAGGTATTTATGCTCTTCCGTCGCAAACAACAATGGCAGTTATAAAATCGAATGCTGTAAAAGTGTTTTTGAAACTTGTAGAGATAGTATCAAGCCACAAGCTCCAAGCTTCAAGTAAAAACACTTGGGGCTTGGAGCTTGAAACTTGGTATTTGGAGTTTGAATAAGCACAGCCCACGAAATCCATTTATTTCACCCTTTTGCCTGTCGGCATTTTCCCTGGAAGGGAAAAACTCAACTTGAATGCAAAGAGAATTGATCAACTATTTGAATTAATTGAAGGCAATTAAAAAAAAGAATGTGACGAGAGTGGTTTTGGAGCCGATAGAATAGTTTAAAGCTACAAGTTGCAAGCTTCAAGCTACAAGTAAAAACACTTGGGGCTTGGAGCTTGGTATTTGGTATTCTTCTCTAAAACAGACCAAATCTTTTCTTTCTTTTGGCGGTATTCTCTCTATCTATTTGTACAATATCCGTTAGACCATGCTTATCGAATCCATCGAATAAAGACTCAACACCTTTCTTCATTTTTCGATTTACTTCTTCGCTGTAAAGCGGTATTATGGTATAAAAATCAATCGATTTATTTTCCAATTCAAGGGTATGAAATTCTTGTCCAAAAACAATGGTTGGCAACAATAACATGGTATTTAGTTCCGTATTTTCTGCAAATGGATCGGCAGGATCACCATTTGGAATGGTATGCCCGTAGCCCAACCACGTATTGTATTCGTGAGGAAATCTTGCCAAATACTTTAACCATCTCACCGGCCAGTAATTTCGTTCATCCTCGAAATCTTCATCGGATATTTTCCATTCCTCTGGCAAACAAATACTCAATTCTGCGTATTCACAGCCCTCAACTCCTTCGGGTGTTATCATCGCTTTATCGCTCATTCCCGAAGTAACCAGAGTATGAAAGGGTCTCTTCTTAGTCGGTTTTACCCAATGAATGTCAACATGAACCTGATCGGATACCAGCTCATGGAATACCGTATCGATTTTGCCAACATGCTTTTCTATGTGATCCGAAATCTCATCAATAGATGACTCACCCGAAGCCATTTCAAAATCGTTTATATCCGATTCCTTGTATCGGTAAATGGGTGATCCTGATTCTGATTTTTCCATTTTAATGGTATTAATTGGTAACAAAAACACTGTTTTTTATTACAGAAAACTTAATTCATAGCCACATGTCAAGCATCTTGGAGATGCTAGACATGTTAATCTTTAAACATGAAGCAAACATATAGCGACAACCAGAGTGATGCTTTTTTTACTTATTCACCCTTTTGCCTGTCGGCATTTTCCCTGCAAGGGAAAAACTCTTCAATTTTTTGATGCAGCTTAAAAAAACATATCAAGCATCATAGAGATGCCAGACATGTTAATCCTTGGAGCTTGGTATTTGGAGCTTTTACTTCCCTTCCAATATCAAGACCACCTTATTAAAATCTGCCGCAGCATTTACCACATTTCTAAAGGCTTCAATGTGTTTTTTGTCGGTATATATTTCGTTGTAAAACTCATCAATCTCAACAATGTACTTATTGCCCTCGATACGATGCTTCGAGACGAATTTAAACAGGGTTTCCCCATCAATTTCGTGTACTACATTCATATCCGCTACTTCGGGGTTTGAAATACTGTAATCCTCGGGAATGGTGAACTCAATGTTTCGAATGTACCAGCGGTTGAACTCATTTTCGATATCTGCCTTACGTTCCTCTTCCTGATACATCTCCGATTGTGGTCCTATGCTCTCGCCAATGTTCACCAAAATTTTATTCCCAGCCTGCTCCATAAAATCTTCAGACATCACATCGGCATAAATGATAAAGTCAGCATCGGAAGCTTGAGGATTCTCCGATTTTTCGTGAGTGGTCATCTCTTTGTATTCTGGTTTTCCCAGTTTAGTAGCCATAATGTTTTTCAGGAATTCTCCCTTGGCTTTTTCATCCATCATGCTGTAAAACTGCTTGAAAAATCCACCACTCAAGCCATGAAAACAACGCTCGGTAATGATATGAGTCAAACTCTCATCTATGTTCAAATCCATTTTAATAAACATGTGATCGTAATTCTCTCGGTAATCCGAAGCTTTAATCTCTTTAAGTTGGGCTACTGCCGATTCAAAATTGCCCACCTTCACCAGTTCAACAAACAAACCATCGCTAGCCCCTAATGTCGCCGGGAAACATCCCAATCGAAACTGCAGATTTGCAGGTGCAATGTACTGGTCTATTTCAGGTAGATAAATCAAATACTTTCGCAGGTAATCCCAGGAACTAAAGTCCTTATCCAATGGGAAGACATCTCTATCGGAAGCCAAAACAATATTGTGCTGAATGCCCAACTGCTTGAACAAATTGGCATAGATTTTCACTATTCCTCTTTCGCTCGATACTTTGTTCTGAGCCACGAATTCCAGATTATCAAATTCGGGCGCATGAAATTCCTGTATCAGAATGTTTTTTTTAAGGTAATTCTCAACATTCGCTACTTTCTGCTTTACATCAGTGGCAGACAAATCAATTTCACTCTTCATTTTATCCAATACTTCCTGATCTTTCCCCTCTAGCAAATAGTTGTTGGAATAAATTCTTTGAGCTACATGATCCCAGGTAAGAATCGGAAATTTCCCCTGATCGGTATTGTATGCCAATCGGTATTCAACGCGAGCTCTTCTTGGATTCAGGTAGGCAAACTTCTCCTCCTTTAGGGCAGGAATATTTTTCATCTCCGCGGTGTAAACATTTCGCTCTTCGCCCAACTGATTGTCTAATTTTATATCGGCATTGTAAGCCTTTGTATCGTATAGTAGGGTTGCTGGCGACGACAGTTCCCATCTGGCTTCTAGTACAGGATATGGATACTGGAAATAGGCACGTCCGAAATAATCCGAAGGGATCTTTTTTACCATGATGTACTCAATATCGTTTCCTACCTCTATCCCATCAATAGCAAATATCTTGTACTTATCGCGACTCTCATCGTCGGTAACTTCCTTGATGCTGCTCTTATCAAAATTTACAATTTTTCCATTTTCGTTAATGGTTCTGGCTTTAATATCTATCAGCTCTACTCCATTCCCTATTTCCATAGATAAGGTGTTCAACTGGTTCACTGCCTTATCGTTTAAGGCTCTGAATTTCCTATGTATCGTCTGAAATACAAATAGATTTCCTTCCTGATTGTGGAAATATTCGTAGCGCTCGAAGGAATAGAGTCCTACCCGATCTTCGCTTGTAAATTCTTCCGGAATTGTAAGGTAAGCAGGTTTACTCTCCCATTTGTATTCGCTTGGTGCTATTTGTGCCAGAGCCAACAGATGGCTAAAAACGAGGCAAAGTGTAATATAATATGTCTTCATATGATTGTAATGCTTTATTTTTCCTGATGTTTAAGAACTATGGTTTCGCGATAGGCTTTGTTCAGCTGTTTTATCATCTTATTCCAATCGGTAAAATCCGATTTTGGCAGATTTAAAAACTGAAAGCTGATACTTTTTTCCTGAATCACCCTATTTCCTTCTTTTTTATAGGCAATATTAAAACCAAAATGTTTGTTGCTGTAGCTCGAATTTTTTGGCAGATATTCCAATTGATAATCTGCAGGTATTTCAACACTGGTAACATCCGTTTTGGTAAAGTGAAAATCGTTGCCAATTGGCGCTATCGAAATGGTCGTATCTGCTTTAAAGTTCTTGTACTCTTTCTCTAAATTTAAATTGATATAGATCTCATCCTCATAGGATCTCAGGTAATTTTCCACCTTAAATTCGTAATTGATATCAATGGATTTTTCGCGATCCTGAAGCTGACTGACTTCATAATTGCTGAGCGTACATTTGTTGTTGCCCTTGTTTAAAATTCGGGTCAGCTTCTTCTTTAAACGCTCCTCGGTTTGTCCGTAAATGGCATAGCCCATCTCCATACGGTTGTAACCAATATGAGTACGCTTTCCTTTTCCGTTCACCGTTTTATTGTCAATTTTAATCCGAACAGAGTCAACAATCTGATTTCGGGAATGAGACAGTACAGGTAGCTTGAATATTTTGTACTCCTCCTTATCGATGCTCAGCAAAATATCTTTTCCCTGAATATGATCGGGAATCTGCCCAAACTGCAAATGACGAATGGTTCCATCCATTACAATTAAAGAATCCTTGTTCAGATAGGCTGCAACCATATGATTATCGGTCTGAATGGTTGGCAATTCCTCGTAGGTATATGGCAATTTGCGTGTTCCCACCCAGGCATAATAGCAAGGTAAACCAGCATAATCCATCATGGTTTTAATGATACTGGTCATGTCCTTACAATCGCCATATCTTTTCTCGAAAACCATCTTAGCTGAATGAGGTACAAAACCTCTCATGCCTTGTTCGTAGGCTACATACTTGATATTGTCCTGTACCCAATACAAAATTGCTTTTGCCTTCTCGTCATCGCTTTCTATTCCTTGTAATAGTTTATTTACAAATGCTTTCAGTTCATCCGAATCTGCCTTTAGCTCTTTAATGTTGGCATAGTAAAAACGATACAGATCTTCCATACTTCCATAGTAGCTTTCCGTTTTGCCCTTGTGATTTAGCTCACTTACAATTGGAATTAAATGCGGCGAATAGTGCAGCATATTAAAGTTCTCATTTCCTGCCTTCAGTTCCGGAAGATCATGTGCTTCCCAAACAAGATATTTGTACTTTCCCTTTTTATACTCGCTAAACTCATGAGGCATTTTTTCATCATGAAACAAACGATAATCCATGCGGATATCCTTGTGGTACTTAATTACAAACTTAGAATGCAGACTAGGAATGTACGACTGAAAGAAAAACTTCCGCAAAAAGCGTGGGTTCTGATAATCGATACGATACTCCACCGAAGTTACCGCTCCTTTTTGCACATTAGGATAAGTGAAATGAATCAACTTGGAATCGTCGTAGAATATAGAATTCGAGATGTCGTGAGTCTCCTTAAAGCTAGTAGCCTCAACTGCCTTGAATTTATCTCCATCAGGGATATACGTTTTTGCCTTTATATCGTGAATACTGGAGAAACTTGAGTAAAAGATGTTATCGTTCGAGAAAGCTTTGGTGTGCTCATTCAGAATTAAAATTTGCTCTTTCACATTCTGAGAAGCTATAATCTCACCGTCTTTCAGATCTAAAAGCAAAGTGCTTTCCTTTTCCAGAAAGACAGCATTCTGCGCCTTGTATTTCTCTTTTAGTAAAGATAGATCCTGCTTAAACTGTGCAAGAAGGCAAACTGGCACAAAAAGCAAAAGAAGGAGTAAGGATTTCTTTGTCATCATAGTACACTATACTTACTAAGTTTGTTATTCCAATGTTCCTCTACACTGATTAGCTTGCCCATCTGGTTGTAATTCTTACATTCTCCTTGTAAGTTCCCCATTTTATAGATTTCCAATCGTTTCAGTTTTCCATTAGGATAATAAGTTCGGCTTTCACCTTCCTTGGCATTTCGCAGGTAGTTGCTCTTGCTCTTTACATTGCCATTCATATCAGTAAAGATCTCCTCTCCAATTTGAACTCCATTGTCAAACTCCATTACAGAGATCTTTTTTCCATTCCTAAAATATCGCGTGCACTTTCCGTGATATCTTCCGCTTTTATAGGCAGATTCAATACTTGGCTTGCCATTATCGTAGTAGGCAACAATTTTTCCGCTGCCCTTTTCCAGATAAATGGTATCGCATAAAGCTCCATTTTTATTGTACTGATAGGCTAGTATCTCACCATCAACATATATCTTTTTAATCAAGAGATTTCCTTCCGGATCGTAATAGCAATGATCTCCATGCTTCTCATCATTTTTATAATGCGATTCAGATTTCACTTTTCCATTTTCCCAATAAACCGTATAGGTAGAATCCAATTGATCGTTCACGTAATTGTAGGCTCTGTGTAGGGTTCCATCCTCGTAATAATCTGTCCACAAACCGGTTTGATTTCCATCGCGAGACTGACCTTTAGTTCTTACTTCACCCGTAGGATAATATCTAATGTAGGCACCCGAAGCCTTATCGTTTTCATATTGCTTTTCAACATACTTGCTTCCATCGGGGTGATACCAAACCAAATTCCCATTTAGTTTTCCGCAGGTCATCGCACAATCGCCTTCAAGAGTATTGTTGTAGTTCATAAACTCTCTTTTGCTTGCAGTAGGCAGAATCTGTGAATACATCATTTCTCCTTCCTTGTTGTATTGACAAAGCTCTACAGGATTTCCTTTCACATATTTGCTCTTTTGTGCCAGCTTTCCGTCAACAGCATAATTCCACATCCATCCCGATGCATCTCCCTTTTTATAAGAAAACTCTTGCTCCAATGTTCCATCTGCATAATAGTTTAGCCATAAGCCATCCATTTCACCCTCTACATATTTTCCCCTGGTCTTAATCTGTCCACTGTTATAATATTCAAGGTAAACACCATGCTCTTTTCCTTTACTAAAATTCCTTTGATAATGAACATTCCCATTTTCGAAATAAGCAATCAATTCACCAGTTGCAAGTCCGTTCTCGTAATTCGAGCTTTCCTGTACATTCCCATTTCTCCAATACGAAATTCGTTTCCCGGTTTTTTGTCCTTTTATAAATTGTCCTTTTGCTATTAGTCGTCCATCCTGACTATAAGTTTCGTAAGCAAATGTTCCATCTGCCGATCCCGAATGCTGAATGGTATCTCCCTTTGAATTTAAAGAAGCGCTTCCAATAATTGTATCATTTCTATAGGTCTCAATCAAATGAGGCTTCCCATTTGTAAAAACCACATAATCTCCAATTAATTCTCCATTGCTGTTGTATTCGCTTCTATCGCTAATCGTTCCATTTCTCTCAAAGTTTTCAATCGTTCCAACTGGCTTGCCATCTTCATAACTTGCTATTGATTTTATCTTCCCATTATCGAAATAATATTTCCAGGTTCCAAGCTCTTTTCCGTTCGTGTATTTTCCTGTAACCGATATTGATCCATTAGAATAATATTCCTTGTAATCACCATCTCGTAAATCCTCTTTGTAATTCACTTGGTAAAATAATTTACCATTGGCATGATATCGCTTGTATTCTCCATCTACTTTTGCATCCTTATAAGCAAATATAGATAAGGTATCACCTGTTGGGTACATGGCATAACCGGGTCCGTTTAATGTTCCTTTGGTATACTGATTGTATTCTTCAACCACCTGGCAAGGATAAAAGAAGTTTACATCTCCATCTACTTCGCCCATTTTATATGAGATAGAAGAAGTTTGATTTCCATACGAATCAAATTCACAATACAGTCCATTTAAATTTCCATCGATATAAGAACAGGTCGTTTCTTTATAACCCGCAACATTGTAGTAGATCCAGTCACCTTCTTTTTTTCCATCGATAAACTTACCACTGGCTTGCAGGCTTCCATTGGAAAAGTAATACTTCCACTCTCCGCTTTCTTTGCCCTCCTTGTTTGCGTTTCCGATAGATTCCAATGCACCTGAATCGTAATGCTGACAAGTCATTTTTGTGCTATCATTTAGCCATCGGTATGTTTTGTACTGTCCAAGATAACTTCCTGTAGCATAAAATTCCTTTAAGGATTTCTCATTCTTCTTAGACCATTTATTAATGCTTTCGCGTCTTGCTGAACGCAATGTGGTATTCAGAAACTCTTGTATAAAATCATTCTTTTTCGTGTTCTGATAAAATGGGAAATAAAACTCTGCCCAAAAATCTCTTTCTTCTGTTTGATATGGCAATTTTTCCAGTACCAATTGAGTCTGCTTCACCAGGGAGGCATTAAAATCGTAGGCTGATTCAAAACGACGGTTCAAGACAATCTTTGCCCTAATGTAATGATCCAGTTCCTCAAACAATTCATTGGGAACAAAAGGCTCTATTCTTT
>Ga0209272_10001811_pt1 | contig 12822 bp, 10 predicted proteins | sample tdDd002_FD_187125 | JGI IMG/M metagenome (GOLD analysis project Ga0209272, IMG submission 187125) | Marine sediment microbial communities from the Atlantic coast under amendment with organic carbon and nitrate - tdDd00.2 (SPAdes)... | ecosystem: Environmental > Aquatic > Marine > Coastal >... | reverse complement strand
AAAACAGTCTCAAAATGGCCCTAGTGTGATCAAGAAAAAAACCATCCTGCTGGACGACAATGACATCCCTAGCACGCTAGTGTGCCAATATAAAAACAGCGTTCACCAGCCTGATACCTACCTAACTTTCAATGGAACTGTGGACGGAAGTGGTGATATCACTCTATCGCGCTGTGATAACCCAGCGACGGGTGAGACCGAAGCGCAGTTGGATGCGAAATACCTTGCGACACGATATCAATAACCAATCAAGGTATTAGCAGATAGAACTCCATCGCCTTTACCGTCATTGCGGCCAATAAAGGCGATGGGTTATCCATTATTTACCTAACACAGCCCGAGCACATTACCCGCAATATTCTGGCGAATTTCTCCTTAAAACCAGTGATTCTTTTCAATCCTTAACAAAGGGGGTGCAAAAAAGCCATATTTTCATCTAAATCTTGCGTATTTTGGTGATCAGTAAAGATAACTAACCGCACTCTTTCTCGCGCTTTTTAACATTTTAGTTACACTTAACGTAATTGGTTATACCAAGATTTATCACTAAATAGCGTGGTATTAGCAGCAATAAGATGTATCACTAGCAACATTATCAGGACACTGTTTCAGCAAATGGTGATGCACAAACCACGGGACTCTCGGTATGACTTTTGGCGTTCATACGTGATTTACCCCAGCACATTAAAGCTGGAGTAACATCAGGAGGAGCTTGAGATGAATGTTCAGGCATTGCCCATGCACCGCTTTATCGACCATCAAGGCAAACCGGTCGCTACCTTGCCAGAATGGGCACAACCCGCTGTGTTAAAACAGTTTTATTGCGACATGGTATTAACCCGCCTTTACGACAACAAAGCCGTCGCCCTGCAGCGAACGGGCAAACTTGGCACCTACCCCTCTCACCTTGGCGCAGAAGCGATAGGCATTGCCATCGGCCATGCCCTGCGCGCCGATGATGTTTTCATCCCCTATTATCGCGACATGCCCGCTATGTGGGCGCGCGGTATTCCCATGGAGATGAACCTTCTTTATTGGGGCGGAGATGAAAGAGGCAGCGATTTCCACCCAGAGCCCAAAGAGCAAGACAGCGATAAACCCATTCCCCACTGTCGAGACTTACCATTTTGTGTGCCTATCGCCACTCAGTGTACTCACGCTGTTGGTGTTGCATCGGCACTCAAAATAGAAGGCAACCACAAAGCCGCACTCGCAGCCTGTGGGGATGGCGCGACCTCTAAGGGCGACTTTCTTGAGTCACTTAACTGCGCCGGAGCATGGAATATTCCACTGGTGTTTGTTATCAACAACAACCAATGGGCCATCTCAGTCCCTCGCCAAATCCAGTGCGGCGCCGAATTTTTGGCCGACAAAGCCAAAGGCGCTGGCATTCCTGGGCTTGTGGTCGACGGTAACGACATTGTCGCCATGTACGACGCGGTGCTATCGAGCTTAGATCGCGCCCGTAAAGGCAAAGGCGCCACCTTAATTGAAGCCATTAGCTATCGCCTTAGCGACCACACCACCGCCGATGATGCGAGCCGATACCGAGACGGCGACGAATTGCAAGACGCTTGGCAATACGAACCTATCGCCCGCTTAAAAGCCTACCTCGTAGGGCAAGGGCTTTGGTCTGAACAAGAAGACGAGCAGTGGCAAGAACAATGCAAGCAACGCATTGAACAAGCGGTTGAAAACTACCTCAACACCCCAGCGCAAGCACCTGAAACGGCTTTTGATTACCTTTATGAGGAATCAAACCCTGAACTGCGCAAACAACGTGATGAGTTAATTAACAAAGCAATGCGCATGCAAGGAGGCAACCATGGCTGAGATCACCCTCTTAGAAGCAGTAAACCTCGCCTTGCACCATGAGATGAAGCGCGACCCAAACGTCGTAGTACTGGGGGAAGACGTTGGCGACAACGGCGGGGTATTTCGCGCTACCGTGGGCCTTAAGCAGAAATTTGGCCTAAAGCGGGTTATTGACTCCCCGCTTGCTGAAGCCTTAATTGGTGGCGTAAGTGTCGGCATGGCGAGCCAAGGTTTACGCCCCGTTGCCGAGTTTCAGTTTCAAGGTTTCGTCTTTCCCGCCATGGAACACCTTATCTGCCATGCAGCCAGAATGCGTAACCGAACGCGCGGGCGCTTAACCTGCCCAGCGGTCTTTCGCGCCCCCTTTGGCGGCGGCATTCACGCCCCGGAACATCACTCTGAAAGCATCGAAGCGCTCTTTGCCCATATTCCTGGCTTTCGAGTGGTGATCCCCTCCTCGCCGCAGCGCGCTTACGGCTTATTGCTAGCATCCATTCGCAGTAATGATCCCGTGATGTTTTTCGAGCCAAAACGCATCTATCGCACCGTGAAATCCGAGGTGGTCGATAACGGCAATGCGCTCCCACTCGATACTTGCTTCACCCTGCGCAAAGGCCGCGATCTCACCTTAGTCACGTGGGGCGCCTGTGTAGTTGAATCGCTGCAAGCAGCCAGCACCCTTTCATCGCAAGGCATCGAAGTGGAAGTGATCGATCTCGCCAGTATCAAACCCATTGATATGGCAACCATTTTAAGCTCACTGGAAAAAACAGGCCGCTTATTGGTTGTCCATGAAGCGAGTAAAACCTGCGGTGTTGGCGCCGAGATCTTAGCTCGCACCGCCGAGCACGCGATGTGCTTACTGAAAGCGCCACCAAAACGCGTCACTGGGATGGATACCGTTATGCCGTACTACCGCAACGAAGACTACTTCCTCATAGAGGAACAAGACATCGTACTGGCAGCGCGAGAGTTAGTGGAGGGTTGGAAATGAAGTCATTTATGTTACCGGATCTCGGTGAAGGACTCGCCGAGTCTGAAATTGTTGAGTGGCACATTAATGTCGGCGACACGGTTAAGTTGGATCAAATCGTCGTCACCGTCGAAACCGCCAAAGCCATCGTTGAAGTGCCTGCGCCATACAGCGGTAAAATTATCCGCCGCCACGGCGAAGCGGGCGACGTTATCAACATTGGCGCCGTGTTACTCGAAATAGAAGAATCCGAACCAAGCAGCGAAGCCGCGCCGCAAGCCGCCAAAAAAGAAGACGCCGCCACCGTGGTTGGCAATGTCTCACAGCAAAGCCACCACGTGGATGTGGATGACTTCTGGATTGGTGGAGAGCAAAATGCCACGGTCGAAAATACAATCACCGCCATGCCGTCTGCTCGGCTACTCGCCCAGCGGCTTGGTGTCGATCTAGCCAGCATTACCGGTAGCGGCGCCAATGGCCTTATCACCGACGCCGACATTTATAGCCAATGCGATAAACAGCTCCCCGGCACCGAAGTACTCAAAGGCGCCAGACGCACCATGGTCAACACCATGGCCGAATCGCACCTCAACGTTGCCAATGTCACCATTACCGAAGAAGCGCTGCTAGACAATTGGCCAGAAGGCGAAGACATCTCGATCCGCTTGATCCAAGCGATTATCTACGCCAGCAAACAAGAGCCCGCCTTAAACGCTTGGTTCGATGCCGACACCATGACCCGCTGCGTCCATACCGCCGTCAACATTGGCATTGCCGTAGACAGCAGCCACGGTTTGTATGTCCCCGTCTTACGCCACGCCGATGAGTACAGCGCCAAGGGCGTACGCGAGTGGCTAGACAAAACCATCAAAGGGATCCGACAACGCAAAATAGGCCGAGAGCAACTGCAACACGCCACCATCACCCTAACCAACTTCGGTGCTATTGCAGGTATCTACGCCACGCCCGTCGTTTCCCCACCCCAAGTCGCCATCGTCGGCGCAGGCAGGATCATAGAGAAAGTAGTAATGAAAGACGGCCAACCTGTCGCCGTTAAAGCCATGCCGCTTTCAATGACGTTTGACCACCGTGCATGTACTGGGGGGGAAGCCGCAAGGTTTATTAAGGCGTTGGTAGAGGATTTGGTGAGGAAGAGCTAGTTTTAAGGGCAATAGACCTAGAAGAGCGAAAGATATGTGCCTTTCGATCCAGTTACACCGAAAGGCACACAAAAAACCAACCAAAATTTGTGTACGCCAAGATCGGCGCACAACGGTCATTTACTCCCCATAAAACGCCAGCAATACCTTATCTAACTCCGCAAACTCCTTGATACTGGGTACAATCGTTTTAGTAACAGCTAAGAAGTCATTTTCTAATGCATTCTGCAACATCAGATCTTGTAAGAACTCTTTGGGTTTATCCAATAAATACAAAGCAAACACAAAACCTAGGCGTGGCGAGAAATCCCCATGCATTAAATGCAGTATGCTTCCATAGCGCTCTTGGAAGAACTTAATATTATCTATTACTATTTTCTTAGCTACATTGAGCCCTAACGAGGGGTAAGCAGCTAAGATATCGTCGTAATAACCCGACTTCAGTGCTTTATTAGGCTTGAGTTCATTTAACTCAATCTTTTTATCTAAACAATGACGAACAACACAAGCTGCCAAATAGGAAAGATAAAATACCCCAAATGCGCCAATACGTTGTTCTCGCGTACCTTTATCAACCAGGTATTTAAGTTGGCAGTAATAAGCTATGGCTTCTGAAAAAGAGGCATGAGGAAGCAGAAGTTTGTCATCACCGCTTTTTCGATTAAAGGTGAACTCAGCTGCATGCCCTAGTTCGTGTACCAATAAATCTGTAGAACAAACTTGTTGGTCATTTTTGGGGATTAACACTATGTGCGAAGTGTCACCACATGAAAGACACCGCCCCTCAACCATATGTTCATTTTTTTCCGTAAATTCCAGACTTACATCCGTTAGATCTACATCAAGCAACTCTTGAACGTAATTCTTAGCTTCTACAAACTCGAGGTCAGTTATCGGGTTACTCAAACGGCTTGTATCGATATGCTCCCCCAATTGAAGAACGCTACTAGAAATATTAATGGTGCGAACAATAGCAACCATCTGGTTAAGGTATTTTGTTAGCTTTTCACTACTGTTAACACAAAATAAACTCAACAATTGATTCTGCTGAGAACTCAAATGATCGGTTCTAGCCCCTTTTACGTAGGCTTGCTGAATTTCTTTCTCGAGTTGATACAACGCTGATCGAGCTTGGCTGGTCATTGGACCTTCCCTTTAACTAATTGTTGTTCACTAATATCACCTCCTAGTTCCTACTAACTTGATATATCTATTGTTTTTTAAATATTCAGCAGTTTAATCTCACATCTACTGCATTTCACCGTCTAAACCTCCCCTACAAAGCCACAATCCCCCCAATCACACGCTAAACTATCAAAAGGTCTCAACCAAAAGCAGCCAATCGATGAAACTTTGCCAACACCTATGCCTCCTAGTCTCAACGCTACTCTTAACGCCTGTCACCCTCGCATGGCAGGCAGAGAAAATCACCGGTGCGCTCTCGTTGCCATGGGGACTGGCTTACATTAATGATAATGAAATGCTGGTTACCGAAAAAATGGGAACCATCAAGCGAGTCGACCTAAAAACAGGCCGCCTGCAAACGCTGGCAACCGTGCCAAATGTGTGGCCGAGAGGGCAAGGTGGACTGCTTGATATTGCGCGCTCTCCATTCGATCAGCACACCCTTTACCTTACCTACAGCAAAGAGGTTGACGGAGAAGGGGCGACTACGCTGGCGATGGCGACTTATCGCGACCAAACCATCTCGGCTTGGCGAGATCTTCTGGTGACTCGATCTCGCTCCGATACTGGAAGGCACTTTGGCAGCCGGATCACCTTCGATAGCGATAGCCTCTACTTTTCTATTGGCGATCGTGGTGAGAGAGACAATGGCCAAAATACCCTCACCCATGCAGGTTCGATTTTACGCCTGCGCCCGGACGGCAGCGTGCCAACAAACAACCCTTTTATTAACAATCAGGCCGTTTTAGATGAGATTTGGAGCTACGGCCACCGTAACCCTCAAGGTCTATTTTTTGATTTTGACAGCGATGAGCTTTGGTCGATTGAACACGGCCCAAGAGGAGGTGATGAGATTAACCTCATCAAAAAAGGCGCCAATTACGGCTGGCCTATCACATCGCATGGAAAAGAATACTGGGGGCCGATAAGCGTTGGCGAAGCCACAGAAAAAGAAGGCATTGAATCCCCAGTTAAGGTTTACATCCCCTCTATTGCGCCAAGCAGCCTAGTGCTGTATCGCGGCGACAAGTTCCCTAAACTAAAAGGCAAGCTACTCGCAGGCGCATTAAAACTCACCCACATTAATATCATCACAATCAACGATAAAGGCGAAGCCATCGCAGAACAACGTATCCTCTCAGACTTAGGCGAGCGCATCCGAGACATCGAAACCACCCCAAGCGGCGAGATATTCTTCATCACCGACAACGGAAACCTATATCGACTAGCTCCGTAAGGCTTTGCTTTTGCTCCTACCACTTAGCCCTTAGAACTTAGCTCTTAGCACTTCTCTATAAGCTCCGGCATGATCTCAAACAGATCCCCCACCAGCCCATAGTCCGCAATTTGGAAAATCGGCGCTTCTGGGTCGTTATTAATCGCTACAATCACTTTGGAATCTTTCATGCCTGCTAAATGCTGAATAGCGCCAGAAATCCCCACCGCGATGTAAAGCTCAGGCGCCACAATTTTACCCGTTTGGCCGACTTGCAAATCGTTTGATACAAAGCCCGCGTCCACCGCCGCTCGCGAAGCGCCAATTGCGCCGCCGAGTTTGTCTGCAAGCTGCTCGACTAGGGAAAAGCTCTCTTTATTGCCGAGCCCTCGCCCGCCAGACACCACCACACGGGCGGCGGAAAGCTCTGGTCGCTCGCTCACCACCTTTTGCGCCTCGACAAACTGCGAAAGCGTTGATTCAATCACCGTATCTATCGCGGTGATTGTAGCGCTAGGCGCCGAGCTTGATGCGGCATCGAACGCCGAGCTGCGCACCGTCATCAGTTTAATGGCATCTAACGATTTCACTCTCGCCAGCGCATTACCCGCGTAGATTGGCCGCACGACCGTATCGGCCGACTCAATGGCCGTTACATCGGAAAGCAAGCCAACATCCAGTAACGCCGCAACGCAGGGCATCAAGTTTTTACCAAAGGTATTAGCAGGGGCTAACACGTGCGAGCAGCGGTGCACTTGGCAAAGCGAAACAATGAGTTCAGAGAGGTTTTCTGCCAGCGGATATTGGTATTCAGCCGCATCGGCCACCAGCACTTGGCTGACTCCGTCAATTTGTCCGACCGCGCTCACCACGTCGCTGCATTGGTGGCCTGCAACCAGCACCAACACTTCACCATCCATGTCGCTTTTGCTGCCGATTGAAATCGCGGCGCTAATAGTGTGCAAGGTATCGACAGACACCGATTGATTATCGTGGTCGGCAACGATTAGGGTAACCAGTTGATTATTTTCCATCAGCTTGCTCCTCATTCCATTTTGTGTAACCCAATACAGTGACGATGTGCGTTTAAATCACCTTGGCGTGATTTTTCAGCTTATCGAGCAACTCGGTCACATTGACGACCCGCTCCCCTGCTTGTCGAACAGGTGGCGCCATCACTTCGAGCACTTGTTGATGCTGGCCAACCACCACACCGAGCGCTTCTGGCGTAAGCACCTCAAGCGGTTTGCGCTTGGCTTTCATGATGTTGGGTAAAGAGGCGTATCTGGGTTCATTGAGGCGTAGGTCGGTGCTAATGATGGCTGGAAGGGCAAGTTTTAGAGTCTCTAGGCCGCCATCAATTTCACGCGTTACCAACACATTGGGTGGTTCAACGGCAAGGTTTGAGGCAAAGGTACCTTGCGGCCTACCAGTGAGTGCGGCGAGCATTTGAGCCACTTGATTGTTGTCGCTATCTATCGACTGCTTGCCAAGCAGCACAATATCGGGGGACTCATTGGCCATTATCGCTTTAAGCAGTTTTGCCACCGTTAATGGCTCTGGCGCGGATGCCATATCCACTCGAATTGCGCGGTCGGCGCCAAGGGCCAGCGCGGTTCTAAGCTGCTCTTGGCTACTGGAATCACCGGCGGTCACAACAATAATTTCAGAAGCAATGCCCGCCTCTTTAAGGCGCACCGCTTCTTCCACAGCAATCTCACAAAATGGGTTGATGGTCATTTTGACGTTGTTGGTTTCAACCCCACTTCCATCACCCTTCACGCGTATTTTCACGTAAGGGTCAATCACACGTTTTATCGCTACTAATACTTTCACAGTGCCTTCCTTCTCAATCAACGCCGTGGGTACGAGCCTTATTTCTGAGCTTAGTTGAGTTTACGTTTACGTCAACTGGGCTATATTTAAAGGTATATCAGTCGCGTAGAGCAGGTGCTAATCATGGACAAAAACTGCATAGACAGAGAATGCATGGAATTTGATGTGGTGGTGGTTGGCGCTGGGCCTGCGGGGCTTTCTTGCGCTTGTAAGCTTGCGCAACTCGCCGAACAAAGCGGCAAAGAGGATCTCACCATCTGCGTGGTAGAAAAAGGCGCGGAGGTGGGCGCACATATCCTCTCTGGCGCGCTGTTTGAAACCTCGGCGCTCGATGAGCTATTTCCCCACTGGTTACACATGAATGCCCCAATTTCAACGGGGGTTAGCAGCGAAGCTTTTCTCTACCTCACTACCAAGTTTAACCACATCAAGGTGCCCGATGCGTTAACCCCAGATCCCATGCTCAATAACGATGAGAACTACGTGATTAGCCTTGCCAACCTCACCCGCTGGCTTGCCGAACAGGCTGAATCTCTCGGCGTTGAAGTGTTCCCCGGTTTTGCCGCTGCCAGCATCAATTACGACCAATATGGCGCGGTCACAGGGGTAACGACCTCGGATATGGGGCTAGATCTCACAGGCCAAGCGAAAACCAATTTCGAAGCTGGGATCGAACTAAAAGCCAAGTACACCGTGTTTGCCGAAGGTGCGCGCGGGCATTTGGGCAAACAGCTTATCGAGAAATTTGAGTTAGATTTTGGCAAGCAGCCCCAGCATTACGCGTTAGGACTAAAAGAGATTTGGGAGTTCCCAAGCGACCAAGCGCAGCAACACGCCGCAAAACAAGGCCAAGTTATCCACGCCGCTGGCTGGCCATTAAACGAATCAAACAGCACAGGCGGAAGCTTCCTTTACCACCTAGAAAACAACCAAGTGGCCGTTGGGCTGATTGTCGACTTGAACTACAGTAACCCCTACTTGAGCCCGTTTGATGAGTTTCAGCGCCTTAAGCACCATCCGGTTTTTAGCCAGCACCTTCTTGGTGCTCAGCGCATCGCTTATGGGGCGCGCGCCATTAGTAAAGGCGGGTTATCTTCTCTGCCCAAACAGCAATTTCTCGGTGGGCTACTGATCGGCTGTGATGCGGGAACCCTCAACCCAGCCAAAATCAAAGGCTGCCACTGCGCCATGAAATCTGGCCTATTGGCCGCAGAAGCGGTCTTCGAGCAGCTACAACTTGGCATCGCCCACAGCGAGCCCGACTACCAATCTCATTTTGAAGCCTCTTGGCTCTATCAGGAGTTAGACGAGTCACGCAACTTCAATGCAGGCATTCATAAGTTTGGCAGTTTCATTGGCGGCGCACTGGCAACTTTCGAGCACAACATTTGGACAGCGCTAACCGAGCGCCCTATCCCTTGGACAATCCGAGATAACAAGCCCGATCACCTAAGCCTAAAAATCCTTGAGCAAAGCCAGCCCATCGCTTACCCAAAACCCGATGGTGAGTTGAGTTTCGATAAGCTCTCTTCGGTCTACTTATCCGCCACCCAACACGAAGAAAACCAGCCTTGTCACTTAGTGCTGGCCGATAGCAACATCCCCATTGACTGTCATTTAGAAAAGTATGGCGAACCAAGCCAGCTCTACTGCCCTTCGGGGGTGTATGAGATCATTGATGTTGAAGGGGAGCAAAAACTGCAAATCAACGCAGCAAACTGCCTACATTGCAAAACCTGCGATATTAAAGATCCATCGCAGAATATCACTTGGCAGCCACCAGAAGGTGGCGGCGGGCCGGGGTATCAGAATATGTAGCGCAGATCACAACTAGCTGACCATCACTTCCACACCTTGCTGGCGAATGAAGTCTAGGTCCTCTTTCTCAGCTTTATCATCGGTGAGCAATATAGAGATCTGTGTGGTACTACCAATCGTCGATGGGAAAATCTGACCAAACTTACTTGAATCCGTCAGTACTATGTTACGGCGCTTTTTCGCGAGAATGGTTGAGGCGATTTCTGCTCGCATCATATCGCGGCTGGTAAACCCTGTGTCTTGGTGGAAGCCATCAACGCCTAAGAACGCAGTGCTGAAGTGAATATTCTCAATACAAAGCTTGGTTAAAGGGCCGACTAAACTTTCCCCTTGATGCTGATAAACGCCCCCGAGCAGGATAATATTGGCTGACGTGTTGCGGATTAGATGAGCAATATAGGCAGAAGGAGTAATGATCGTCACATCACCTCGCTTAGCTAAGGTTCTCGCCAAAAGCGCATTCGCACTGCCTCCTTCAATCAAGACCGTTTCATTTGCCGAAACCAAGTCAGCGGCCTTATTTGCTAAAGATTGCTTAATGTCAAAACGAACTTCTAGGCGTGTATCGAGATCATCACTTTGTAGTGCCGTCGCAGCGCCATGAACTCTTTTTAAGTAGCCTTGCTCTTCCAAGTAATTGAGATCTTGACGAATAGTGACGCCAGAAACACCAATAGCATCAACCAATTCCGTCACCTGTACACGCTTGCGATCATTAACCAGTTGTAGAATTTCGTTCTGTCTTGAGTTCATTATGTTGGTTCCAGCGCTGTGAAGCGGAAAGAAAAAAAGAGGCACTATTATAGTGCCTCTTACTTTCATTTGAAATTTAAATGAAGACTAATTTATAACTCATGCTCTGTACGTGCAATGATGTCGTCCTGCGCATCTGGAGAAAGCGCGGTAAAGAAGGCTGAGTAACCAGCCACACGAACCACGAGATCACGGTACTGTTCTGGGTGCTCTTTCGCAGCTAACAGAGTATCGCGCGATACAATGTTGTATTGTACATGCCAGCCTTTATGGTGATTAAAGAAGGTTCGGATGAGCATCGAAAGCTTGAGTTTGTCCCCTTCAGAGGCAACAGCTGCTGGGCTTAACTTCTGGTTAAGCAGCACACCTCCAAGGATCTTGTTCGCCTGGATCTTACCGACAGAGTTGTAAACCGCGGTTGGACCTAAACGGTCAGACCCTGACGCGGGGCTTGCGCCTTCAGCAAGTGGCGTAGTTGCCTTACGACCATCTGGCGTTGCCATAGTAGAGGCGCCAAATGGCACGTTTGCTGAGATTGATGATGTGCCCGCATAGTAGCCGCCACCAATAGGGCCACGACCATGACGTGTATTAACAAAGTTGTCGAGTTCGTCAATATACACTTGGTACGCTTCAGCCAACAGTGAATCGACTGAGTCATCATCATTACCAAACTTAGGGGCAAAGTTTAGAATGCGTTGACGAAGCTGCTCTTGCCGAGAAGACTCAAAGTTTTCCGCCAATGCTTTTGCAAGCTCTGGTTGCGAAATCAGAGCATCTTCAAACACCATATGTTTAATCGCTGCAAGGCTATTACCAAGGTTTGCAATACCCACTTGTAGGCCTGAAACCCAATCGTACTTAGCACCGCCCTCTTTTACTGTCTTTCCGCGTTCTAAACAGTTATCGACCAATGAAGAGCAGAAGATATCCTGTGCTTGCTGCTCAAGAACGGTGTCTACGACAGTATCAATTTCAATCGATTTACGCGTGTAGTAACGAACTTGATCAGCCCAAGAGCCCAGCACCTCATCGAAACAGGTAAAGCTACCTTCAGCCAGTGATTTTTCATGCGGCAAGAAAGTTTTACCAGACGTTGCATCTTCACCCTTATTGAGCGCAGCAAGCAGAATACGAGCAAAGTTGATAAAGCTCATACCGGTACAGCGGTAGCCCCACTTACCTGGAACCGCAGTTTCAATACAACCGATAGACGCGTAGTTGTACGCGTCCTCTTTTTCAACACCAAGCTTGATGAATTCCGGGATCACAATCTCATCATTGTTGAACGCTGGCATACCAAAGCCACACTTAATCACTTCGATACAACCCATCAAGAACTCTTGGTTTAGGCCTTCATGATAACGAACGCTTAGGTTTGGTTGAGTTGAACGCAGCTGACCACAAGACTCAAGAATTGCCCATGATAGTGGGTTTACTGCATCAATTGGCTCACCGTTTTCCTTTAACTTTTGACCACCAATGCAGACGTTTTGATACAGTGGCGAACCAGCCGACGCTTTAGAGTGCGCACCAGATCGGATCTTGTTCACTTCAAGCAGTTTTAACCAGCAACTTTGTAGTAGCTCTAGCCCGAAGCCTTTTTCTAGCTCACCGCTTTCAATGTCTGCTACGTAGTAGCCGTTAAGAAACTGATCCATGCGACCAAACGAGACAGAGTGGCCGTTTGATTCTATTTGCAGCATCAACTGAACAAAATAACTCAGCTGTAGAGCTTGCCAGAAATTTTTAGGTGGGTGGCAGGCAACGTGACGGCAGTTTTCTGCAATCGCTTCTAGCTCGGCTTTTCGCTCTGTGCGAGTTTCTGTTTGCGCCATTTCATCGGCAAATGTTGCATAACTCGCCATGTGCTCTTGAATCGCTAAGAGGACAATTTCAGTTGCTTTGTAGAACTGCTCTTTCTGTAGCCCTTCAAATGTAGAAACATCATTGCTGGCACGGAACGCTCTAACCTCATCGATAAGGCCGTTCATGCCCAGCTCTAGAATTTTCTCATTATCAACCGCAAGGTGTGCATCACCCGAGGTCATATTACCCTCTGCTTT
>Ga0209272_10001809_pt1 | contig 12829 bp, 11 predicted proteins | sample tdDd002_FD_187125 | JGI IMG/M metagenome (GOLD analysis project Ga0209272, IMG submission 187125) | Marine sediment microbial communities from the Atlantic coast under amendment with organic carbon and nitrate - tdDd00.2 (SPAdes)... | ecosystem: Environmental > Aquatic > Marine > Coastal >... | reverse complement strand
ACCAGTAGCAGAAGAACCAGTAGCAGAAGAACCAGTAGCAGAAGAACCAGTAGCAGAAGAACCAGTAGCAGAAGAACCAGTAGCAGAAGAACCAGTAGCAGAAGAACCAGTAGCAGAAGAACCGGTAGCAGAAGAACCGGTAGCAGAAGAACCAGTAGCAGAAGAACCGGTAGCAGAAGAACCAGTAGTAGAAGAACCAGTAGCAGAAGAACCAGTGGTAGAAGAACCAGTAGTAGAAGAACCGATAGTAGAAGAACCTAGTACTGAAGAACCAGTAGCAGAAGAGCCTGATAGTAGAAGAGTTATTACTGTAAATAGTACAAGTGAATTTTTACAATTAGTATCAAATATGCCTGACGATGTTATTGTTACAGGTGGAGAGAATGGTACGATTATTGATGAAGAAGGATCTATTAAAATAGAGTATATAGATAACGTAGAATTTAGAAATTTACATTTCAAAAATTCGTGGGCTATTTATCTTAGACATTCTTCAAATGTTAAGTTTACGAACTCAACATTTACGAATATCGAAAGAAGTGGTTTACGTTTAGACGATACAGTGAATGTTGAAATCAGTAATTGTGTATTTAGTGATATGGGACATTCTGAAGTAGACGTAACTTGGCAAGGTCAAGCAATTTATGTTGATAATAGTGAGCAGTTAGTGATTAAAGATAATGATATTTCAAACACTTATGGATTAGGTTCGATATATATAGCTACATCAAACTTTGTAATTGAAGGTAATGAGATTTATAATACATCTTTAAGAGCAATCACTATTTACAAAGAAGGATCTACAGGTTTAATTAAGAATAATTATATCCATGATATTGGTACATTAAATACAAGTGGTTCTGGCGTTGGTGCAAACGGAATTTATGCATTTGGAAACGCATATGGTATTGACGTTATTGATAATACCGTGATTAACGTACTTGAAAATGGTATTGAAGGTAAATTTGGTTTAGTAGAAGGTAATTATGTTGATGGTACTGGTATTGATTTAGAAAACTTCCCAACACCATCTTCAGAAGGTATTTATGCAACAGGTTCAGTATACAGAAACAATATTATTAAAAACACAAATGGCGATGCTATCAAAGCATACAGCAGTACAACACTTGATAATATCACAATTACTAATAACTATATGGAACAAGAGATTCAAGGTCACGATGGGATTGCATTGATTGCCGAAATGGGTTACTCAAATATCTTAATCGAAAATAACACAATTATTAACTTTGATCGTGCATTTTTTATCCATAACAATTTAGAAGATGGTAGTGTTGAAATCGCATATAATGAAATTCAATAGTATTTAACAAGAAAATTATTAAGACTGTTGTAAATGACTTTTTAGGGAAAGTCATTTGCAACAGTCTTTTTTCGTATTGAAATCAGAAGTTATTCAATATTTAAAACATCGGTTAGTTTAGTGACTATAAAATTGGCCAATGTGTCATCTGGATGTTTAGAATAGTTATAGCATAGAAGAACATTTTTTCCAACGCCGGCATTTACACCAGCAAGAATATCAGATTCTTTATCACCAATTAATATAGAATTATTCATATCAATATCAAATTCTTTTTGTGCCAACAATAACATTCCAGGACTAGGTTTTCTACAATAGGAAGATTTTTTATATTGACCAATTCCATATTCTTCGTGATATGGAGAATAGAAAACTTTGTTAATATGAATTCCTTTCGTTTCGAATTCTTGAAGCATCCACTCTGTTAAGTGGTTAAAATCTTCCTCTGTATAATAACCTCGGGCAATTCCAGCTTGGTTGGTAACAACGATTAACAGATAATCTTTTTCTTGAAAAAATCGAAGCAATTCAAAAATTCCTTCGACAAATTCAAAATCTGTAATTTTATGAACATAATTTTTTTCGATATTGATAACACCATCACGGTCTAAAAAAAGTGCTTTATTCATAAATCACCTCATTTTTGAAATCGATATTTGCCTGATGATAATCTTCTGGAATACCAATATCGACAAAATAGCCGTCTGATTGATAAGACATAATATTTAAAGTGTGTAATTCCTTTTTTAAAAAATCTAGTTCAAAAGAGAATTTTTCTTTTTCAAAATTTTCTAGAATGTTTCGTCTCATTATATAAATACCACCATTAATAAGTAATTGATCTCTATATTGCTTTTCCTCAAATCGAATTATTCTATTTTCTTTTAGTGTCACTGAACCGTATCTAGATGATGCGCTCATCTTTTTAGTGGCAATCGTAATATCGCTATTGACTTGATGATGAAATGCGAGCATTTCACCTAGGTCTACGTTAAAAAAAGTATCGCCATTCATTACAACCACATTCTGTTCAATACATTTTGATAGTGCCTTTTTAATTGCACCACCTGTAAGAAGTGGTGTATCTTCATTTGAATAATCGATAATAATCCCATCAAAATGGCATTTAAAAAAAGATCTAATTTGATCGCCTTTGTAACCAATAGCAAAGATTATTTTTGTAACATGATACTTCTTTAGATATTTGACTATATATTCTAAAAATGGTCTGTTGCATACTGGTGCCATAGGTTTAGGGACATCAGAAACAACGTGCCTCAATCGTGTTCCAAATCCTCCTGCTAGTACTATAACTTCCATTATTCAAATCCTTTTCCAAACAATGCTTCTTCAACGACTGAGCAAATCATATGGGCGATTAGTGTATGCGCTTCTTGTATACGCGGCGTTTCTTTAGAAGGGACTTTAAAAACATAATCACAAAGAGTGTCCATCTCACATTCGTGTCCGCCAATGATCCCCACAGTAATAATTGATTTTTCTTTACAGATTTTAACAGCATTGATGATGTTTTGTGATCGCCCGGATGTGGAGAATCCCAAAAAAATGTCTCCGTCTCGTCCATTGGCTTCAATTTGGCGGCTGAAAAGTTTATCGTAGCCATAATCATTTCCAATTGCAGTTAAAATAGAGGTGTCTGTAGTTAATGCCATGGCAGGTAAACCTGGTCGGTCAAAGTAGAATTTATTTACAAGTTCTGCTACCATATGTTGGGCATCGGCAGCACTCCCGCCATTTCCTGCTGTTAAAACTTTGTTGCCGTTTCTATATGCTTTTATAATTAGTTTAGATACATCTATAACTGTGTCTATAAAGTTGGGATCATTTAACAATATCTGCTGAGCGTTAATGGAATCAGAAATTTGATTTTTAATAAACTCTTTCATCACTATCGTTCTCCTTTACTCGTACAATGTCCATGCTTGAGCTCCCTTTTCGGTGAAAGTAGCAAGCATTACCTTTCCTCCTAGTTTTTCTAAAGAACGTACTAGTTCACAACGGCGTTTAGGATCACATATGATAAGCATAAAACCACCACCGCCAGCTCCAGAGATTTTTGCGGCTTTACCACCGTGTTCTATGGCATAATCATAAAGTGTATCGATATATGAATTTGTGATAGCGGTTGATGTACGTTTTTTGGCATTCCAACTTTCGTTAAGATAGGTGGCTATTAATTCAAACTCGGCTTTTAGGATAGCTTCTTTCATTAAAAAGGAATACTCTTTAAGTTTATGCATTCCTTCAAGTCTGTCATCGTTTGAAGTGGTACTCTTCTTTTGATGATCGATAATCTGTGATGAGTCCCTTGATTTACCGGTATAATATAAAACTAGTGAACTTTCAATTTCATTTTTAATCCATCTCTTGATACGTAATGGATTAACTACAATTTTATTGTGATCATAGAATTCCATGAAATTTAAACCACCAAAGGTGGCTGCGTATTGATCCTGTTTCCCCCCAGATAGATTAGCTTCGTTTCGTTCAATATCATACGCTAGAGAAGCTATATCATAATCTCCAAGTGGTAGATTAAGCCACTCCATATATGCTTTAATCATTGTCACAACCATTGTTGATGAGGAACCGAGGCCAGATCCCGGTGGAGCATCAGAATAAGTGGTCATTATAAATGAAAGTGCTTCTCCGTTATTGTATTGTCTTACGATACGGTTATAAACGGCTTTGTGTAAGATCAGTTCATTTTCTAATTCAAATTGAGATGGACTATTGACTTGAATTTTCTGCTCAATGTCAGTTGCATTAAATACGACTGATTGATTGTCTGTTGGCTCAATGGTACAGTATGCATACATGTCAATTGTCACATTTAGTATGGCGCCTCCAAAGCGGTCGCAGTAAGGAGAAACATCTGTTCCACCACCAGCTAGTCCTATTCTGAGAGGTGCTTTCGATCTAATTATCATAAAAAATCCTTTCTTTGTTCTAAGAATCAGTGTCATTTTGATTTAATTGAATTTAGATGTTACTCGACGGATGTGCTTCTTAAGTGAGTTGTAATGAATTAAAAATCTCAAAAAAAAGTTTCTTGAGATTCTATAAAGTGTAATCTTCAGAAGCAGTATGATGTCCACTCCTTTAGAATTTTTTATACGGTTCAATATTTCATCATTTAAGCCAGGATATAGTTTATCGATGTCATCGTAGATTGAATCAATAGTGGATGAACTGGATGCACTGATACAGAACTGTAAGTTTGCAAAGTAATTTGAGAGAACTTTATTTTCGAGTGCCTGAATAATCTCATTGGAGTAATTCATATTGTTGTCTCTGTAATATTCAGTCGTTCTCTTCAACGCAGCTACCGCATCAAAACGCTTTAAGTTATATGTGTTGGTAACCGATCCTGCTCGATTTACGGCATACGATAACACCTTGTTGATGAACATGATTTCGCTAGCTTGACTTAAGGCTTTGTAACAGAACTCTTGATCCTCCCCATTAATGCACCCTTCGTAAAATAATAATTCATGAGTTGTAATAAACTCTCGTCTGTAGATTACGCTATTTGTATGTATCCGTAAACTTTTATGGAGCAGAATATTTTTCAAAGTTTCTTCTGGTGTCATAAGAGTCTTTGAATTATCATAGTGATCAAAGTACTTCCTTATAATCATGTGATTATTGTCAGTGACGGTATTATATCCCCAACAAATCATATCCGCAGATTGTTGATCAATTATTACAGTCAAGTCATTTACAAAAGTCTCTGAGACGAAATCGTCAGCATCTAGAAAATACAAATATTTTCCTTTTGACTTTAAAATGCCAATGTTTCTTGCGGCACTAACACCCTTGTTGGTACTTTTGATTATTTTGTAATGAGGTGTTTTAGATTGTGATAGAATCCTCATGGCTGTATTGTTGGTATTATCTACGGAACCATCATCAATTACAATGATTTCTATATGGGATAAATCTTGCCTAATTAATGAATTCAGAGCTATTGGAATCCATGTATCAACATTATATGCGGGGATAATTATACTTATTTTCATGAGACATCTCCAATTGTATCTTGAAACCTAGGGTAAATTATAGCAGTATTTTTTCAATCGTTTTTGGATATACGCAATCTTTTCGTCTTGATGTTCTTTGTAAAGTTGCGTTTTCTTCATTACGACTTCTGGATCGAACAATTCTTTTTTGTGAATATGATCCTCTGGGCTAAAACCTATAAAGGCACATATTTTTTTTACGGAAGACTCATAATTGAAAATTAAATCTTCAAACTGTATAAACAGAACGTTTTGAGAGTTATAATTCTCAATGTCTCTATGACGTCTTGTTACTTCATACCACGTACAAAAATCCTCTACATTCCTTGGGATAATTGTACCCTTCCAATATAATGTTTCCCAAAGATATAGATCTCTTGGATCTCTATCAACAACAATTATTTTTATATCATCCTCGATATATCGAAGATACCGATCGATATTAGAGGGTGGGAAAAGTTGGTCAATCATCAAATAATCAAAATTTTCTCTGTTTGCGCACTTGAACAATTCCGTTGTGTAATATTTGGTTTTACTCAAAAATTCTTCTTCGCTAGGATAAGCACAATATGATATCTCGTGTCTAATCAGTTTGTAAGGTTTTTCAACATTTTGGCGGAAAAACTTTCTAGGAATTTTCACGAGTTTTGTCAATAATCTATATGAGTAGTAGTATAAACGGCCTTTGTCTATCAGATCATAATGCCAATAACCGTTGTATCTACATTCCGTTAAATCATCAATATATTTGTACGATAAGGATCTAAATTGATCATCAAAAAACTTCTCATATTTTTTCTTTATTAAGTTTGCTGACAAAAAATCTACATATTTCAGGTATTTTTTCATAGCTCTCCCTGAGTTTAATCTATTATGATTTTCTACTAGATTGTATTCAAGGTCAGATATTCCATACGGATCATGCAAGAATCTAAATTCGTATGCCCCTAAGGACTTGACGTTGCTAAACTCACTTACCAAGTTCGTAATTGCACTTGATCCTGTTCCGTGATAGCCTGCGCATGTAATTATTTGCATACTTCACCCCACCTCCCCCGTCAGCTCAATAAGTAGTGTTCCGATAATTATTGAGCGTGCAATAGTTATCTACTAATATACCCGGTAATATTTCTTGGTAAACATGATGGTGTTGTCCAGTGGACTTTTTGAGTTGACTAGACTGATGTTAAATAGGAGGAGATGAATAAGTGACGGTATCTTGGGTAAATTAGTAATAAGACTCTTACTTCTATTTTATGATGTGTTAGCGGATGACCTCGCGCTTCAGAAGGAAGGAAAATGAAATATGCAAAATAAAACTATAAAAAGCGTATTGTATGCTTGCTTGGTAGTGCTCATGGCGTTGATGGGTTACTTCGTATTTCTAGTCATAAATAGCGGTGGACCGGAGAGTCCTTCTCTTGAGGAATCGGAGGATTTGGTTTCCTCAACTCCCGTGGGTGAAGAGGATTATGTAATTGTAGATCAAATAAATGACCATAATGAGATGTTGATTGAAAAATTGTTCGAAATTGAATTATTGGAATTGGAAATGCTGAAAAATCAAATTACTCATTTTGCAGTATTTGCTACAGATGAGCGCGCAGATGAAATTCCTAGAAGTGATATTATTATGATTTTGGAGTATGTTCCTAAGCTTCATAAAGTTACTTTGATCTCAACACCGAGAGATACTCGGGTGTCAATCCCGGGTAGGAAGTATAAGGATAAGATTAATCACGCTTATGCCTTTGGTGGACCAGATTTGATGTTAGAAACCCTTCAAAACCTCTATGATGTTGAGATTGAGTATTATGTTCGAATGAATTTCGATAACTTTGTCTATTTTATAGATTGGATAGGAGGCGTTGAGGTAAATGCAAAAAAAGATTATGAATACCCCAATCGTATTAGTATTAAAAAAGGTGTTCAATTGTTAGATGGGAAGAATGCACTGGATTATGTGCGATTTAGATATGATGAAGATGGTGATTACGGAAGGATTCAACGACAACAGGAGATTGTAAAATCGTTGTTGGATCGTATGTCTGGCTACAATAATGAAGAGTGGGAAACGAATCTTGCCGAATTTTATTCTATTGTAGATACAAATATGACGATCGAAGAAATTAGAAATTTATACAGGGTATATGATATGGATAAACCATTGGTGTTCGAGGCATACACACTGAAGATTGTAGGAAGAATTATTAATGGCATCTGGTATGGAATTTATGAGGAGACTAACTTAAATTATTTGAAGGATATGATGAGGGAAGTTGAGTGATTACATCATATTTTAGGAGGCAGACATGAATGCGAACTATCAAGAGATGGATCTAAAAGAATTGATCGGGAGTATCAAAAAGAACTGGTGGATACTTCTTGTTTTAATGCTTGTCGGTATTGGTGTAAGTTATATTGTTTCAGTGGAATTTATTACACCTTTGTACCAAGCAGATACAACTCTTTTTATCGGTAGTGAGGAGAATAGCCTAGGTATTTCTTTAAGTGATTTAAACAGAAACAATCAATTGATTGAAGATTACCGCAATTTAGCAGAGACGCGGTTGGTGATTGAAAGTGTTATTAGTGCTGTTGATTATAATGTGACGGTAAAAGAATTTAGAGAGAGAATGGATATTCAAGTAATAGAGGATTCTCGACTCTTTGTTGTGAGTTATAGAAGTGAAAATCGATTTATTGCGACTGATGTTGCGAATGAGTTGGGGAAACAACTTTCATTGGTTGTTTTGGAAATTGTTGGTGTTAAGAATATTAGAATTATTGATCCGGCAATTGTGCCAGAAAAGGCAGTTGAGCCAAATGTGATGAGGAATTCCGCATTTGGTGGTATGACTGGCATTGTGGTAGGAATGATCATAACATTAATTCTCATTTTAAGAGATGACAAGATTCTTGATAAGTCTTTTGTAGAGGAAGTGGTGCAAGTTCCTATCATTGGGAGTATACCAAGTTATGATGAAAAAAGTAGCTCTATATTCTCAAATACATTTTATGTGAAAAACATTCCCAATTATTATATTTCTGAATGTTATAAGATGCTTAGGTCGAATATTACATATTTATCTATGCAAAATAATAGCAAGGTGCTTATGTTTACTAGTAGTTCGATGAGCGAAGGGAAGACGACTACAATTACTAATTTAGCAGTATCAATGGCAAAAGAGGGCAAGCGCATATTATTAATTGATGCAGATTTAAGAAGACCTAATATTCATAAACGGTTTGAATTGAGACAGAATCCTGGATTAACCTCTTTGTTGCTTTCAAGAGCAGAGTTTTCTCGCACGATAAGAAGAGTTGATAGTATACAAAATCTAGATATTCTCACTTCAGGAAGTATACCGCCTTCTCCTGATCTGCTTTTGGGATCAGTAGCTTTTAAAACCTTAGTTAATGAGGTCCGCGAAGAGTATGATTATATTTTGATTGACACAACGCCGACACTTATTGTATCGGATGCGATTGTGGTAACGCGGGTTGTAGATGATGTTATACTTGTCGTGGCAATGGAGCAAGCAAGGAAAACAGATATCGTAAACGCAGTATCCTCGCTTAATAATGTCGGGATATCACTTGCGGCTGTCGTAACAACAAAGGAAAAAATCCAGACGAAAGACAAGTACTATGGTGACTATTTAAGCAAGTAATATTGAGGTGATTGGTATGATTGATATTCACAACCATGTTATTTTTGAAATAGATGATGGCGCGAAGAGCTTAAGTCAAGCTCTAGATATGCTAAAGGTGTTTATTGAACAAGGTGTAAATTGTATAATTGCTACACCGCATTTCAGAAGGGATATGTTTCCGTATGATTTAGATATGATGAATAGGAATTATGAATTATTAAAGCAACAGGTTGTAAGAGAGGGATTACCGATTGAATTACATCAGGGACACGAAGCGTTTTTAGATGAATATTTACTAGAGAATTTGATCGAGGGACGGTGCAATACGTTAGCGGGAAGTGATTATGTTCTAGTCGAAATTTTAAGTCTAGAGTATTTTGAAATCACAAAACGTATGCTCTTTGACTTGGCGAGCCATGGATTTATTCCAATTATTGCGCACTGTGAACGATTGGTTCGTGAAAAGCAAGATTTAGATAAACTAATTGAATTGCAGTCGTTTGGTTATTATTTACAAGTGAATGCAAGTGCTTTAGAGACTAGTAAGAGATGGTTGCGACAGTGGATTGTAATGAGTCTTGAAAATGAAACAATCAGTTTTGTAGCTTCGGATGCTCATAATTTAACACAACGACCAATTAAAATGGAAATGGCGTACAGGATATTAAGCAGAGAAATTGGAGAGAAAAAAACAAAAGAAGTTATGGGTGAAAATCAAAGACGCATTATCAAGAACTTGACGATTCATTAGTACTGTCAGGAGGTTGCTATGTTAAATTGGCGTGAAAGACTCATTAGACGTACATTAATAGTTGGAGATATAATCTATATATTGATAGGTCTCGTTATGATGGATTTTTTTATAAAGTCACCTATTGTGGGGAGTTATCAGTTTTCCTTGGTCGAAAGTATTGGTAGAGCTGTCTTTTTTGTTTTTAACAATACGGTGCTATTTTCTTTAATTGGTACTTACAATTATACAATTACAAATTCAGGGAAACTGAGCTATAAACTTCTATTTACTTGTTTTATGGTACCCATTGCTGGAACGATTTTATCGTACTATCAATTGACGTTTGTGAATGAGAAAATTCATCTTGAAGACTGTGTGAACTATACTTTAGCAATTATTATTGTGATTTTAGTATCGCGATGGATTGTCTCATTATTGTATTCGCGGATGAAAGTTGAGAATATTGCTATTATTGGTTATTCCTCAATTGGTGAAAAATATATTGAAGAAATGGCTAAGAAGAAGCATTTATCGGTTAAGATTATAGGATTTATCACTTGTGGCGAAGCGAATGAAGGAACGTATGATGGTTTGCCTTGTCTTGGTGATTTAAAGGATTGGGAGAAGATTGTTCAAGAACAAGTAGTGGATCAGGTAACAATGGTGCCTCATTTATTTTTATCGGGGCAATTGAGTGAGTATGTTGTTAAATTTGAAAATAGAGGAATTGTTTTTAATATTCTTTTAGATATTATAGATTCTCCGATGTATCACGTAAGTGAGGAAATGATTGGTTCATTGACCTGCGTGAAGATTCATACGGTTAGCTTGGATGAAATGCAATTATTTTTAAAAAGAGCCATGGATATTGTTGTTAGTATGATTGGGATTATATTTTTTCTTGTGTTTTTCATTGTTTTTGGACCATTGATTAAGCTGGATTCAAAGGGACCCATTCTTTTTAAACAGGATCGCGTTGGATTGAATGGACGTATATTTAAGATTTGGAAATTTAGAACGATGGTTTTGGATGCTGAAGAGCAAAAAAAGAATTATGCGGCTGATAATGAGATGGGTCGCAACATGTTTAAAATAAAGAATGATCCGAGAGTAACGCGATTGGGAAAATTTTTGAGAAAGACTAGTATCGATGAGTTTCCTCAATTTATCAATGTTCTTAAAGGTGATATGAGTGTCGTTGGTACTCGGCCACCGACGTTAGATGAAGTCGCCAATTACACCAATGAAGAACATCGTAGAATTTCTGTATTTCCAGGGATTACAGGAATATGGCAAATTAGCGGTAGGTCAGAGATTGTAGAGTTTGACGAAATTTTGAGAATTGAGGAAGAATATATTAGTAATTGGTCAATTTTATTGGATATCAAAATTCTTATCAAAACAATAAAAGTGGTAATTTTATGTGAAGGTGCAGAGTAAAATTGAAGTTACAATAAATTATGACTTGCTATTTAAATAGCGAATACAATTTTGATCAAAGAGATGGGGTAGGATCATATGGTTTTTCAATGGGTATTTTATTTTAGTTTATTGATATTATCGTGTGTTTTCTTTGGAGTTATCGTTAAGAAATATAGAGTTGAATATATTTACTTGTTTTTTCAGTTTTCACTAGTTGCTATGATTAATTTGGATGGCTTTAAACTTGACAATTCATTGTTCAGTTCACTTGATATTATTGTTACAGCATTTTTTTCAATGGTATTTCTTGTAGCCATTATTCTATTTCAAACAAAATTTTATATGCCATTTGTCCTTTATGTAGGCTATTTGGTGAACGCTTTAATTGGTGTCTATTTTTCACCGGTTGTTGCTGAAAGTATTAAATATATTTCACGGCAAGCATTTTTTTTATTATTGATGCTGATTCTTATGAACTATAAGATGAGTTTGAAGAAAATTGATGAGTTGTTGGTTTTGTGGTTCAAGTTTTCTGTTATTCCTGCTTTCATTGCACTGATTCAAGTTGCTACTAGGACGGGGTTACACACGAGGGCGGATCTTGGAAATATTTTTTTTACAAGAGGAATGGGCTTAACATCACATCCTAATTTCCTAGCATACTATTTGATGATGACTCTTTTGATCTTTTTGATTGTTCATGCTCAGAAAAACTTGGATATTAAAAAGTCGACGGTGGTAGTTATAACAATAATTGATTTGATTGCTTTTATGTTCACATTTTGCAGAGGTGCATTAATCGGTCTGTTTATCGGTTGTTTCTTGTATTTTTGGACGGTGAATAAAAAGAAATTGATTGTTTTGCCTTTTGTATTTAGTTTAACTTTTTTCATTCCCGGTGTTGGTACTAAAATTCTCGAGATGTTCAACTTCTCAAAACTTTTAACGGACTCTTCTTTTTCTTGGCGGTTGGCCTACTGGAGAAGCATTCTCAGATTGATGAATTGGGATAATATTTGGTTAGGCAATGGTATAAAATCTACTAAGTATTATTTGAATAAATCACCTCATAATGAATATATTGGTTTTTTGTTTGAAAATGGTATTCTTGGATTCACTGTATTTTATGGTTTTTTAATTGTGTTGTTAATATTGTATCGAAAAAACTATTATAAGGTAGAGGCACCCTATAAATGCTATTTTCTTGCGGGCTGGATTTTGGTAGTGGTATCATTGGTAGTTGCAATGTCAGACAATTATTTTATGGTTCCAAGTACAGTGTATTATTTTTGGTTTTTCAATGGCTTATTGCTGAATATACATTTTAGTCTTAAAGAGAATTCTAAGGCTGTAACAAGTGTTCAATTTGAATAGAAAAGAGGTTGTTATGAAAAAATTACATATGTTCTTTCATATAAATTTGGAAAATAACTCTGCAGGTGGAATCCTCAATTTTCTACGAGGGTTGATATTAGAACTCGATAAAAAAATAGACATAACCTACTATACGATGCGCTATCCGGAATTTGGTGATGAACGATACTCAATTAATCAGGTCGTTTTAAAGCATATGAATAAGAATCCAAATGAGAAGGGATTGATTGCTCACAATTTAGTTTACTTGCTATGTTTATCAAAATATCTTCTGCTT